>BNJV01001195.1_pt1 | contig 44505 bp, 66 predicted proteins | sample 8540591 | NCBI WGS metagenome assembly BNJV01 (sample SAMD00202457, study PRJDB9452) | human saliva metagenome | host: Homo sapiens
GGTTACGTATTGCTTATGTTATTAGACAAGATAGAAGAACTTCTCATGAAGCGAGCGCTGCACCACGGCAAAGAGTGCCGATGACGTAGAACAACCCGTCTGGAGATACCCCAGTAAGAAGGAGAAATCAATGCGTTGATGGGTGAGTTCCGTAATGTAGCAGCTGACCAGAAGAAGGTTGTCGGCATGAAGATTACCGAACTTAAGCAGCGCACAGAACAAGATTAACGAACTCAAGGACCAGCTTTGAAACAAGGAAGCACAGAGTGATGATATCGACTTGACACGTACCGCTTATCCTCTATTAACCTCGGTAACACGTCATCCTTTGACGCTTGTGAAGAACGAGATTATTGATATCTTTTGCTCGTATGGGTTTCACACTCTATCAGGGTCCAGAGATTGATGACATGATCAGCATCGTCTTGCAATGCTGAACTTCGCTGCTGATCACCCTGCAACACGTGATATGCAAAGACATTCTTTCATTGAGTGCAGCAGTGCTGATGGACGTTACGGAAGAACGCTCTTCTTCCGTAGCCATGCTTTCTAATGATGAGGCACACTATATGTCTGCTACATCGAACCTCCAATCCGTGTGTGCTTTGCCCAGGTCGTGTATATCGTAACGAGAAGCTATCTCGGCTCGTGCACACCGCTTCTTCCATCAGGTAGAGGGTCTTTATGTTGATAAGAATGTTGGCTTTTGCGACCCAGCAGGTGCTTTCTCACCTTGCTCGTGAGATGTTTGGTGCAGATACAAAGATTCGCCTTCGTCCAAGCTATTTCCATTCACTGAGCCAAGCGCAGAGATGGATATCAGCTGTACGTCTGTGGCGGTGAAGGTTGTGGTTTCGTAAGCACACCGGATGGGTTGAGACTTTCGTTGTTGTATGGTTGATCCAATCACGACCTTGAGGCTTGCAGGTATTGATTCAAGCGTATATACAGGTTATGCCTTCGGTATGGTGTTGAGCTGCATTGCCAACCTCAAGTATCGTGTTAGCATGACTCGCGCCTTTCTGAGAACGATAGCTCGCCTCCTTCGCGAGTTTGAGGGAGCGTAGTGTTGGGTGCAGTTAAGTGGTTGATGGGCACTTAGGTGTTGCGATGAATACTGGGTGTTGATGATTTGCCCTTTTCTATACTTCTTCTGACATCTTTTGAGTTATAACGCTGTAAAAGATAAAAACTTTATAGATTTTTGATCATTGTCATGGGTGTTGACGATGTTTTGCGCTATTCATCAACATCCATTTTCTTTTTCTATATGTACAGTGTAAAGAGCTGATTAAGCAGATAATGGACATAGTTAAGCAGTTAGATGTCCTCCACTTACAGAGTGTAGCCTATGTCTCAATGTTATATAGCGTTCGGTATTGACAATGTCTTTTTATATTTATTACCCACCATCTAATACTACTTACTTTCTCCAAAACAACTAACTCTCGTGTGGAGTGTAATAATCTTCAAGCGCTGGCTACCAGATGCGCGGTTAGACTAGAGAGCTGCTGCTCGATGGCCATACTCGACTTGATATAGTAGCCGTGCAAGATACTCGTCCACAACATCACAAAGGCTTTTTGATGCGTGCGAACACTTCTACGATGGCATTATCAAGTGGATTGATGAGGTGCTCGATACTCGCCCTCTCTCATTGTCAGAGGTCGAGTTGTTTTGCCAACAGAGTTCTAATAGCTCTTGGTTCATATGTTCATTGACAGTCGTTTTGGCTCAATTCCTCTGGATGTCGATGTAGGAAGAAAAGATACACAGCCTTATGTACTGGAGTCAACTCCACCTTCTCTCTCTATCTCTAGGTAACAGGAATCGATAGTCGGAAGCGACGACAAGTGGCGAAAGTCGACTCTTTGTTAATTCTATGCGTAGCCTTCGATAACCGCTGAGCCACCCTAGACTTTCTCAAGCAGAAGGTCATAGCGGACCTTAAGCCAATCAGTCATACGTTGGCTTGCACGCTGCACAATGTCAGCTATTTGTTCTGGAGTTTGCATTATAGGGTCAGGCAGAGTCCTCATTCCTCCTTCAAGCATTTCAGATGTCAACTGCCGCATATGAGCCTTTAATCTGTCTAAGAATGGCGACGCCCCGCTGGTTCTGGCTCTGCTGGTTCCTGTTGGGTAGGGACCACCTTTACCGCAGAGTTCAGGAAGTCTAACCGCTGGTTCTGACGACACCCTGGTTCCGTTTCTTTTGGCTCGGCTGGTGTCTCCTTTGTCGTTGGAGTTCTCTGGTTTCTTCAAAAGTAGAAGATTTACGTCTCACTGTGGTTTGTACGTCGACTGATAATTTCATCATGGTGTTCGCTTAATTCCTCCAGTCTGCTCGTCGGCTTCATGTAAGTTACTCTTGTCAAGACCAGTAGCGAGAATCGTCACCTTAGCGTCCTCCACCCAAACTATCGTCAGTGCACTGAGTGCCTCAAATAACATCTATATTCACATCGAGCGTGTCCATGAACGCATCTCGTTCTGCTCTCATCTCTCTACAAGTAAAGTTAAAGTTTATCATTACTTGTATAGATGTTGAATAGGACACGCTAGCCCAAGTTTAACCCCCACTTTCGCCTATTTCTTGCAGTCATCGTACTTTCCTCGTTTTTCATGGACTCTGTAATCCCACAAATTTTATTCTTTTGAATGGTGAGTGTTTTAAGTTCAATCCATCGTATATCTGTTTTGTTTGCTTCGAAGGACTACTACATTGGCGCATCTCGGATGGTTTCTGCACCTAATGGATTCTTCCCCTTTGTTGTGACGAGCCTTGGTGCTCATATCGTACAATCTCGGTCCAGTAACAGGGCTCCTCCTTCTCGTTTTAATTTCGACAGTGATGGTGCTTACCACCCAATAGGCGTAATAAACCGGAAGAAGAGGGTGTCGCTTCGCTCATCTTTCTGATGATAGATAGGACGGAGGTTGAGGTCATTCTTTAGTTGCTCATTTGTACATTCTATCTCACGAATGAGATTGTAGTATTCTAAGGCTGCACGCTCAGAAAGTCCCGACATTGCTGTGGAGGAAGTGAGGGGACTCCAGGACCGACTCATTGCAGAGAGGTCTTTATCTCCCAGTCCACGCGGCAGTATTCTGCTTGGGTTTCTTCTCTTTATGAAGCATCTGATAGAACCGCTATAGATGGGTACTTCTGTATGGCATCACGCACGTTCACCAACCTTTTCATAGGTTTCTCGTTCCACCTTTCTTGAGATTCCATCGTTTATTCTTCTTAGTTCCATCTCAAAACGCCTTCCAGACCCTGTTCATAGACGACTCTGTCATAGCTTTCGAGGAGATGTTATTTTCGAGATAATAATCTTGTCATCTTCGTCTTAACCTCTTCAGTTGCCATTTTCTGCCGACGGGCATCCACTACCGTAACACTCTTGTTATCAATACCGAGCGTATAGTCCTTCATCTTTGTACGGGATACGCAGAGACAATTGTAACCTTTTCTTTGATCAGCTCCAAGTTCTCCGTGGAAACACTCCGCATCCATGACAACGATGCGTATCTCTTTGTCCGTGATGGATTCCTCTTGCTAACGTATCAATCATGAGTGGCGAGACTGAGTGGTCTGCCATTGATTACCCTCCAAGATAGAAGAACAACGTATAAAACCCTTTCTTTATTGTCGCATAGTGCAAGTACAAGTAGCTTTCATGTTGAAACAGGAGTCGTTTGCTCTTTGATCGGCCGAACTTTGGCTTTGTTGCTGTTACGCTTGCTGCCCTCGAAATAGAAGTTGGTTAAGTCGGCGAGCATCAACTTGTCGTCTGGCGGCTAAAGAGATCGTCGTAACGTTGCACAGATGACGCTCTAATCCGTTCCTTTTGAAGTTCATATAATTTGTCAGCGACTTTATACAGTAGAGAATTGATCCTGGTGTCCAGCCAGGAACTCCACTATAAAGTTCACCAGCAGCCGAGTTATCACGCAAATAATAATAAGACGAACGTTCAGAAACAGCATATACCGTGCGAAACAATCAACGCCGACAAAGCTGTGTGTATTGTATTCTCCGTCCAGCCGTTTTTGCGCAGGGAAACTTCTAATTGCAGTTTGTCTTATCGTCTGCTTGCAGAGCCACTCAGCACCGACATCTCTTTGCGTTAGTATATTTTGCCGTCTCAGCGGTCAAACTGTAGTTCTCAGGCTTTTCTCAGCGACTTCTGCTCTCTCCTTGTTAAACCCATCAATTCCACCTTCGTTCTCCATGCCACGGCTCCACCAGACCATCAGCCGCCTCACCTGTTCAACAGGAGAGGTCCGTCAAGATGCTCCTGAAAAGCGAGGGTGTACTTCGTTTTGAAAGCGTTCGGTAAGTGCGTATGCACTTCTTTCGAACCTGTACGGCTGTAAGTGAAGGTTCGAAACCCGATGTTCGACCAGAATTAAGCGAATGCATGACCCCGCATCGTCACGACATGACTTAATGCGATCAAATAAGGAGCCATGTCGCCTGTTGCAGGGGTTGAATCGTGCTCGTACATTTGCGCATGAGTGCAAAAGTAACAAAATACTTTTGATATGACGGTGTCCTACAAACTGACTTTTTACTCCTCGTTACAATACCCTCATGCTTGATTATCAATTATTTATAAAATTGATACTACACAAAACATCCTGAAAATTTATGAAAAATATTTTTACCGGTTAAAAATTTGGGTTAGCCTGGACTGATGTCACTACCATAGCCGTAGAGAGAGTCCGAGTGCACTCACGATAAGCATTCCACACGGTCATTCCCCTTTGCACGTCCCATAGCCATGATAGCGCTACCACCACCGGTGCAGCAGTTTTCTACATCACGAGAGTCAAGGTTGACCTCTCCTTCCACACTGCAATCAGTTCTGAGATACTCTTTGTCGCATTGAGTGGGATGTTATCAGCACGCGCAAAAGGCTTCCTTAATAGGAAGAGGCGGATCACTTTCGCAGACACGCAGAGCCGTTCATTATTTATAATGAGCAAAGCGTCCATCTCTCTACGCATCTGTTCAACACCCTGGATAGCTTTTGATAATCTTACGTTTTTCTCGAGTAGAATGGATAGTCACATACCAATGGTAAGAATACCATCGATTTAGCCACACCAGCCACTACTGGTCCTGCACCGTCCCTGTTCCGCCACCCATACCAGCTGTTACAAAGACCATTTTCGTGCCGTCGCTCAATAGTCGTTTAATATCTTCAATGTTCTGCTCTGCCTCCGACTTTCCCTTTTCAGGTACACCTCGAGCTCTCCAGTCCTGTACCTAACAGAATCTTGACAGGTACGTTAGAGTGGACCAGCGACTGACTATCAGTATTACAGATAGCAGAAACGCTGCTAATACCTTCATTATACATATTTTTAACAGCGTTACAACCGCCACCACCAACGCTAATCACCTTAATAAGACGCTGTGTCTTGTCCTCTGGGATATCGAAATCAATAGGATATATTCTTCTGTCATAAGACTTAACTTTTATTTACTCATTCGGAATGCAAATATATACATAAAGTAAATGATAACAAAAATTATTGCAAGCCTTGCAATAATTTTTATTATATGTAATCCACCCTGTAGAGGTGAATTACCAATAAAAGTTTAATAAAGATTGAAAGAGCCTTATGAGGATTCTTTTATATTCATCAAGAAGTCTCGTCAAGTTGTGCAGTGGTATTTCCCCTTTTTTTATATTTTGAAGCAATAATACTTATCTTCAAGTTCCGTCATAGCATCGACTCTTACAGCGCGATTACTATTTTTATCTTGAGACATAAGAAAGATATAGTCATTACGTCTCAACAATATGTATTTTTCCTTTATATTCAAACCTAATATCAGAACCGAAAAGGAATTCATTATTGCCAACTATCACATCTTGTTTAACTGTTACTTCTTCTGTATGTAGTAGAAATTATCCTCTATCTTTTGCATTTAAGAATATTCCACAACCACTTGGATAAATTGCAAGATGTTCATGATACCATCTTATCCAATACCAGGTGCATTTTTACTGTAGTATGTAATCAAGTAAACCTGTACAGCATAGTTGATATAAAATATTTAGCTTATCATTACTGTCAGGACTTAAAGGGGATAATTTTCTCCATAAGCAAACGAATGGACGGGAGCTGATAACTGAATTGCTTAAAGGAAAAGCCATGTGCAGGAAGGTTGTTAAAAACCCTATGTTTCCACCTACAATTTTTGTTCAAAAGTTCTCGAAAGTAAACCTACTGAATAATATTTTTGAGAGGTTCTGAACTATCTTTTTATTGAGGGGCAGATTCCTTTTTCATTACTTTCCTTCTAAAAAGTTTCTTTTGTATTTTCCCATTTCTTGTCAAAAGTCATTCAATCAACTTCTCCCTTTGCATTGTGAAACAAGAAGCGAATAGAACCTTTGGAAAAACTTGTCCTCAGCATCATTGATGATTTCCTCCCATGTTTTGATAAAGCGTTATATCTTCTTTTACAGTACCAAGATATTTACGGACTTTATCACCATCCATAATTTGATGGGCTTTCAACTTCTTCGTTCCATCGTTTGCAATGTCTGTAGAAGTTAACCTCTTGGTTATCAATAAGAAAAATACACGTTATGACTATCTAATCTGTCAGCATATGCTCTATCGCTGTACGTATAGCAGGTGTACTTCTAGTTTGATCTTCACCATTTTCACCCTGTCCTCGATACAATGTTGCGAACAATACATCCACCGTTTTAGGAAGTTTCTTCAGCAGGACCCTCTAAAAGTATTTACAAAACAGCAAAGAAGACAACACACGTTGTAGTTGGGAAAGTTTGGATACGGGATGATCTTGCAATGCGTTTATCTTCTTCATAATTGAGAATAAAGCTTAGCTTTCTTTAACGATTTAATCTTAGGAAGTTCTGTTTGATACTGAATAAAATTATGTAATATTTCCTGTAAGTCTTCAAAGAACTTCTGTGGAATACGTCCATGGTCATAAAAGATAAGGGATTAAAAGCTCCCGCAAAGCATCATACGCTTCTTTATTAAGATAAAGGTATGGTGGTTTTCATTCTCTATCGTATTCGTTTCCTCGTCGTTAGTGAGTTTACCTTTTCCCAACTGGAAGTAACTTTTTCTCATTATCATTAGCAGTGAAGAGTTCGTTCAAAAGATCGGTTCTATAAAGGCATAATAGATTTCATCTACACGATTGTTTTTGATCTGATGTTTCCAAAAGATATCCATCCATTCTGTATCTACAGGATAGAATGCCTCGCATCTAAGAGTTCCATCCTCTTTATCATCAGTGGCTTGTCTGCAGATATAACCAATCAAGTCTGCTTTGAAGTTCTCAAAAGTTTGTCAGTTGCTTTCCACGAGCATTCATTTTATATACAAATCATCTGAAAGTTTAAATTCTTTCATAGATGGTGATAGAATGCGATTGGGGAATCATCAGAGATTAATTTTTCCCAATAGGATACGAAAAGTTGTTGTTTTCAACATTGCCAAATAGCTCTTCAATACCATCAATAATATCCTCGCAACTTGTCATTCATAGTAGTTCCACTTAACATCCTTAACATAGACTGGATGGTTGGGTCTTGCTTCCAAGCAGAATAAAACCATGTACAGGTAGTGATGAAAAGTCAACTATCTAGTTGTCTGCTTTGAAATCAGTAAAAATGCTCTGGAACACACAAGCAATTAAAAACTCACGTGAAGATATTCTTGTTTCACTAGCTACTTTTTAGTTGTTCTACGGCTTCGGTAAGTTTCCCAGCACGTAAAAGCTATGTACCAGTGTATTAGCCACAGCGTTGCTGATCGTTGCTGTCCATCAAGTGGTTGCAGCTTGCATTCTCAATTGTCCCATAGACAAAAATCAAGTTTAAGAGTAGATTCACCATCCTCTTCAATTCATTATCTAAAGCTCGCTTGAGCTCTGTAAAGGTTACGACGTAGATACTCTTTTACCATCTCTACCTTGTGCATAGTCACGTTGTATAATTGGAATTCTATATTATTTTTAGAAATAAAGTTCCGAAAAGAGAGTTTTATTTGTTGTCATAAATTATTCCTCAAGTTTTTAATACAGTTCATAATATCTTGATAATAAGCTTCTGCATCAGGATTCTTTGTCCAATAATTATTGTCTCCAGTCATCGGAGAATAATATTTCATGAAAAAGCATGCTTCGTGCATGGTGGTACAAAAGAGGATGTTGTCTTCTCTTCTTTTCCTAAATTAAATGTTTTTTGGTCCTTTGAAAGCTTAGGTATTGGAATTAAAATTCCTCTATCTTTGCTAATAATGATACGACGTTTAGCAGAGAATATTGCATTTCCATAACTGCGATTGGTTGAAGCATCGAGTAGTGTGTAATTCCACAGTTTATTCTTTTTCTTCCAGTTCCCAACTGTCTGGCTGTGGGACATTAGCCTTAATCTCATTAAAAATATCTTCCCTTTCGGAGTCGGACTTTACTTCAAAGTATTCCCTGATACGGTTTTGAATAGATTCTGAAACACCCCAAAAAACATTAGATCAGCTATTCCTTCTGTGTCTCCATATCATTTTCTTCGTTATAAGTAAACGAATTTATATGCTCCACATCCCAGTTCTCTAATTTGTAAAGATGAAATGGGAATTTATAGAAAGTTCCTAATTTGTACTTGTCATTGTTTATTTTGCTTTTCGTTCTGCTTGATAATTGTCTGAATGTTGTGGAAAAAGTAGGACTGGTTTATATTTCCTTTTATCATCACCATTAGGATCCTCAGTCTTTAAACATTTGTCAATGATTTTTCTTTATTTCACTCTTCAAGTAGCTAACAAAAGTGTTCTTGTTCTTTTCCTCACTCCATTTATAAAGGAGCACTTTCACATTATGATAATTGCTTGTCTCTATAGAAATCCCACATAATGATAGAGTTGTAAATCATCATACCATTCCATAAATGTATGGAAATAAGATTTAACGGCTGACCAGCAGTTGTCTACATTAGAGATCTTTTTGTTTAAAATATTCTGTAAAGTAACGGAATGTTTTGTACTCATCGTTACCAATTTGCTCCAAACTCTTTGAGGTAAACAAAAGATAGTTCTGGTTACAAAGAATATCGAAGATGAAGTCTATACGAGTAGGATGTGAATAATCCTTTTCATGAAGGAAAAGCCAGAAATCATCTTTCTGTAAAGTGTATTCTATATTGTCCCATTCGGACGCAATCTCTTGTTGGCGGAGTCTCTTGCAAAGTCATCAACATTCTTAAATTTTTCTCGGTTCAGCATCGAGTGCCTTGATAAGTTCTGCATTAGTCAGGCTAATTTTAGCAATGTTTAGACGAGTAAAAACCTTTATCGGATTTTCGTTTACAGATTCATACCAAAGTAAAGACGTACGCGTTGTTAGCATCATCCTTCGTTTGTTTACTTGAATTGTCCTCATCGTCAATTTCATAAGATAGCAATGTTTCGCAGAATCTAATTTACACTCTCTCATTCTTCAAAACTGCTTGATATAAAGAAAAGCTGTGGTCATGTGATAATAATCAACTGTGGTATAGTCTTCTTTATCACCGATCGTCTCAATAGAATTAAGAAATCCAGCCTTCTTGTTTGCATCGCGCTCGTATTTTATCTCATAAACTTCAGTAGGTTTACAGCTACTTCTATAATTTCTTTTAATGATTTTAATATATATAGTGGTGAGGCGTTGTTGCCCATCAATAACTTCGTTCCAACTTTCATTAGGATCAAGGTTATATTTTATTTTCTCCTCAGTGGTCATAGCACGAACGACCAAGGGCTGCAAACAATAGAATTCTCCTGGTCCTTTCCTCTTTTTACTGGCAAATTCATTAATATCTTCCAGTAACTCTTTAACTTGTTGTGTCGTCCATCGATAACCACGTTGGTAATCAGGAATAAAAGAACTTCATATTAAGAAGTTCAGATACGGACTCAATTGTAATTTTGTTTTTCTTTTCATTTATTTATAGGTTATATAATGGTTTTATATGATTTCTATAAAAATCTCACGTGCTATCCACGCACAAGCTTCCGCATCAGCGAGGGCGTGATGGTGGTCAGTCAGTCTATAACCACAGGCAGAAGAAACTGTTTGTAACTGATGGTCGGGGAGGTGAGGGAAGTGGCGTCGTGCAGCCTTCAGTGTCAAGAAACTCATAATCAGGGTAATCCATTTGGTAGGTATAGAAGGATGCCTTTCAGACAAGATTTGTCGAAAGGTGCGTTAGTGAGCCACAAGTGGTAAGCCTTCAATCATAGGCTCTATCTGCTTCCATACTCACAGAATACGGGTGCTCCGTCAGTATTCTGCACACGTAAGCCCATGCACCTGCGTACATCGCCAATGATAGTAATTTGGTTCCGGGCTGTATAAGAGAATAGAAACTGTCAATCTCTCCTCTCTTACTATCACCACGCCCACCGAACACACACTCATCGTTCAAAGTTAGCTGTCTCGAAGTCAATCGCTGCTAAGTCCTGCATAGTTTCTTTATAAATTTGTTAGTCGCTTCTACATCTTAAAGTCTATAGGCGAGGCTCTATGTTTGTTTGAATAAAGTCTCTTTGTTCATTCTGACAACCATAATAGTCTAGTACATATCCCATAAGGTATCAGAAAAGCCCCAACCACATTTGTGTTGAATTAAGCATACTCACTCTCTCTGTCTGAAAATGTTCCTCAGGTTATGGTCGAAATATGCTTTAGAGCTTTTCAAAAATTCGTTTCTAATGTGGTATAATACTGTTCCACATATCACCGAAGGTCATTGTGTATTCACATCCCAACTCTATATAGTAAAGCATTGACTCCCGACTGATGGCATAGCCTTCAACTTTGAAGTCGAGAGCTCTGTTAAAACGGCTTACTCAGAAAAGCCCCGATCAGGGAAGAATCCGTATAATTATACTCTCCAATGCAGCACATAATCAGGTGTAAGATACATTTCCAGACACATCTCGCTTCTGTGCTCGCATCACAGACTCAACACAAGCTGCAGACGTCTCCTTAGGTAGTACTGCCAGATGCCTTTAGTTTTAATGGTGGCATATGAGAGTCCTCCTCTATATTAGCATTTACAAGTCATAAAGTTCCATGTCGCACAGTAGCTTCAGCGAAAATGAAAATGCTAGCGTAAAGTAAATTACAAAGATTCTCTCTAAACCTCATGCATATTTCTTTTTATCGTAAAAGAAAAACAACCTAATCCTACCCTCTCAAAATTTAAGAGGCATCAAGTTAACAATTCTATTAATCTGAATGATCACCACAAATAGTAGTGCTATATACCCAAGAATATATTTAACTTACATAGGAGAAGGAGATAATATAAGAACCATCGTGTGAATCATCCATATGTTCATTGAATGACGACCAATGGTAGAGAGTATAGGAATATTAGCCTTCTCAGGACAAAAGAACAAAATGAAACAATGAGATGTATGTGCGTACAGGCTAGAGTTATATAATACTTTTATAATCGATGCTATTACTAAAATGGCACAAAGAAAACTTTCTGTAGGATGCCACTAGCATACGCTAAGTTTAGAAAACAGCTCTGTACGTTTTAGCATTGCCCCCAAACTGAAATGGGAATAGTAGGAAACTCTAAGTACTAGCAGGTTATAAAGAATAGGTGAAGAAGTTTTATATTGTATACCCACCAAGTGATATTAGTAGACCAGAAATGAGAAAGATAACAAATGCACTAAACGTGACGGTCTTTGCTTTTATGCGAGACATTTGCTTAACAAATAAAAGGATAAGATAGAGAGATAGTAAATGAATAAGGAAAAAGAAACCAACCATTCATAGTTCCAGCTTGAATAAAAAGGAACCATAATTCAGTATGATGTCTTTAATACTTCCAGGATATTTAGAACCATCTCCTACGAATATGACCGGATGGTTATCATAAAGTATCGAGATATAACCCAATAATGAAGATAAAGTTTGAAGATTCTACTAAGATGATGCTTATCACCCTTTCTGAAAACATAGAATAGACCATATCCTCCAAGAAATGGTGAATATTTGCATCAGGTACATCTATTCTGTCATTGATAATGTCATATAAGGGAATCCTCCTATATGAATAACAAAATTAACACCAAAGCCAGATCCAGAGACAGACAGCTCAACATCATAAGGGAGAGCTTACCCTTTAAGCAAAAACAGTTTTCTTCTTTTGTCTATTGCATTAAAAGCTTCGACCGCGATGCCTCATACTCACATTCCGAAAGTTGAAAGCTGCTACCTACATGACGAAAACGTGGATCGCTTAACCATCGTTCAGAGGTACTGAGGGAAACCACAACAAGAGATTGTTAGACGTCCACGATACGTCGTGGACGTTCACTCATCCATTCATTCTTGCACTGCCCTACCGCCAAGCTTTCTGAACGTTATTGAACAAATAGCAAAACGCTAAATTATTAACCCACAAATAGGATCATGCACACTACTCCTAAGCACGGTGCAAGTCTCGACTGCAAAGTTACAACTTTGCTTCTATTTCTTTTAACTTGATAACGAGTTATTTCCAATCTTTTCTCTTACTTTGCAAAGAGCATCTCACTGCTGTAAAGAATACTTTCTGGGAGAAAACAATTACACATCAAGTTTAGATAAATATCAGACCTCTGTCGCTGAGGCAAGTCAGGGATACGATCTGTGCTGGCATCGCCAGGATGTGGTAAGACACATATCCTCGCAGAGTAGGATAAGATACGCACGAGAAAGTGTGAAGGCGAGGATATGTTTCCGTCTTACGTTCACAAACCGTGCTGCAAGAGAGATGACCAACCGTATTCAAAAGGTGGTGAGAGGTAAGACTTTCGAACTAATGGTGGTAATGTGCATCGTTTTTGCCTCAAGTCTCCTTTGCTATGAGCAGGGACGAGCACCGCCGATTCTGCTATTATTGACGATCGAGGTGTGCCGTGAGTATCATTGCGGATTATCGTAATGAAGACGTATAGCGAGTAACAGAGACTTCAAACCGATACAAAGGTTATCAGACGATTATCTTTTCTCTAGCATTTCATCTATCATCGATGGAACACCAGCATCCATGGAAGTATTACCTCCATCCAGAGTGTTTTACGGATGATGATCGAGAAGCAGTAAAGCATATCTGGTGCCTCAGACAAAAGACCGAATACGACGAGCAGGCGGTAGAATATATATCATCATGCATTTTGCAGGAATACATGGACGAAGCGAATACACCCGGGCTTGACGGAAAGACAGCGGATAGGATTCGTGTACTTTGGAAGATGTATTACGCTAATTGTTATGCCCCGATACAAGGAGGAGAATCACCTCTTTGACTTCGAAGACTTACTGCTCTATACTTATGATATCTATCGTTCTGACCCTACCTGCAAGCGTTATCCATGGATACAGGTCGATGAAGTGCAGGATCTTAACGGTATGCAGCTGTTGATCATCGACCTACTGACAGCAGAAAGACAACCCGATGGTGATGTACTTAGGCGACGAACAGCAGGCTATCTTCTTTTATGGGGGCGAAAGTGGAAACACTGACTCTCTTGAAGATGCGCTGTAAGGGTAATATTCATCATCTACAGCGCAATCATCGTTCACCAAAATACTTGCTCGATGTCTTCAATGACTATGCAGAAAAGCAATTGAAGATAGACCGCGAACTACTTCCTCTTTCCGATATATGACACTAAAGCTACGTCGGGAGACTTGAGAATCATACATAGTAGTAGCGATAGAAGCCGAACACAAGGATATTACCACTCGAGGCTCTCCTTTACGAGCAGAATAAGGAGGCGTACAGCCGTCATCGTTAGTGCTACATTCGGATGCTGATCGTATCAGTGAAGCTACGACGGAAGCAGGGCTGACCACTTTAAGGTGTCTCGGTCGCGACCTCTTCGATACACCAGATGTCAAGCTATTGTTGGCTCATTTGAGTGTACTCTCTAATGAACATAATTCTATTGCGTGGACACGTATCACGAAAGGGGTGCATGCCTTCCTTCTCATGCCCTTGATCGTTGAGTGGAAGCTAAAGCTAGTTGGCACTGTCGCCATCCGACTTGCTTCTCTATCCCGAAAAGCTGTTACACAGCAGAGTTTCTTCGTAGCACCACAACGAGGAAGAAATCGTTGTATTCGATACTGAAACAACGGGTTTGAATGTCTTTCAAGATGATATTATGAGATTGCTGCCATCCGAATCAAAGGGTGGGAAGTGGTTGGCGAACCGCTTGACCTCTACATAGAGACCGATAAACCGATTCTACCAATGCTCGGTGATAAGGAGAATCCGATGTATGCTATCTATCATGAGAAGATGTCTACTGGCGAATTACTCTCTCCCTCTGATGCCTTACGACGTTTCCTTGCCTACGTTGGGACCAGTTCTATCCTCGGTCATAACGCCAACTACGATTACAACATATTGGACAATAATCTGCAACGTTACTGCAATGACACGATGGCAGCATACGATATTCGTTGCTTCGACTCGCTCAAACTGGATAAGACTATTGGCTCCGAGCCTTCATTCTTATAAGTTGGAAAGCCTGCTCGAGACCTTCCAGTTGGCGGGTGTTAATAGTCATCAGGCAATTGATGATGTGAAGGCAACGGTCAGTCTTGTGCGCCTCTGTGCTGAGAAAGCACGTGAGAAAGCAAGCACAACAAGAGGCTTTCATCCACCATCCGAAGGTGAAACCATTTGCCAATGTGCTGCGTAGCAATTATGGCGAACGCTATCGAGAGGCTGTTAACCGACTTTATCAGCTATCAACCGACCATGAGCGCAGCCCTTGTCAGCGAGCTCTCCGCCGCTTATAACGCCTTTCATTCCGATGGTTTTAATCAATGACATCCCCGATTAGACTATATCCTCCGTTATCTCCGCATAGATATGCTGACGGATGAGACGGTAGCTAATGCCCTTGCACCACAACTCTCGCAGTACATAATGGATATTAATACGCTGAAGGAAGCCGACTTCTGTAATAGTAAGAGTATTCTTGAGCGTATCCATGCGACGACTGTTCATAAGGCAAAGGGACTGGAGTTTGATAATGTTATCATCTTTGATGCAGCCGATGGACGCTACCCGAACGCCTATAACAAGACGAAACAGCAGGACGAGGAAGACGCTCGTAAGTTCTATGTTGCCATGTCACGCGCTAAGCGTAGGCTGTTCATCGCCTATGCCCTGCAGATGGTCGACCGCCACGGAAGGGTTTTCAATCGTGATTTGACACCCTAATGGATAGCATTCAAAAAGTATTTTTAATTAGGATTCAGTTATATCAAATGACTGATATAAAACAGAAAGTAACAGATGAAACGATATGTTTTTGTCTATCATTTGTTTTAAAAAGAAATAATTTGTATCTTTTGTAGCGTTAGAATGAAATGTTAGATAGGTAAAGAAAAAGATATAAACTAAATCTTTCTTGTATTCATAAACAAAATAAAAATCAGAATAATATGACAAAAGAAAAGTTCTTCACCTCTATGGGTTTGGATTGGTATGGTAACATCAGTGTTAATGTATGTTTTCTATTTTCCACAGATAGAAAAACAACTTAGCAAGGCAGAAGGAACCTTCATTCAGCCATTTATGGCAGGTGTTAACTGTACCTTGATGGGTTGCTTACGGATTGTTCAAAGAGAAGCGTGACTTACCATTGGCGATTGCTAACACACCGGGTATCATCTTTGGTTTTGTAGCTGCTTTCACTGCATTGTAAGTCAAAACAATATAAAATGAGCGTCCTTCTTTCATTCTTTTCGGGTGAAGAGGATTTTTGTTTATATGGCTAAAAATCAGGAGAATTACATTGTCGTATGCAAAACTTTTATTATCTTTGGCGTAACTAATAGCACCTATTTTCGAACACTACAAACGAACAACAACGATGCGTATGAAACGATATCAAACAGCCCTAACACTGCTCTTCCTCTCCTTCCTGCTGACTGCCTGCAAGACAAAGACGGCTGAAGTGCAGAAGGATTCGGGTGTGGCAGCAGGTCATTTCCCTGACCAGAGGGAATATCTAAAGGAGTTCAAGGACGACATAGTCATCATGGAATGTGGAGATTACGACTTCAACACGGCTCCAATAGGTATCGGAAATAAGTTCTTTACGCTGTTACATGGATGGGTATATAGCGATGGTGTCCTTTCTCATACCATAACAGGTGAGGGACTGACAGAGGGTATCTTGGTGCAAGACTTCCCCAATAATGAGGATTTGAAAGAATATGGTGGCTATTATGTTTCGGATAAACCTTATATCAAGATGAATCTTTATCGCACGAAGGATGCCGTTTGGTTTATGAATAAGCGGTACCCCATTGCACGAGAAAATGGTGATAGTATCTTCTCACCTTTAATAAAAAGTGAGAACGGAAGGAGTCAATCTGTATGGATTTTTGTAGGGGATATTCCGTTGAAAAACAATTAATCGAAGCGTATGAAGACTATACTACTTATCTTTTCTTGTCTCCTTCTATTCTGTTGCACAACAAAGACGCGAAAAGTAACAACCGTTCATTCTCCAAATGATACTGTGGATGTCTACGCAAAGGATGAGACGGGGCAAAAAATATACAATGTTATTTCCGAGAAGGTGGTAATGGATAATGGAGACTCATTGTTTGGTAAGATTAGGACAGAGGTTCCGAAGCAACTGAATGATAAGGAGTTTGAAGTCGCTAAGGCTGTCGTAAGGAAGTATATTCATAGGCATCAAGATGAGTTTCTTCCCTTTGACTCCTATTTTCAGCAATATTTAGGTTATAAGAAAGAGGGTGTTTTAATGGCGGATGTTGCTTTATTTTCAGTTTATAGAGTCATCTATCAAAAGGGTGTTGCTGGGATTACTCGTGAAGACTATAGGGTGAAATTCAGGTTTCTGAAGGACTTTGAGAAGGAGCGTAAGATGCTTACAATCAACTTGGATAAGGGAGTTATCGTCAGAGAATAAGGCGAACTTAGGGATGCTACTTATTTCTTTTGCCGCCTAAAGACCATTGTCTGATTCTCATACCATGGTAATCCTTTGATAACCAACACACTATCATGTAATTCTAAAACCTTACATCGGTCGGTGTCCTCCTCTTGATACACCAGGAAAAGCAGAGTCTTTCGCAAAGTAATAACGGTTAAAACCATCTGCAGGTGTCGCCCACCCCCGGGTCGAAAAACCACGGTTGAGTCGGTCACCCTCGAGTATTGGAGGCATACCGACGATAGTCTTTTCCACGCCCTACCCACTCACCTGTAAATGCTTGAGGATAAACGGGTCCGTTGTACCCTGCTGCATCCGACGAACAGAAATGACAATAGGAAAGAATATAAAAGATGTCTCATACTAAACTAATTTACCGACTATTTTCATTCAAAATAAGTGTGCTTGCTGTTGCAAGCAAACCAAAAAGAGACAAAAGAACCCCTATCTCTTTTATTGTGTAAACGTACTTAATAGTAGAAAATTGTTTGGTATTTATGTTTTTTCTGACTACTGATGTGTATTCGGAAAGATATTTCTCTATGATATGAAATATGTTTGCAAAGCAGGGATAAGATTGTGAGTAAATACAAAGGAAACGTGCGTGAAGGTTATTGACGTAAGTTGCATAGTGCCAGAGGTTTGTTAGGTCGGTTGTAGAAGGGCCTCTTCTTGATGCAAGAAGGGCGTGTTCTTGGTGCAAGAAGGGCATGTTCTTCAACGTTGAAGGGCGTTTTCTTCAACCATGAAAGGCGTGTATTAGTAGGGTGGGGTTGAAAACTATTTACAAGAAGTACGTCCTGTCTTGTATTGCAATGCTGTTTCTATGTTTTTCTTTTTTGCTTTTTCTTTTCTGTGAGTGGTTGACTTGTCTGTTTCAAGGTGTGTGTGGATAGAGTAGGATGTTAGGTCGTGCTTTATCCGAGTGTGTAGATAAAACAGGATAGAAGAGGAGGACTAACGTAGGGTTAGAGCGATAGTGTAGAAAAACATAGACCGACTCTACCCTTTTTGTCTTATTATGGATAGTGACTGACTGCTTAAAAATGCGGTAGATGCCATCAGAACAGGCTGATGACCGATAGAGTTCAGCCTTTTAGGCACACCGCAGGACAATGTCCTGCATACAATTCTCTCTTTTTCTGTTCGTTCTCTGATTACTTAACAGAGTCAGCAGCAACCGAATCAGCAGCAACTGAATCAGCGTGTACGCTATCTACCATTGAATCAGCAGCCATTGAGTCAGCTGTAGAGTCAGCGTTCTGAGCTGGCTTAGAGTTACCACCACAAGATGCGAAAGAGATAGCTGCGATAGCTACGAACATTAAAACTAATTTCTTCATTTTCTTTGCTTTTTAAATCTGTAAAACAATCATTTGTTTGTTAAAAACGATGCAAAGGTAAGTATATTCGGCAATAATATTTTTTAGAACTTTTTGAGCCTTTTTGTAAATAAAATCGTAACGCACTGATAACCAGTGATATGTAAACGTTAAATAAATGTTAAACAAATTTATGTGTGCCTACACAATCTTAAATCACTTACTTTTTAGGGTTTCTTAAGTCTTGTTTTTATAACTTAGTTTCGTTCTTTTCTTTGCTATACTCACACTTTTATAGTGTGTAAACGAGACTAATTCTTTGGTATTGTGTTCATTTTACTGTAACTTTGCAAGTTATATGTGATAGATACAGCAGCATTTCAAGGCAAGACAGCCAAGTTTTATACGTTGGGTTGTAAGCTCAATTTCTCAGAGACAAGTACCTTCGCGCGTACATTATATAATATGGGCGTACGTGAGGCGAAGAAATCTGAGCAAGCAGACATTTGTCTGATCAATACCTGTTCAGTTACAGAAGTTGCTGACCATAAGTGTCGTCAGATTATCCGTCGTATGGTACGCAACAACCCTGGTGCTTTGTTATTGTCACCGGTTGTTATGCACAGCTTGAGAGTGCAACAGTGGCTAAGATTGAAGGTGTCGATCTGGTATTAGGGTAGTAATGAGAAAGCCGACCTTGTCCAATATCTTAGTGATGCATGGAATAAGGTTGATACAACAAAGGAAAAAGAGTCAGAGGGCGAATACCACTCTGTACGTACAAAGGATATTAAGAGTTTTCAGGCAAGTTGTTCGCGTGGTAACCGTACACGCTACTTCTTAAAGGTACAAGATGGTTGCAATTACTGTACTTATTGCTATTACCTTACGCACGTGGTTTCTCACGTAACCCAACGATTGAGTCGCTTGTTGCACAGGCGGAAGAGGTAGCTGGTGAGGGCGGAAAGGAGATAGTACTTACGGGAGTTAACATTGGTGACTTTGGTAAGACAACGGGTGAAAGCTTCTTAGACCTCGTTAAGACATTAGATAAGGTGAGAGGGAATACAGCGTTTCGGAATCAGTTCGCTGGAACCCGACTTGATCGATGATGAGTTGATAGCGTATTGTGCACAGTCACGTGCCTTCATGCCTCACTTTCATATTCCTCTTCAGAGTGGCTCTGACGAGGTGTTGGAACTGATGCATCGTCGTTACGATACGGCACTCTTTGCACATAAGATAAAATTGATTAAGGAGAAGATGCCCGATGCGCTTTATCGGAGTCGATGTGATGGTAGGTTCTCGTGGTGAACGACCAGAGTATTTTGAGGATTGTTATAACTTCCTTGACTCCTGCCAGTCACACAGCTCCATGTTTTCCCTTACTCAGAACGACCAGGGACAGCGGCCTTGTCAATCCCTTACGTGGTAGATGAGCGTGAGAAGAAACATCGTGCGCATAAGCTCTTGAAGCTATCGGATGAGAAGACACGTGCCTTTTATGCAGCGCATATTGGTCAGGAAGCAAACGTACTTTTGAGAAGGCGGCACGTGGTAAGGCGATGCATGGCTTTACGGATAATTATATTCGAGTGGAACTATCGCCTAATCAAGCGAAGGAAGAATACGATAACCAAATACCCGAGTGCGTTTGGGAGAATTCAATTTCGACCAAAGTTCATTAAAAAGCAGAACTCTATGAAGGTAGCAGTTGTTATTTTGAATTGGAATGGGCGACGCATGATGGAGCAATATCTTCCTTCTGTGCTGAATTATTCACGTAATGAGGCAGAGGTTATCATAGCCGACAATGCTCAACAGATGACTCTGTCGCATGGCTGAAAACAGCCTATCCACATAGTTCGAGTAATAGAATTAGCTGAGAACTATGGCTTCGCAGAAGGTTATAATCGTGCTCTCAAGCAGGTGGATAGCGAATATTATGTATTGCTGAATAGCGATGTTGAGGGTGACGCACCACTGGCTTACGCCTCTCATTGAGGAGATGGATGCCCACGAAGAGATAGCTGCCTGTCAGCCAAAGTTACTCTCAGTAGCCAATCTTGATGCCTTCGAGTATGCTGGTGCATCAGGAGGTTTCATTGACTGCTATGGTTATCCCTTCTGTCGTGGGCGCATCTTTGACACGATAGAAGAGGACAATGGACAGTATGATGATGCAGAGGAGGTTCTTTGGGCAACGGGGGCTTGCCTGATGATACGAGCTACGGATTATTGGGCTGCAGGTGGATTGGATGGGCGGTTCTTTGCGCATAATGAAGAAATTGACCTCTGTTGGCGACTGCATCAGATGGGTAAACGCATCTTCTGTTTCCCCGAAAGTTATGTCTATCATGTTGAGGGGCACATTACCGAAGTCAAACCCACGCAAAACCTTCCTGAACTTCCGTAATAACCTGACGATGTTATGGAAGAACTTACCTGAAGAAGATCTCAAGCACGTGATGCGTGAAGGTGGTTCTTAGACTACTTAGCTGCATTCCAAACGCTGATATTGAATCGAAATTGGGGGCGAGTTCAAGGCAATATTTTCGCGGCACGGCATGCGTTTAAGAAGTGGCGACACGAGTTTGAGCGCCACCCTAATCGTCCTGATGAGGAGGATTGAAAGGCGAGAAAACTTCCGTTCTGTACATGCGATGGTCGTAAGCGGTATGCTCTCTATGGCAGTATTATGTGAAAGGACGTAAGGGTTTTTAGTGATTTGCCTGAATGAAAATTCAACATAATTGCAGTTTGTTTTAATATTTTTAGCAGATCGCTTTGTGTTTTTAAAATATATTTTAGTAAATTTTGCACTCAATACTCAAATATTGTAAAAAGTAACCTGTGAGATATCTCTATTGTATATTGTTAGTTGTTCTGTTCACCTGTGTTGGTTGTCAGTTCAGACTTTCATCTGATGACATGAAAGAAAAATTCTATGTTATTAGAGATAGATCCTATGACCGCTTAGAATATCGTTATCTGACAACGGGTGATTTCTCTGCACCCAGCAGATGAACACGGAGTATCCTATTGAAACGCGTACACTAATAGAAAATGTCGGAAGATAGGTGAGATTACCGACCCAGACATCAATACAAAGTTCTTGAAGTTTTTATCAAGATACAACCTTGCAGTCTGTTATTGCTGCCGTAGAGTCTGAGTATGTCAATACGGAGGATTTGGATCATCAGTTTAGCACAGCATTCGCACGACTGAAACAGTCGTTACCTGATATTGCCGTCCCAAGAGTCATACTCAGATTTCGGCTTTTGGATCAGAGTATTGTGGTAGGTAATGGTACAATTGGTATCTCACTTGACAAGTACCTTGGTCCTAACTTCCCATTGTATGCGCAGTTCTATACGCCAACACAGCGTAAGCAAATGTCACGTGAGTATATCCTTCCAGATTGCTTGACGTTTTATTTGGTGAGTGTCTATCCTTTACAGCAATTTGAATCGCGACCGCAGTTGAGCGCGATTTGCAGATTGGCAAGATACAATGGATTGTCAATCAGGTTATGACAAAGCGCATTTATCATAGTCGATATGAGGAAGCTGTGGAGAATTATATGAAGAAGAATCCTAAGACCTCGTATGAGGAACTGCTTCGTATGGCAGACTTTTCTAAGTTTAAGGTTCTTGAGAATTAGTTTTTATAGCTTCAGATATTATAAGCACCATACACTCCCCTCTTGAAATCAGCGGGTATTTTCCGCAAGAATGGTTTTCAAGAGGGGTTTATTATGCTTTGTTAGGGTTGTAGTGCCTAGTTCGGTGTTGAGTGTTAGGGGATAATGGTTACTTGTGGTGGGTGATAGGCGTCCAGTGATAATTTGAATCCTCCGCTCTTTATTATATATTATCTCCTTTGTATGTAGCAAACCAGATATTTTTGTATTAAAAACTATATTGTAATGTGATAGGGTCATCTATGGCAATGGTGCGGGGCATGAACACCAATGGTGCGGGGCATGAACACCACTGAGGTGGAGCGTCCGCACAACATGTGCGGGACATGAGCACGATGATTACTTATCAAAGCTCAGAAGTGTACATGGTCTTGAAGTTATTTAATGAGAATGTTACATCGATTCAGGTTTAGATGCTCAAAAAGCTTGTGTTTGTTGTATTAAAACGTTTGTAAAAATTATTTTGTTTTTATCTTTATTCCTCATTTTTTCCCTTGCGGATTAACGGCTTTTTTGTAACTTTGCACATGAATTTACAATAATATACAATACTGATTGTGTTCTATTTGGCTCGTAAAAGTAAAAGGAAGGAAAAGGTATATTTTTATTTTAAATAGTTTTTGTTATGGAGAAAAACAGTTCAGACTTTATTGCACACCTAAATGTTCAATAATGTGCGTTGAAACATCGTTTCTAATGGATACCTCACTCCCAGGTCAGCACAACCCCTGCAACGCATGGTAATATACCAGCAGACCCAGATGAAGGTACACCTAAAGAATGGGAGGAAAGTTGATTATCATCAATCATTAACTAAAATTTCTTTAAGATTATTCAACAGAGTTGTGATTAAAAATTAGACGTAATGAAAAGAAAATATTTATTTAAGAAACCCATTCTTTTGCTCACATTGATGTGCAGTCTGGTAATGGCATTTGTTTCATGTTCCAACGAAGAAACCGAAACTAATACTAACAATAGCGATGAGACAACACTTGCTACGTTTGTAACGGGTCCAAAAAGCAACTATGTCCAGTAGCAACAATAGCCCTACTCGTACGTCAATGGATTATACTTCTGGTGATTTCTATTGGGAACCAGGTGACTATATTTATGTGAAAGATGATAATAATGCGTGGCAGAAGAGTACCAATGCTCCAGAAAGCAAGGAAGCCTCTTTTAGATTTAAGGTGCCAGGTAAGTTTACGGATCATACATCTTATGAAGTTTATTACCCAGGTAAGGATGGTAATAAAGATAAAGTGACAATTCCGACTACGCAAAACTCAGACTGCTCCTAACGATACGAAGCATATAGGAGTGGCTGGCGATTGCGGTACGGCAACAGCCAACAAGGTGGGAAATGCTCAGGTCTTCTCCTTTAAACTTGACCATCAGGCAGCTATTCTCGTTTTCCAGCCTTTCACCACCAACGCAGTCTTACAGTCTTGCATGCTGACAAAGGTTGAGGTAAGTGCTGATAATGATATTGCAGCTACCTATACACTTACCAGCTCAGGTCTTACCGGTTCTGGATCTGGACAGATGATAGAACTTACTACCAAGGGCAGTGATACATATGCCGATGGTTTCCCTATGACTCACCAATACAGCGGAATATTGCAACCAACGGAGCATATATGGTTATCAAACCAGGTACACATATCCTCAAGGTACGTTACTGGTTGAAGGATAGGAATCTGGTATAGAGGGTACTATTACCAAGGTTTTGACTTCGTTCAATTATGAGAAGAACAAATTCTATGACGTGAAATCCAACTTAAATGTTCGTTCTTATAGCGACAGATATTTTATGGGATGCCAAGAAACAATATTGGACTGGTTGGGAATGGAAAAATAATCTCCCTGATGGTCAGCCTACAACATCAACCCAGGCAAATAGTCCAAATTATGCTAAATCTGCATCAGATAATCGCTGGTATAATGTAATCACAGGTAATTATGCTGTTAACAAAAGCGAGTGTTACTTGCAAGGATATGCCCAATGTTAACGAGATGGTGTGGTACGCAGAAAAGGGCGATCCTCATTCAGATGCACAGGAACTTTGGACAATAATGACCATTTGTACAAGGGTGGTATGTGGATAAAGAAAAAAGCAAATATCTCGGGTTTTAATGCGAACAAGACACCGGATAATAAGGATTTGCGTAAGATACAGGAGAGCACGGATAGAGTTTATTCTAGTATCTTATCTACGCCTCTTTCTGCAGCAGAAGCCCTCTCAGTATTTTTACTTACCTGCTATGGCACTCATCTTGAGGGTCGATTGAATGGTATAGGTTATGTTGGGTCTTATTGGTCATCAAGTATTTATCCAGATACTGGAGAGCATAAGTTCTTTTCTTATATGTTCTGGTTTACCCCAAGTAGAATTAAAATAGTAGGAACAAGCCGTGGTTATGGCTTTTTGGACACGTCCTTTCGAATATATACGTTTCTCCCCTCCACTCGGTGCGGGGAGATTTTTCTAGTTGTGCATGTTTGAAAGGTGGTGCGATGTAGCTGCTGACAATTAACTGCCCTATTTCACTAACAGAGAGCCCAAGAACGTCATAAAGAGCAGTAACGAATCTCTATCCACTTCAGTACACGATGCCATAGTGTAAGTGCCATGACGTCTTCTTCCATGTCGGCAAAACAATTCACTCATGGTCTCATACGCTGAGTAGATGACCAAGACCCAATTTTTGAGAAAAGTGAGAGAATATCGCTACTCATCTAAGCTCAAAAAGCTTGGATATCTCGTTTAAATTATCTAAATTAGCATCCATAATCGTTACTCTTAAATTCTTTGATAATCAATGATGTATAGCACTACAAGGTTACCAATGATTATGGAGGAACTTTATTTGAGTCAACTTTTTGAGGGTGGGAGACTTAAGTTAAATAATAATTTATGGCAAAAGGGAAGAGTACTTGTAAGCTATTGAAGGATATACGGCAGCAGATAGCGGATGCGAATGGTATCAGCTATCAGCCTAAGGAGTGTCATCACAAGGGGGATTGTGCAGGTACTTGTCCTGCTTGTGAGGAAGAAATACGCTATCTTGAACGTGAGTTGACGTACGTAAGGGTAATGGCTTCGGTATGAAAGTGGCTGGGATTGCTGCAGGTATCTGCGCTACGGTAATGCCGATGACTGCTGCTGCACAAGGTGTTAAGCCTGATAGTACTTCTAATCTTCCTGTGCGTACAGCTAAGAAAGGCGATGTAAAGGTAGTAGACCTTTCTGAAGGTTGTGCATCACCTGTGGTTGTACGTGGAATGGTCATAGGCGGTGATGATAAAGAACCTTTGATGGGTGCTTCTATTGTAATAGACGGAACAAAGAAGGGTGATGTAACAAATATTGATGGACAGTTTGCCTTGAAAGTACCATCAGACACTTCGTTGGTTATTTCATATATCGGTTATAAGAAGCAAAAGGTTCATGTAAGTCTCTTTTGCATTCTGATGATAATGTTGTTGTGCTGGAAGCCTATGCCATAGTAGGAGAAGTTGTAATCGTTACGCCAAACTACGATGATGTGTATGGTCATAGGACTTATAAACCGAAATCGCATAAGGAGAAGAATAAAAAGAAGTGTAAGTAAGGATAAGGATTATGATAAAAGGAAAGAGTACTTGTAAGTTGCTGAAGGATATTCGGCAGCAGATAGCGGATGCGAATGGTATCAGCTATCAGCCTAAGGAGTGTCAACACAAGGGGATTGTGCGGGTACTTGTCCTGCTTTGTGAGGAGGAGATACGTTATCTTGAACGTGAGTTAAGAGCACGTAAGGGTAATGGCTTCGGTATGAAGGTGGCTGGTATTGCTGCTGGTATCTGTGCTATGGTAATGCTGATGATCGTGCTGCGCAAGCTGTTAAGTCTGGATAGTACGGCTAATCGTCCTGTAAATACAGCTAAGAAAGTTGATGTAAAGGTAGAGACCTTTCTGATAGTTGTGCATCACCCTGTAGTTGTACGTGGAATGGTCATTGGTAGTGATGATAAAGAACCTGTAATAGGTGCTTCGTTTTTATAGACGGAACAAAACAAAGGTGATGTAACAAATATTGATGGACAGTTTGCCTTGAAAAGTACCACCAGACACTTTTTTGGTTATTTCATATATCGGATATAAGACAAAAGAAGGTTCATGTAAGCTCTCTTTGCATTCTGATAATAGTTATTGTGCTTGAAGAAGATAGAGATGTAATGTTAGATGGCATTGTAACAATAGCTACACGACCCTACCTGTAAAGGTGAAAAATAAAGGTAATAAAGATGACGTGAGTGGTCGTAGAGCTGATAAGCTGAAGTCGCATAAGGAGAAGAATAAAAAGAAGTGTAAGTAAGGATAAGGATTATGGCAAAAGGAAAGAGTACTTGTAAGTTGCTGAAGGATATTCGGCAGCAGATAGCGGATGCCAATGGTATCAGCTATCAGCCTAAAGAGTGTCATCATAGGGGGGATTGTGCAGGTACCTGCCCTGCTTGTGAGGAGGAGATACGCTACCTTGAACGTGAGTTAAAAGGCACGTAAGGGTAATGGCTTCAGTATGAAGGTGGCTGGTATTGCAGCTGGTATCTGCGCTACGGTAATGCCGATGACTGCTGCTGCACAAAGTGTTAAGTCTGATAGTACGGCTAACCCTCCTGTACAAACTACCAAGAAAGCCCCTATAAAGGTAGTAGACCTTTCTGGTGGATGTGCATCACCTGTGGTTGTACGTGGAATGATCATAGACGAAGAAAATAAAGAACCTGTGATAGGGGTAGCTGTTTTTATAGACGGAACAAGCAAGGGCGTTGCAACAGATATAGATGGACAGTTTGCTTTGAAAGTACCGTCAGACACGTCGTTGGTTATATCATCTATAGGATACTATAGTAAGAAGGTTCGTGTAAGTTCTCTTTTAAGTTCTGACAATAATGTTATTATGCTTGAAAGGCATGCGATGATGACAGGTCTTGTTGAAGTAGTAACAGTAAATGCAGCAAGTGACACTGGTAGAGATCGGAGCGCAAGTAATATTGATGATGTGTATGGTCACATGACTTATAAACCAAAGTCACACATGGAGAAGAATAAAAAGAAGTGTAAGTAAGGATAAGGATTATGGCAAAAGGAAAGAGTACATGTAAGTTGCTGAAAGGAGTATTCGGCAGCAGATAGCTGATGCCAATGGTATTAGCTATCAACCCAAAGAGTGTCACCACAAGGGGGATTGTGCGGGTACTTGTCCTGCTTGTGAGGAGGAGATACGTTACCTTGAACGGGAGTTAAAAGTACGTAAGGGTAATGGCTTCGGTATGAAAGTGGCTGGTATTGCAGCAGGTATCTGTGCTACGGTAATGCCGATGACTGCTGCTGCGCAAGGTGTTAAGTCTGATAGTACGGCTAACCCTCCTGTACATACAGCTAAGAAAGGCGATGTAAAGGTAGTAGATCTTTCTGATGGTTGTGCATCACCTGTGGTTGTACGTGGAATGGTCATAGACGCAGAAGATAAAGAACCAGTGATAGGTGCTTCTGTTGTAATAGACGGAACAAATAAGGGCGTTGCAACAAATGTAGATGGACAGTTTGCTTTTGAAGTTACCACCAGACACTCTCGTTGGTTATTTCATATATCGGTTATAAGAAGCAAAAGGTTCATGTAAGTTCGCTTTTGCATTCTGATAATAATGTTATTGTACTGGAAGTCTCTGAATTATCGGGTTTATCCTGCATAGCAGGAGGGCTTGTAACCGTTTTGAACTACGATGATGTGTATGGTCATAGGACTTATAAGCCGAAGACGCATAAGGAGAAGAATAAAAAGAAGTGTAAGTAAGGATTAGTATTATGACGAAAGGAAAGAGTACTTGTAAGTTGCTGAAGGATATTCGGCAGCAGATAGCGGATGCGAATGGTATCAGCTATCAGCCCAAGGAGTGTCATTACGAAGGGGATTGTGCAGGAACATGTCCTGCTTGTGAGGCGGAGATACGCTATTTAGAGGCACAGTTACGAGAACGGAAACGCAATGGATGGGGCATGAAAGTGGCAGGATTGGCAGCAGGTCTTTGTGTTGCTACGGTTCCGCTTACATCATGTCAGAACACTCCCAAAGCTTGCAACGTTGAGAATAAAGCTCAGGATTCTACTGATACGCCAGTTATGGGTAAAAGTAGTGATACCAAAAGCACTCACTGCAGATTTGAAGAATGCTATTGTTATTATTGGACGAGTGCTCAACTCTTCTACTGGTAAGGCTGCTCCGGAAGTTAATGTTATGCTATTAGGAGGTAAAAAAGAGGCTGTCTTTGGGCGAAGATGGAAGATTTGTATTGCAGGTTAATCGTAATGACACCCTCGTGTTTTCAGCTTATGGGTTTGAGGATAAGGTGATCGCAGTGAAGTCTATTCGTAATCCTGATGATATGGTTGTCCGTTTAGAACCTTCTTGACTTAGTAGGGGAGATAGACAGGGAGTATTTAGAGAAAGAATTAGCCGACAGCACTGCTCCCTCAATCACATAAAGAGAAATGCAATCAGAAATAACTGCACCGTTTATTGCCATTAATCGGCACAGGCTCACCACGGATGGCGAAGGCGTAACAACATTGGTAGGCTTTCATGGTTGTCCGCTTCATGCCAGTACTGCTTAAATGCTCAGTGCTTGCAGGCTGATGGTAGTTTGTGCAGGCTGACGCCCGGTGAGTTGTATAGTGAGGTAGAGATAGACGACCTTACTTTGTGGCAACGGGTGGCGGTATCTGTTTTTGGCGGTGGTGAGCCCTCTTTACGTTCAGACTTCATTAAAGCCTTTTGCCGAGATAATGAATCCCGAATGGAAGTTGATAATAGAGACATCGCTCAACGTGTCGCTTGAGAATGTCAAAGCTATTGCCTCGTTGGTGAGAGTGGTATGTAGATATTATGATATGAACCCCTGATATCTACAAAGCGTATGGATGTAAAGAGAATAAGCAGGTAATCAGTAATCTTCAATGGTTAGCAGCGAACGGATATGCCGATAAGGTCATTATTCGCTTACCTTTGATACCCGAATATAATATAGATGAAGACCGCCAGCGGAGCCAACATCAGTTGGAAGAGATGGGCTTTTACAAATTTTGATAAGTTTAATTATATTGTGCGGTAGTAGATTAATCCTATACAATATACATAGCTCATCTTCGTTATTTCCTTTGAAAAAGCATTATCTTTGCAATTAACAAACGAAAGATTATGAAGAAGTTATTTATCATTTTATCAATCATATTTTTGTTGTTACCTATAACGATGACAGCACAGAGTTTTAATGACTTGTGGAAACAAGTAAAGCAGGCTGAGCAAAAAGGACTTGCCAAAAGACACAAATCAGTTTATTAAAAGAAGATTGAACAGAAAGGGCAGAAAGAGAAAGCCTCATGGGCAAATCTTTGGCTGCCAGTCTGTTAGCATCAAGGTTACAGACAGAGATTGCACCAGACTCTGCTGAGGTGGAGTTGAAGCGATTGAAGGCAAAGGCAAAGATGGTAGAAGGAAAGGATGAAGTATTGTCGGCTATCTACAACTGTATCTTGGGTGTGATAAGTCGGAATGATGATGATGGAAACGCTGACGATTACTTCAAGAAAGCATTGGCTAACCCTTCTCTGTTGGCAAGTCAGAAGGTAGCCGACTTTTAAGCCTTTGATAGTTGTAGGTAAAGATGATAATATCTTCAAGGGTGATCTACTGCATGTTATTGGTATGCAGGTAGGTAACTATGACAAACTATATAGCTATTATAAAAGCGTTGGAAACCGTGAAGCTGCTTGCTACACAGCCTTGATGGGGATAAAGAATGAGAAGGAGAGTATTCCAAAGCTTGACTCACCTCATGCAAGAGTATAGTGACTTACCGATATGTGGAGAAGTTGCGTTGAAGCGTTATGCCTGTATGGGGAGAAGATACTCCAGTTGAGGAGAAGATAGCTTATATTGATAAGGCACTTGTTCGTTGGGCATCATGGAATAGAATCATATCATTACGTAATGCTCGTGCAGAACTGACAAGACCGATGTTTGATGTGAGTTTTGATAAGCGTAATGTTAGTCTCGTCGGAGAAGAATAACTGGGTAGTTGAATACGCGCAATGTGTTAGATGTGGTCGTAACGGTTACGCGTACGAAACTATCAGGAAATCATTCTCTCAGTCTTGGGGATAAAGACGATATGGTTAAGTTGAAGGCAAGTCTGTTGCCTGCAACAACGCAGACGATAAAACCGTACGTTCACTGGTCATAAGGATTATGAAGAGTGAAAGACTCTTTCTTAATGCCTACATTACCTTTTGGGTGTTTACCTTATTAAGGTAGAAACGCCTAAAAAGAATTTTTATCATCCGAAATATGCTTTCTACTATGTTAGTGACCTCTATGTCATGAGCGAACTGCAACCAAAGAAGAAAGCACGGTATGTTGTTGTCAATGTTGTGGATGGTCAACCAGTAGCAAATGTAACGGTTCAGGCTACCTATCCAAATTATTATAATGATAAGCCTTCTATCGTTAAGAAACTGGTTACGAACAAGAATGGAGAGGTAGTTTTTGACTCGGAAAGAACTACCCCTGACATCTATGTCTTTACGAATAAGGATAAAGCCTTTGAAGAAACTCAACTGAGGGCCGTATGACTCACGATAAGGTGAACTATGACAAGATGGTAACTCAGGTCTTCACGGATAGAGCTATCTATCGTCCTGAGCAGACGGTGCACGCATCTGTCATTGCTTATCAGAACACCAAAGCAAGACTATAAGACTAAGGCTGCAGGCGGACAAACCTTCGATATGGTTTTTGAAAGATGCCAATTATAAGGAGATAGGACGTAAGTCAGTAACCACCGACCGTTTCGGTACTGCTGCAGCAGACTTTAATCTTCCAACAAGTGGACTGACAGGTAGTTTCTCTATTTATGCTGATTTTGGAACAAAAGGGTCTAAGCGTTTCCAAGTAGATGAGTACAAGCGTCCAACGTTTGATGTAAACTTTGACGAGTATAAGGAGAAGTATGCTGTCGGTGATTCTACATGTTGATTGGTCGTGCTAAGAGTTTTGCTGGTGTACCAGTACAAGGTAAAGGTGCATTATGTCGTTACACGTAATATAAGCTATTGAGTCGCTTCTATGAAGATAGTGAGGAAGTGAACGAGCAAGATGTTGTCACAGACGACAAGGGAGAGTTTGTTGTTACTGTACCTTTTTGTCTTATCTGACAAAACCAAGAAAGAACTGAAGTCTGGTAAGGGTTATCGTTCACTTTTCTATAACTTTAGAGTTGAGGCTTCGGTGACCGATGCCGCAGGTGAGACACATGACGGTTTTGTTTCATTGCCATTAGGAACAAAAGAGGCAAGTCTTTCTCTGCAATATTCCTGAGAAGAATCTGCGTGACAGTCTTAAAAACGATTAAGTTTTAATTATCTGAATGCTGCAGGATCTCCTGTAGATGGAACTGTGAAGTATGTAATCGTACCACAGCAGAAGGATAAGAATAAATCTGTTTATAGCGATTACAAGACAGCGAAGGCAAATGAGAATGTTGCTATAAAGGGTTTGTCTTCTGGTGCTTATCGCCTACATGCTATTTGCGGAACAGATACGATAGATGAGGATTTTTGTCGTCTTCTTTTGATGATAAGCGTCCAGCTATTGAGACACATGATTGGTTCTATCTGAGTGGAAACCAATTCTCGCGATGGTGGTCCTATCTATATGCAGGTGGGTTCAAGTGATGAGAATCAGTATGTTGTTTATTCTATCTTCTCAGGTAATAAAGTGATTGAAACTGGTTCTTTCAATCAAAGCAATAGTATACAGACACGTAAGTTTGTTTATAAGGAAGAATATGGTGATGAGATACGTCTTAATTATGCTTTGGGTAAAGAATGGCGTGATGTATTCTCATTCAGAGAGAATTACGCGTCCGTTACCAGATAAGAGTTTGATTGTAAAATGGAAGACATTCCGTAATAAACTTATTCCAGGACAGCAGGAGGAATGGACGGTAACCATTAATCGTCCTGATGGCAAGGCTGCCAATGCTCAACTGATGGCAACACTTTATGATAAGAGTCTTGATCAGTTCTTGTCTAATTCATGGTACTTGGGCAATTTCTTCTCGCTTAACTATACATCTGTTAATTGGGAGAGTCCTTACTATTCAGGCTTTGGTCTTTCAGGAGAAGCTTATATCAAACTTTTTGATGTAGATAGGTTGTCTTTATCGGAATTTGATAGTCGTTTCTTAGAACAATATGATACGCCAGAGGCTTATATTTATTCAGCAACATCAGACCGAATGGTAAGCATGACACGTGCCGTTAAGTCAATGGCTTTGGCAAAGGAGTCTTCTATGAATGAGGTCGTTAAGGTTGGATTTGGACCTACTAAGGAAATGAAAGTGAAATTTACTGCTCCTGTTGTCAAGAAAGATGAGGAGATAAAACAAGAGAAGGACGAACCGAAGAATATAAAGCCTTCTATGCGTGAGAATCTCAATGAGACAGCCTTCTTTTATCCACAGTTGCAGACGGATGGAAAGGGTAATGTAAGTATTAAGTTTACGCTTCCAGAGAGCCTTACTACTTGGCGTTTCATGGGATTGGCACATGATGAGGATATGAACAATGGCTTCCTTTCCGATGATATCGTTGCTCAGAAGACATTGATGGTGCAGCCTAATATGCCTCGCTTTGTCCGTATGGGTGACGAAGCAATGGTTTCTGCTCGTTTGTTCAATCAGTCTGACAAGGCTATCAATGCAAAAGCAAAGATTGAAACTCCTTGATCCAGCAACTGAGAAGGTGCTCTTTACAGACAGTAAAAGCTGTTGTCTTGAAAGCGCAGGGGAGTGGTTCAGCAACTTATAGCTTAGCTTCATTGTTGGCGAAGAATGCCAATCAGCTTACAGCTGACCAGTCTTTACTCATTGTTCGCTTTACGGTTGAAGGCGATGGTTTCTCTGATGGTGAGCAACATTACCTGTCAGTACTTCAGAATAAGGAGTATGTAACAAACACCTATCCATTCACACAGAATGAAGCAGGGGTGAAGACGATTAATGTTGGTAAGCTTTTTCCCAAAGAAGAGTACGGACCAAAAGCTGACAGTAGAATATACCAATAACCCTAATTGGCTGATGATTCAAGCCTTGCCTTATGTTGCAGATGCGAGTGAAAAGAATGCTATCAGTCTTGTTTCAGCTTATTATGCAAATCGTTTGGGTAAGCAGATTATAAGTACTTCCCCATTGATTAAAGCAGACAATTGAGCAATGGAAGAAGGAAACGGTAAGGAAACGTCAATGATGTCGGCTTTGGAGAAGAACCAAGAACTCAAGTCTTTGACACTTGATGAAACTCCTTGGGTGATGGATGCTAAGAATGAAAGCGAACAAAAACAGCAACTCGTGCGCTTCCTCGATGAGAATCAATTGCAGAATAAATTGTCATCAACATTCTCAAGTCTAAAGAAACTGCAAAACTCTGATGGTTCGTTCTCTTTGGTACCAGGAATGAAGGGAAGTCTTTATATGACTGTTGCGGTGACGAAGACACTTGCTCGTTTGCAGAACCTTACAAGTCCAAGCCCAGAGGTAACAAATATGATCAAAGCTTCTTTCCGATTTATGGATAGGATGGTGGCAAAAGTGTGTGGCTGAGATGAAGCGTGATGAGAAGAAGTATAATCAACATTGTTCCCTCTGACGCACTCTGTGATTATCTTTATACCAATGCTTTTGTTCTATCATGACCGAGCAACAAATGACATAAAAGTACCCTCATCGACCGCCTGACCAAGAAACCTACAGATTTGACTATCTACGGTAAAGCGAATACTGCAGTAATCCTTCAGCAGTATGGTAAGGTTGAGAAGGCGCGTGAATACCTGCAGAGTATCAAGGAATATACGGTTTATACGGAGGAAAAGGGACGTTACTTCGATTCTAAAAACGCTTATTACAGCTGGCGTGATTATAAGATTCCAACAGAGGTGGCTGCTATTGAGGCGATAAAGACGATTACTCCTACTGATGGTAAGACGCTTGTTGAGATGCAGCGTTGGCTCTTGCAGGAGAAGCGTACGCAGGCTTTGGGATACACCATTGAACTCAGTGAATGCTATTTGGGCATTTATGAACAATGGCAGCTGGTTGATGCAGAATGGAGAGCATGCTACGTTGATGCTTGATAACAAACCATTGCAGACAACACAGCCTACAGCAGGGTTGGGTTATGTGAAGGCTACACAGCCAGTTGATTTCCAATCGTCTGAAAATCATGATTTGGTTATCAGCAAGACAAGCACTGGCACAAGCTGGGGTGCTGTCTATGCACAGTTCTTCCAGACGTCAACAGATATCTCTGACGCTTCATCTGGCTTGAAGATTAAGCGTGAGGTAATGGTTGATAGTGTGTTGTTGAAGAGAGGTAAGAACCTCAAAGTTGGTGACAAGGTGCGTATCCGTTTGACGATAATTGCTGACCGTGATTACGACTTCGTACAGGTTGTTGACAAGCGTGCTGCCTGCCTCGAGCCTGTTAGTCAGTTGAGTGGTTATCGTTGGGGGTATTACATTGCTCCAAAGGATTACACGACTAATTACTACTTTGACCAAATGGCTAAGGGTAAGCATGTCGTTGAGACAGAATATTATATTGACCGAGCAGGTGTTTATCATACAGGAACCTGCACTGCGCAATGTGCATACGCTCCTGAATATAGTGGACGTACTGGTGCAGAAGTTATTCAAGTTGGCGAGTAAACAAGTTTACAAGTTTTACGAGTTGACAAGTGAACAAGTTATTAGATAGCGTTGTGAAGTAGGGGTGTTGTCTTAACTCTCCCTAACTTCTCAACTCTTTAACTCCAAAAAGAAGAAATGCTTCAGATAGAAATCGATAACGGTAGTGGGTTCTGCTTCGGTGTGACCACTGCCATTAAGAAAGCCGAAGAAGAATTGGCAAAGGGTACAAAGCTCTATTGCTTAGGTGATATCGTACATAACAGTATGGAGGTGGAACGTCTTACAAAGAAAGGACTTATCACGATTAATCATGAGCAGATGCGCGAACTTCATAACGTGAAGGTCTTACTGCGTGCACATGGTGAACCTCCTGAGACTTACGAACTTGCAAGACGTAATAACATTGAGATTATCGATGCTACTTGCCCTGTGGTTCTTGCCCTCCAACGTCGTATTAAGACACAGTATGAGAAAGGTCGTCAACCTTCTTATATGATATCTTCAAAGGGCGGAGCTACTGTTGATGAACCTTCAAGCCTTAAACCAGTAACGAATGAAGCGGTGGAAACCTCTACTTCTTCTGTTTCTCTTCCTCCTGCAGTAGGCGAGGGACAAGAGCTTAGTGCCTCCTCTTCCATTGTTATCTTTGGAAAGAATGGTCATGCCGAGGTGTTGGACTTGTTGGTCAGACCCATAGTCAGGCGATTGTGATGAGAAGTTTGAAGATGTTAAGGCGTTAGACTTTAATAATGACATCTATCTCTACTCACAGACGACAAAGAGTTTGGATGAGTTTCATAAGATTATCGAATACATTCAAAGTCATATCTCACCCAAAGCAAAGTTCCAAAGCTTTGATACAATCTGCCGACAGGTCGCTAATCGTATGCCAAACATTTCTACCTTTGTCGCTCGTCACGATTTGATTCTCTTTGTGGCAGGCCGTAAGAGTTCAAATGGTAAGGTCCTCTTTCACGAATGTTTGAGTGTAAACCCAAACTCCCATCAAGTTGAGAGTGCAGACGAAATTGACATGAGTTGGTTTGAAGGAGTTGAAACAGTAGGTATCTGTGGGGCTACGAGTACGCCAAAATGGCTGATGGAAGAATGCCGTGATGAGATACTCAGGCATACGAAATAATAGCTTTATAATCCTCAAACAAAGAGATTAAACGCGAAAAATATCAAGTTGTGATAGTTTTTCGCGTTTTTTTTATACCTTTGCATCGTCAATCAAGATTTAATGTGACTTTTATTGCAACACTTGGGTTAGGTTTTATCTTGAAATGGCAGAATACAGGATAAAATTTGTTGGGTCTTCCAACAGTTTAATATGATGGAGTATGTCAGTTGTTGATGATAGGTTTTAGGGATTTGTTCGTGGACATAACATTACTCTAATCAACAAAAAGAAGATGTCATGTTGTCCCATATTATTTAAGTGAAGTATTCATCAATAGTGTTGCATAGTGACTTATGAAAGAACAAAAGAGTTTCCTTGTCCCTATGGCATTCTTAGGGCTTATGTTTTTCACTTGTGGATTTTCCTTGGGTATAAATTCATTGTTGGTTCCAGTATTGAAGGTGTCGTTAAGCTGTTTCTTCAATGGAAGCATATATGCTCATTGGTGCAACATTCTTGCCATTCCTTATCTTTGGCTATCCTGCGGGAATGTTAATCAGCAAGATAGGATATAAGCGTACGATGGCTATTGCGTTCGGAATGTTTGCCGTAGCTTTTGGAGTGTTTATTTTCTCGGCAGATGCAAAGAGTTTTTCCTTTATTTTTGACAGCTTCCTTTTTCTGTGGAACAGCTAACACCTTCTTGCAGGCAGCTATAAATCCTTATGTTGACGATATTAGGACCAACGGAGAGTGCTGCAAAGCGTATCTCTATTATGGGTATGATCAACAAGTTAGCTTTTACTAGTGTCACCCTCTTTATTGCTCTTTTCGCAGGTGCTTCAGGTAGTGTTGCTATAGATGATTTAGGTAAACCTTTTTGCTGTGATTATTTGTCTGTTCGTTGCTTTTAGGTGTAGTGGCTCTTTTGTCGCCATTGCCAGAGGTGAAAGCAGCGGGTGGAGGATAGCAGTGAGACTGATGAGGTTGACCAAGAAGTATCTGCTTATGCAAACAGTAAGAAGTCTGTTTTCCAGTTCCCACACTTGGTTCTGGGTGCTATTGCCATCTTCTTTTATGTTGGTGCAGAGACTATCGTGTTGGGAACGCTCATTGACTATGCGAATGAGTTAGGACTTGCTCATCCAGAAAACTATTCTTGGATAACCCGATTAGTATTAGTATTGATATATGGCAGGAATCATTCTGATTCCTAAGTATCTTTCTCAGACACGTGCTTTGCAGATTTGTTCATTCGTAGCCTTTGTTGGGAACGACTCTTGTCGTGCTTCTTCCTGAGTTTACAGTATATATAGTGTTGGTGTCATGGCTTTAGGGTGTTCACTGATGCGGCTAGCGTTTTGGCCTTTGGCATTGATGGATTTGGGTAAGTTTACCAAGAAGGGTTCATCACTCTTGACAATGGGACTTATTGGTGGAGCAGCAATTACAGTGTTGTTTGGTCTTTTAAAGGATGTCTTAGACGCTCGATATGCCTATGCTCTTTGTTTTGTATGCTTTGGCTACATTATGTTCTATGCATTTAAGGGCTATAAGTTACGTTAATAGACTCATATCTAAAGATGTTATAAGTCTCTGTATAATAACCTTTTAGTTAGGTTGAAAGCAGTGGTCTTATTGCATAAAATTTTTAAAACTTATGGCTCTATAACGAATCGTGTGGGTAATTCGTCATAGAGCCTAAAATATTGTCAAAAAGTATAGCCTCCAACGAAACACAACTCCAAATTGACCTTCGTTTTAATACGCTTAACGCACATTAAATCCCTACCCTTCCATATACAGCGATGGTGTTAATCCTCCGCACATGTGGTGCATACCATCCGCAGCACCACTCGTGCGGAATATCAACACACAACCCACACGATTCGTTATAGAACCAAACTTATAATAAAAAGCGGCACCCACTAGGGATACCGCATAATGTTTTTCTTCTCGTCGTGAGAGGGGAAGACCACGAAGGTCATAATATGTTAGCCTCTAAAGGCGAAGGATTTCCAACTTCTGTTCTCCCCTGCAAATAAGTTATTATCATATCACTACATACCCCTACATAATAGGGATATCGCAGTATTCACTCCCCTCCCTACGGGGAGGGCAAAGGGAGGAGCCAGTCCGTTGTCGTTGTTGTTCTTCTCCTTTCTTAATCCAACCCTTCAGCTGTTCAGCAACCTCGTTGTTGATACGCTCAGCGAAGGCTTCCATTGTCATAGTAGCCTGCTCGCCACCGCCCTGCTGACGCATTGACACAAGACCCTCGGCAGCTTCCTTCTCGCCCACGATAACCATGTAAGGAACACGCTTGAGCTCGTTGTCGCGAATCTTGCGACCAATCTTTTTCGTTGCGGTCGTCGATGATTGAACGTACGTCGTGTGCATCGAAGTATGCCTTCACCTTCTGAGCGTAGTCGTTATACTTCTCAGAGATTGGGAGGATGGCAACCTGATCAGGTGTCAACCAGAGTGGGAAGTGACCCTGCTGTATGCTCGATGAGAACAGCTGTGAAGCGTTCGAGTGAACCGAATGGTGCACGGTGAACCATCACTGGTGTCTTCTTAGAGTTGTCTTCTGCTGTATATTCGAGCTTGAAGCGGTTAGGAGGTTATAGTCCACCTGAATAGTACCGAGCCGCCAACGACGACCGATAGCATCCTTCACCATGAAGTCGAGCTTAGGGACCGTAGAACGCTGCCTCGCCCAACTCTACACGAGCGTTGAGACCCTTCTGCGCAAGCTTCCTTAATGGCTGCTTCTGCTCTTCCCATACTTCATCAGAGCCGATATACTTCTCTTTGTCCTCTGGGTCGTGGAGGAAATTTGCGCCTCGTAGTTATCGAAACCGAAGGTCTTGAACACCTTGAGGATGATATCGATATTGTTCTCAAACTCTGCCTTTACCTGGTCAGGACGCACGAAGATATGTGCATCGTCCTGTGTGAAAGTACGAACACGTGTAAGTCCGTGAAGCTCACCACTCTTCTCGTAGCGGAATACAGTTCCGAACTCTGCAATACGCAGTGGAAGATCTTTGTAAGAACGTGGTTTGTAAGCGTAAATCTCACAGTGGTGAGGACAGTTCATTGGCTTGAGCATATACCTTCGTCCTCCTCTGGTGTATGGATTGGCTGGAAAGCATCCTTGCCATAGTGTGCATAGTGACCAGAAGTTACGTAGAGATTCTTGCCACCGATACCTGGTGTGATAACTTCTTGATAGTTGTAAGGCTTGAGGAGACGACGCAGAAGGTCCCGCAAGCGCAGGCGCAACTGTGTTCCCTTTGGCAAACCAGATAGGAAGACCCTTACCAACACGCTCAGAGAACATGAAAAGTTCCATTTCCTTGCCAATCTTACGGTGGTCGCGCTTCTTAGCCTCTTCGAGCATAACAAGGTATTCATCAAGCATCTTCTTCTTTTGGGAAGGTGATACCATAGATACGTGTCATTTGCTCGCGCTTCGCATCTCCACGCCAGAAAGCTCCAGCAGCGCTAGTAATCTTTACAGCCTTGATAGCACCTGTTGAAACGAGGTGTGGACCACGACAAAGGTCGGTGAAGTGTCCTTGAGTATATGTTGAGATGGTGCCATCTTCGAGGTCTTCAACGATGTGCTCCACCTTATATTCCTGACCATCAGCGGTGAATTCTTTCACAGCATCAGCCTTAGAGACATCACGACGAATAACGGGCTCATTCTTCTTTGTAAGTTCGAGCATCTTCTTCTCAATCTTTGGGAAGTCATTCTCAGAGATTGTTTTGACCTTCTGCAGGCATCACGTCATAGAAGAAACCATTTTTCAATTGCAGGACCAAAACCAAACTGAATGCCTGGGTAAAAGCTCTTTGCAATGCCTCAGCAAGGAGGTGGGCAGAGGTGTGCCAGAAGGTATGCTTACCTTCTTCGTCATCGAACTTGTACAGTGCGATACTTGCGTCCTCATTGATAGGACGGTTGAGTTCTGTTAGTTACGCCATTTACATCGCAAGATACAACGTCACGGGCGAGAGCCGGCGAAATGCTCGGCGATTTGATAACCAGTTACGCCCCTGTTCGTATTCACGAACGGAACCATCTGGGAAAGTGATTTTAACCATACTACAAAATTAGTTTTTATAAATCAAAATGTTGAGGCAAAGGTACGATTTTTTAATTCATAATTCAGAATTCACAATTCATAATTATGATTACTTCTTTAATTTATAATTCACCCTATAATTCAGAAATCACAATTCATAATTATGATTACTTGAATAATTCATAATGCATAATTCACAATTCATAATTATGATTACCGATGTAGGAGATATTCAAAGTTCAATGTTCAATGTTCAATGTTCAAAGTTCAATGTTCAATGTTCAATGCTCAAAGGGTATAACGCTAATCATAAAGTTCAAATATCAAAGTTCAAAATTCAAAGTTTAATAGTTGCCTTGTCACCACTCTCTACTTTTTAAGCTGGGAAGTTTATAGAATTGAGAACTGTTAGACTGCATGGGCTGTTGCTTTGGCTTCCTACCTGCAACGATGTCGGCACGCAGCTGCGGGGCAGCATCGAACGACTTCCAACGTTTGAGGATATAATCAAGTTGCTGAAGGGCTGCCTTGCTATCGCCCACTTGATAGAGACAATAAGCACGATTAAAACCAATAGTTGCGATTGTCGGGCGTTATCGTCAAGAGCTCGGGTAAAAGGCAACGATAGCACTGTCGTAACGCTCCACACGGATGTTAGACATACCATAAAGTTCGTAGATATCAGCGATATAAGGTTGTAACGTCAAAAGCACGACGACAATCATCGATAGCACCTTTATAATCCTCAAGATGATACTTTGACAATGCCATTGAATACCAAGCCTCGTATAGATTCGGTTTCAAAGCAACGATACGGGAGAAGATTTGAATGGAAGTGACGTAGTACCCTGATCGAGCGTCCGCTTACCTTCTTCCATCATCTTCTTGATGTTGTATTGGGCAGCCGATGGTAATGCTAATAAGCACAGCAAGGATACTACGATTCCACGCAACATAGGCTTACGTACGTGAGCCTTCACACGATAATGACAGCGCATCTTACCTTGTAAGAGGGCTTTTGAGTTTGTTTTTAATCATCTGCTTGCGGAATGGCGAGAGTCGGTCGGTGAAAACACGACCTTCAAGATGATCGAACTCATGCTGGATGACACGTGCAAGATAACCATCAATCCACTCCTCGTGCTCAACAAGATTCTCGTCAAGCCATTTTACATAGATACGCTTTGCGCGTGTCACATTTTTCGTGCAGTCCCGGAAGTGAAAGACAGCCCTCTTCCATAGTCTCTGTCTCAGAATCGTCATACTCGAGGATGTGACCATTGATAAATGCATGACGATAGTCTTTGTACTCAGGGAATGTGTCAGATAGAACATCTAAATCAACTACAACCACACGAATAGACTTGCCAATCTGTGGTGCTGCTAATCCTACACCGTCACTGTTAGTGTTGGTCTCAAACATATTCTGAATCAGCTCTTTGAGGTCTGGATAATCGAGGGAATGTCCTCTGCTACCTCACGTAATACTGGCTGACCGTATGTGTAAATGGGTAATACCATATTCTTTTCTTTCTTTTTAAAAACTAATAAAAGTCTAAAAGGCTTTTATCGAAAAATAAATCAAAGTCCCTTAGAACGCATGTAATCCTGAAGAATAATCGTTGCTGAAATCTCGTCAACAAGTCCTTTGTCTTCACGACGTGTCTTCTTTTTACACCACCTGCAAGCATTGCTTGATGAGCGATGACCGACGTAAACCGCTCGTCATAATAATCGATAGGCAACTCAGGATGTGCCTTGCGCCAACGGTTGACAAATTGCTCAACACGAGCAAGGTTCTCACCGGTTGACCATTAGGCTGCAAAGGCTTGCCAATGACAAGCTGGCTGACTGCTTCCTTAGAAATATATTCAGTCAGAAAATCGAAAAGTCCAGACGTAGCAATAGTCGCCAACCCATTGGCAATAATGCACAATGGGTCGGTGACTCGCTAATCCTATGCGTCTCTTTCCGTAATCTATTGCTAAAATTCTACCCATTTAGCGAGAGTAGAGCAACCATGCATCAGCATAGGTAGCACGAAGCTGATTGCGGCTCTGAACAGCTGAAGCCTTGCTATCGTAAGTTGATGCAACAACGCGATACATATTATTACCAGCATTGAAAGCTACCTGAGCATCATAACCAGCATTCTTCAAACGCTGCTGCAAACCTTCTGCATTTGACTTAACACCGAATGAACCCACTAACAACACTGTGAGGCTTCAAGCCAGAACCATTTACGACAGAAACTTTCTCTGTGCGTACAGGCTCATTATCGTAATTATCAACAACAGGAGCTTGCGTTACAGGCTGTGTCTCAACTGGTGCCACTACAGCATCTTGCTGAGTTGAATTGTCTTCATTATTTGTAGTATTCTGCTCCTGAGACTTTGCCTTCTCATATGCCTTTTTGTAAGCACTCTCACTTGACTTACAGCCTGTGAATGCCAATGCTACATTACATAACTGCGCCCAAAACCATAAATTTCTTCATAATCTCTTAGCTTTTTATTGATTATACTTTTAATTTTTCTATGTAATTATCGTGCGAAGTTACGAAATAAGAAGCATAAGGAAGAAAATAACGCCAATAAAGTTTGTTAAATAAACTATTTGTAGATTTTTAACACAAAAACACTCATAATCTATTGCTTATATGCGAAACTTTGACTATATTTGCCATTGAAAAAGAAACAAATATTTATTAATTTAATAAAAGAGATTATGAAGACATTAGGTTACATTTGCGCATTCCTCTGTGGTAGCATCACAGGCGCAGCTCTGGACTCTTTTTGGCTCCAGAGAAGGGTACAGACACACGTTCAAAGATTTCTGACGCAGTTGACGATTTCTGCAAGAAGCATGACATCAAGCTCAGTCACCAAAAGGAAGCTGAGGATTTCGTTGAGGATATCAAGGATGCAGCTTCAGACGCTATCTAAATTATAAAGGATGTTCTCAAACGATAAGAACGTAGAAACAATAGCACAACTCGTAGAGGTGCTAAAGCATTATATCGGGCTTCAGTCAGAGTACATGAAGCTCGATGTAATTGAAAAGGTCGTGCGATTACTGACCGTGATTACAATCATGGTTGTTTTCTGCACTATCTTATTAATTTCCTAATTTATCTCTCCTTTGCTGCAGCTTTTGCATTGCAGACATTGGTGGGCTCACTTATTTGGGCTTTCCTCATTGTTGGTGGTGGCTATTTGCTACTGCTCATCTTCTTCATCTTACTACGTCGCAGTCTTATTGAACGCCCATTGGTAAGATTCTTGGGAAGTCTCTTAATGTCAAAATAAGCTTATGGCAGAACAGACCACTCACTTTGGAACCGATTATAGGTCGCTGAACGACATACGCTTGCGCAAGGCGCAGCTGCGTACAGACTTGACCCAAGGATAGCAACAAGATTGCGGGGTTGTGGAATGAGCTTATGCATAAGCCGAAAGACAAGAACACACCTACCCAGCGTTTCTCTGGTGCATTCAATGTTGGTGCGAATGTATTGGATGGACTTATCCTTACGTGGAAGCTCTATCGTATGTTTGGCGGTAAGCAATCTTCAGGCCTCTTTAATAATAAGTTCAGCTTATTCAAAAAGAAAAAGAAATAAAGCAAGGAAGCAGCTAAATAAGTTGTGGAAACTTCCCTGCTGATAAGCATTATTACTATCACTAATAAGCGTTATCACTATTATTAAAATGAGAGAAAGCACGTCTTTGTCCTCTAAAATTACTTGCTTTCTGCAACTTTTTACGAGCGATAATAAAAAGTCTCGTTCATACAAAAACAGAGACAATGAAGACGTCTTTGTCCTGTTTTTTCATACCTTCGTTTTCAATCTACGCTCTTTTGCACATGAAAAGATGCCTTATAGCACTTCAAAAGGGCGTTAACTGAAGTGTTACTAACGCCCTTTAAGAGCCTTATTAAGCACCTTTTACACATACGGTTTTACAACCTCCTGATTATCTTTTTAGTTACAAAGGTAGAGAAAGCCCCTTTTTCTTGGCTTTTTCTTGCGCAAAATCTCAATTCTTTGTAAATATCTTTTCTCTATAATGAATCATGTGGATAATTCGTCATAGAGTCTAAAAATATTGTCAAAAAGTATAGTCTTCCAAAAACACTACCCCAAATTGACCTTAGTTTTAATACGCTTAACGCACATTAAATCCTTACCCTTCCATATACAGCAATGGTGTTAACCCTTCGCACATGTAGTGCATACCATCCGCACATGTTGTGCATACCATCCGCACATGTTGTGCATACCATCCGCACCACATGTGCTAAGCACCCTGCACCAAACCGGTGGAATATCAACACACAACCCACACGATACGTTATAGAGTCTATTTTTCCAAACTCAAATATTAGCAGTACAACAAAAGAACTCCCTATAATTCTGAGAATCATAGG
>BNJV01000708.1_pt1 | contig 44370 bp, 56 predicted proteins | sample 8540591 | NCBI WGS metagenome assembly BNJV01 (sample SAMD00202457, study PRJDB9452) | human saliva metagenome | host: Homo sapiens
GAATTGCTATGGACAAAAATATTAAAAGGGAAAGGAAGAAGATATCCGCAATGCATCATTTTATAGTGACGACAGCAAGATGAAGTGCAGAGAGTCGAAGAAGATAGTAATACCCGAAGAGTTAAGAAAAAGAATGAGTGAAAAGGCAGATAAAATAGCACGCTGAATTAGGCTTTTCACTAAATCAATAAACTTATATAAAACATTACATCGCAAAGTGCGCTAGTGATGGATTAGAGGCATAGAGATTAAGTTGATTAGTTTATATAATCTTTTGAGTTATAGCCCTAAATTTACATGTTATAACGCGCTTTTACAACAATCAAATAGCTACATTTCTGTTATTGACTTTTAAACTTGTTGTATGGTAGATTAATAAATAAAACATTCAGTTTTGAGGGTAGTCCTGACCCTCTAAGGTTGGGGGCTCATGCTATCTCTGTATTCCAAACGCAAATATATTATACTGATAATCAATCGATGTTGTTCTACAGCCGAATTCATTCTCAGCAAATAAAAAGCCTTGAATCTCTGTGAAGTACAGTATTTTCAAGGCTTTTGTCTTATGGTGCGCCATGAGGGGCCTCGGAACCCAACCTCACTGATTCGTAGTCAGGCACTCTATCCAATTGAGCTAATGGCGCATGTAAGTAATAATGACTTACCAAAAGTATTATATTAAAAATTGGGGCTGGTAAAGCAGAATCTTTAGAAGCTTGGGAAACTGTAGTATACCTGACTACGAATCAGTAGGGTGGGGTTGAAAACTAAAAGTGAGGGGTCACGAGGTAACAAATGATTAAAAAGCGACCCAGCAGCCTGCTAGCGATATAGATGCTAAAGCTTGCCGGGTCGCCCTAAATGTCTTTTAAGGAGAGCTGGTGACGTCACAGCTCACAACAGCTTTCAGATATGGCGTACCAGTCTCAAATATTAGTTTGACAGTTGCCGAAGTAGCCCTGAATGTAGACTACTGAGTCCCTCGTCACCTGAGCCTGATGTCAGGGTTCGCAGAGACTCTGAGAAGGTCGGTTAGCTGTCTTGGGGTTGTACCGAGTTGCCATCTGGCCTACTAGGTTGTCTGACTTTGGACTTTAATAGCTTTTTGATAGCTTCCTTTGAGCTCGTCGCCACGCAAATCCTTGAAATCATTGTCTGCGAGGTACTGGAGCTTGAGCTCGTTTGGTGTTCCCTCAAGTCCGCTTGTGTAGCCAGGTGATACGACTGTGCAGCAGTTCCCAAATCTTTCCGACTGGATCCTTGAAAGCCCGTCTCCATAAACCATAACCTCAATGGTTTTGCCAGTGCGCTTTTGACCTCAGCCTGGATTGCTCAACTAGAGGTGAACATTCGCGAGGGAAGAGCTAATCTGGTCTTCAGTTGACTTGTTTTGAACCAAGAAGGCCGTACTTTTCGTTATAGCCTCGAACCGTCTATTGGCGCATTCATGATATCGTCGAGACTGCGTACATTCAGCTACCATTCTTTAGAAGAAGGTTCTTGGTAGCGCTTTCTGTGGATATCGCAGCTGATAACGTATTTGGTGAGAGCTCAGGATTGTCAGTGATCGTTTGAGAATATGATTTCGCACTCTCTTACCAGCAGTCCTCTACGAGCTCCTTGTAATATGCAACATAGTCGATACCCGTGAACTCGTGCTTCTGGTATCCGAATAGCTGCGGTACTTAGCCTCTGAGATAGCTCTCTCCGAGGGCTGATACCCTGCGTTGTCGAGCTGGTCTAGTGTAATTAGCGGTTTTCCAACCTCGTCTGATGGAAGTGAAAGCCGAAGAATTACCTTTCTACATCTGCGCTTGCAATGGCCTAGAACTATAGCAGCGGTTTCTGCTTAGGATAGGAAGTATTACTCCAAGCTCCTTACCAGCAAAGTCAGGGTTGAGATCTTTAGCGACCTGGTCTGCCGTAACGTAGTTATTTCGTGTACGAGCGACAACGCTCTCCAGTTATTGCAACCTACATCCTTATGACCAATCTCTATGTTCTCTTGTTCAAAAATCTATCTAATCAAATCGGGATCATCTGGACAAGATCGTCGCCTCGCTTTAAAATTGGCGCACGCAATCCTTTCACAAACTGTTCCCACTACTTTTTCCATATTATTCTCCTTTAGATATAAAACGCTTTGTTAAATTTTTACTAGCTACTAAAAATAATATATCAAAATGGACAAGATGTAAAATAGGAAATTTGCATACAGTTAAATTTTTAGGGAAAATTTTTAAGATATAATCCTATAGCTGGCAGCAACAGAATAGTGTTCTCGCGGATTTCTTTGATGGCCTTGCTGTAGTCTCCTTTTTGAAGTCTTCTCTTATATCTCTTTAGGAAATCTTCTGTGATGTTATTGCCATCCTTGTCCTCTGATCTCAGAACTTACAGAATTGCTCGACTGCTTGTAGCATGGTCAGCTGCTGATTATTTGCATTTAGAGTGCAAAAATAATCAAAAACAAACAGTAGCAATTATTACTAGAATTATAAAAACTGCAATAGCGATATTCTTTTTGTTACTAAATTATATTTCATAATAGTACCTCTCATTCACAAAGAAATATATCAATCTATATGCATAAAGGCGGTAAAGCATAGCTTTACCTATCTTTAACTTCATCGTAATCCTTATTCACAGAAATATCAATCTAATTTTTCAAAATGTGCATTTTTCCGTCAAAGATAAAGCACTTTCTTTGATTATAATGTGGAGTAAGTGTAGAAAATTTGTAATGATGTTGATTATTATACAAATAAGTAGTATGATGAGTATATACAATTGAATGACCAATATAGGCGTAGACGTGTAAAGTATGCAGAATTAGAGGTGACGATATGACTGACAACAAAAGGCATAAAGGATAGACGTGTTAAGAAGACCAAGAAAGCGATTCAGGATGCGCTATGACACTTTGTGGACAAGAAAAACATTCTCGATATTACTATTATCGAGTTAACGAAGCGAAAGCGGATGTGAATAGAAAAACCTTCTATAATCACTATTCCGATATCTACCAGGTTATGGATGAAACTCGAAAATAACTTAGTAGAAGATCTCAACGGACTATTGGTCGATTGTATAGCATAAGTCTCATGTGGATATGGCAAAAGTACGAGGGCAAGAATCGGATGTCAGCAGAGCAGGAGGAACTATCAAAGATTGTAGCTTCCTATCTTTGAGAATCTGATTAATCAGCTTAGGTATAATCCGGAGCTGTTGTTTGTGATGTATTTTGACGGACATTCGAGACTTACAAAGAAGATTGTAAAGCAGGAGAAGGGCGACCCTGATTTTCTGCGCAGGGCTAGTGAAAAGAGCATGCCTTGGATGGATTTATATCTGACCTTTTGTTATGGAGGAATGCTTGCAACAATCTTTCTTTGGAAAAGAACTGGACTACCCGGTTAGCGACGACGATATTGCAATCTTCTTGAGCAATATAACGGCGAGCGTAGGAACGGTAGGAATGGCGCTAGTCGAGAGCGCAGCTAAGTTTTGCTGCGAATATTCGACGGATGAGGCTAGGGCAGAAGCGCGCCAGTGCTAGGTATACTTGAGCTGTGTCAAATTTAGGAAGTTTAGATCTAAGTCGTAACATAGCTTGGCTAAGCTTGGCAAGTTTTGATGTAGCAGTCATAATTTATGGTTTTGATGAATTTAATTACAAAACAAAATATATAGATCAAAATAATTAACATTTATTTAACAAAAATCTCTTCGTAATGTCGTGATAATAGTATTAGTACAATTGATAGAGATTTTGGAGGATGAAATGTACGAGAACTCAACGAAGGCGCTTATGGCTTCCTAGAAAAGTCTCCTACGCCCTTTCATGTCGTAGCAAATATGCGCAACGATACTGGAGGAGCAGGGCTTTTGAGGAACTCAGCGAGGGCAGTCTCGTGGAATCTAAAAATAACGGCAAATACTTTGTAGTCAGAAACGAGTCATCGGTTCTGGCTTTGAGCTGCCCAAAAATGATTTTTAGGGGATTCCAGATTGCTTCAGCGCACACTGATTCACCGTGTTTCAAGATTAAGGGTGATAGACCAGAGCTTGAAGAGGGTGAGCCATGGCGTCAAGCTAAATGTGGAAGGCGGTCGGTATGCTACATGGCTCCATGGTTTGACAGACCGCTTTTCGGTTGCTGGTAGAGTTGTTGTGAGAGAGGAATGACGAGAATGGAGACCAGGTTAGACTAAGAACTAAGCTTGTCAACATCGACCGTGATCTCCTTATGATTCCGAATCTGCAATCCACATGAACCGTAAAGCAAACGACGGAATCGCGTTCAACGTGCAAAATGATATGCTACCGCTCTCAGACGGGATCAAAGGGTGAATTCGGATGGAGCTAGTAGCGGATTCTGCCGGTGTATGTAAGGATCATATTGTCTGAAGTGATCTGTTTCGTATAGCAGGACGAAGCCGATTCTTTCTGGGAGCGAAGAACGAGTTCTTTCAGCTCCGCACATCGATGATTTGCAGTGCGTTTACTCTGCTGCAGTGCGCTTCAAGCAGGAGAGCAAGGATTCTGTCCCCGATGCTGCTGGCTTTTGATAATGAGGAGGTCGGAAGTGAAACCAAGCAGGAGCAGTCCAACCTTCCTAAGCGATATTACTATAAGCGGGATAGGTGAAGCCTTCGGAAAGAGTGTTTCGAGATTGCAAAGCTTGTGGCTTCGAGCATGATGGTGGTTTCAGCGGACAACGCGCATGCGGTACATCCAAATGCTCTCATCAAAGGCTGACCCAATAAACAGACCGAGATGAACAAAGGCATAGTGATAAAGCTACAGTGCTAACCAGAAATATACGACGGACGCAGTTTTCAGCTGCTATGTTCAAACAGATTTGTAAAAGGGCAGAGGTCCCTACCAAGAGTTTGCAAATCGCTCAGATATGGCGGGCGGTTCGACACCGGAAATATATCTAGCGCTCAGGTATCATCAAATACAGTCGACATAGGACCGGTAACAGCTTGCATGATGCATTCGCCATACGAAACGGCAGCAGTGAGGACACGGATTATTTGATCAAAGCGCTAAAAATGCTTTCTATGAGACTAGCGTGAGTCTTTGAGGGAGCAGGAAGTTATTCACTAAGTTTTTAACTAAGATACTTAACTCGATATAGGAGGAAATAAATGGAAACCTACGGACTGGAAACATCCGGCATTATTAATACAAAGGCAATTTATCGCAATATATCACCCGCTAGCTCACTGAGCATGCTTTGAGAAGAGGCGAGGGTAAGCTCTCAACACGGGAGCGCTAGTTGTCAAAAACTGGCAAATATACAGGAAGAAGTGCAAATGACAAATTCATCGTTGACACGCCAGCAGTTCACGATGAAACTGTTGGGGAAAGCGTTAATCGCCCAATCGAAGAATCAAAAGTTCAATGCGCTAAAGGCTAAGATTGTAGCATACTTTCAGAACAAAGAAGTGTTCATCTTTGATGGATTTGCAGGTGGAGACGAAAGATATAGGACAGTCATTCAGAATCATAAATGAACTGCTTCAGAACCTATTCATTCATCAACTTTTGATGAGACCTACTGCTGAGCAACTTGAGAACTTTAAGCAGGACTATACAATCTATGTAGCACCTGGATTCAAGTGTATCCCCTGAGGTTGACGGAACACATTCAGAGGCAGCTATCATAGTAAACTATGAATCACATGAGGTTTTAACTGCAGGAACATACTACTCAGGAGAAATCAAGAAATCTGTTTTTCTCAATCATGAACTACGATCTTCCTAAGATGGATGTTTTTCCCAATGCACTGCTCTCGGCAAATGTCGGAAAAGATAATGACAGCGCAGTGTTCTTTGGTCTTTTCAGGAACAGGAAAAGACAACTCTTTCAGCAGATTCTAATCGCAAGCTTATCGGTGATGATGAGCACGGCTGGTCTGATGATTCAATATTCAACTTTGAGGGTGGGTGTTACGCGAGTGCATCAATCTTTCTGTAGAGACTGAGCCAGAAATATATAACGCTATTAAGGCTGGTGCTATGGTGGAGAATGTTGTTATGGATGAGGAGACAAGAGAGTTTGATTCTTTGATGATTCCTAGCAGTAAAACACAAGAGTTGGATATCCTATCGAACATATACCAAATGCAGTGCTTTCCGGAATGCAAGAGCGTGCCAAAGACTGTAATCTTCCTCACAGCAGACGCTACGGAGTGCTTCTCCGATTTCAAAGCTAGATAAAAACCAGGCTATGTACTATTTTGTTTCCGGCTTTTACATCAAAGGTGGTTGGTACGGAAATTGCTATAACGGATCCAGTTCCAACATTTTCAACATGTTTTGAGAACTGTTCCCTACCACTAGACCCTTTCTGTATATGCTAGAATGCTAGCCGAAAAGGTAGAAAAGTCAGGTGCTAATGTTTACCTAATCAACACAGGATGGAATGGTACTGGCAAGAGAATGAAGCTGATCATATACAAGAGCAATGGTAACAGCTGCTCTTACAGGAGAGATAGAGAAGTCTGAGTTTGTTAAAGATGAGACCTTTGCATGTAGCAGTTCCACGAGCATAGAAGGAGTTCCTCAGAGCTCGAATTCCTGCAAAACACATGGGAAGATAAGAATGCTTATGAGGAGAGATGTCAGAAGCTGGCTTCTAGCTTTTGAAAAACTTCAAGAAGTACACAAAGATGGATGCAGAGGTTGTAGCTGCAGGACCCAAGCTAAAATAAAAATAAGCAGAGGTATGAGACTCATGCACTCTTTTGATGAAAAGCCCCGCATTTGATGCAGGGCTAAGTTTATTTTTCTGTGATTATCTTTGGAAGCGCAATGTCATGTGGCTGAGCAAGTATTCTCTCTAGCCTCTGGCAATCAAAGGCAACTCCTGCGGCCTTTGTGCTGATCCAGCTTTTGCAAGAAATCTATCGTAGTATCCACCGCCCATTCCTATGCGATTACCAGCTTCATCAAAGCCAGCCAGCGGACATATTATGAGATCTAGCCTCGCTCGGTTTAGCCTCGCTAGAGCCGGCTCACTAGGCTCTGATATCTGAAAGAACCCTTTCCAAAATGTATCTGGACCTGGTTTTAGGGCAAGCACTGCCCTTGCTCTGCAGAGTGGATAATAGACTTCTTACCAAGGGACAATGCTTTTTCTATTAAATCATCAAGCCTTTTACCTCACAGCTACAGCCTTGTAAACGAATATCTTCTTAGCGTTTTGAAAAGTCATCGCTAGAGATAAGCTTTTCGCAGATTGCGTGAGATGCCTGCTTTATATAGTCACTACTGAGTGAATTTCTGCAGCCAGAGCTTCTTTCTTGCTTTTTCTGAAGCACTTTTGCAGCGCTTTTTCTAAGTCCTCCTGCAAGGTATAGTGAGCCGAAGGCCATTATAGGCTGTTCACCCGCAGTATCCAAAACTTCAGATAGGCAATCTCGCTTGAAGCGTATGCCTTAGCGTTTAACCTTTTTGACCCAATCAAACCTGCAAGTTCGCCAGCCGTCATTGCTCTATCGCTATCTGGCGTCAGGCAGTAGAACCCGCTCACCTTAGGTGCAATTATATCTATGACTCGCTGACATTCTTGTCTGCAAGCATTCCAATCACAAGTTTAAGCTTTGCTCAGGAAGATAATCTGAGATTGCTCTTAGCAATGGAGCTAGCGCACTGCGGATTATGTCCTCCGTCTAAAATGAATATAGGGTCAAGTGACAGTATCTCAAATCTTGTTGGCCATTTAGCGTCGCGGAGGCCTTGCTTTTAGGACTCGTCAGAGACTGTCCATCCTCTTGAGCGGAGCGCTTTGATTACCTCTATTGCGACAGAGGCGTTTTGCACTGGTGCTCGCCGAGAAGGGAGATTGAGTATTCTATATCTCTCGTAGCTGAAGGATTGAAATTTCAGGTTTTGGTTTAGATACTTTAGGCTATCAAACTTTGATATATATGAAGAGGAGTGTTTAGCCCCGTATCTGTTTTCTGACTGATAGCGCTTCACAGCCATTTCGTGAGCAAACGACATCGCATGCCGGACTTAATAATGCCTGCTTTGTTTTCTGCTATTTTCGGCGAGAGTGTTTCCAAGGAAATCTGTGGTCTAGGCCGATGTTAGCAGATTACGGCAACTTGTAGTTTTTATAACATTGGTGACTGCTCCAGGCTTCCTCCCATGCCGACTTCGAGAACGACGATGTCACAGCCCCTGAGTCTTTGAAGCAGAGAAAGGCTATGGCGGTCGAAATCTGGAACTGACCAGGATGGTCGTTCAGGGCTGTCCGCAGCAGCCGCAACCTTCCTTGTTATGTCGGAAATCCTCTTCAGCGATTTGTCTTCCATTTATCTGAAAACGCTCGCAAGCTGAAAAGGTGAGGAGACAGATAGAACCTGTCTTAAATCCAGCCTTGAGCAGTATCGATGGCAGCATTGCGCAGGCTCCCTTTCACCGTTGCTTCCGGCTACGTGATAAAATTAGGAACTGTGTTTCGAAAGTGTTATCAAGTAGCTCGTAGGTTCTCGAAAGACCTAGGCGAGTCTTGCTCCATGTATAGTTTTCGATATAGCTTAGCGCATCATCGGTAGGTGAGGATTTGCTCAGCCTTCATTCTTTGTTTGTGTTTTCCATTTTAATCTAATTCACTTTTGATATTTTCTGAAGTGGCTTCACTATCCGAGAGGATTACTGAGAATGCGATTCTTTGCAACGCGGGAGTCCAAGTCTAGAAGCAGAAGTCCTAAGATCAAAGCAGGAGTGTAGTAGCTGTAGATGTGGCTATCATGTAGAGGAACAGTGTTGATTACTGTAATCAGAAGCCTCCTGACATTACGATGAAGAATGTCTGCTTGGTGCTAGCTTGAAGCCGTAGACGCTTTGCATATAATCCCACATGGCCATGAGAGTGCAAGGAGAATCAAAGTGGTGCAGTGAATGAGTTTGCCGAATTTGAGCAGTTGGTATTACGGTACCGAGTGCACCGATGTGGCAACTCGCCATGCGGGCTCAATAACAATGTCTGATGAGAACTGGGAAAACCTCAAAAGGTGATCTTCAGCCCCTGTGTTGAGATTGCAAGGAAGGCTAGAGTGCGCAAATAGCGCCAGAACTGAATTCAAGCGTCATCTGTTTTGGTGTTTCTGTTTCATTAAAAACTCCTTTCATGGCTATGCCACAAAAGAAGAATCTAAAGTGGTAGCGGATGCGGAATTGGCACCGCAGGAATAAATTCTTTCGTTCGCAGACAACTCCCATCCCGCGACACTCACGCGCCAAATCCTACTCTGACATTAACTTGCTAAACTAGTACAAATTATTGTTCTATCTCAGTGCATGCTTGTTTAGCCGCGGTCAACAAGATGCTAACTCAGTATGGTTGATGTGACGCCACCAACGCCACCAGGCACTGGGGTTATGGAAGCGACCTTTATCTGAGACTGCATCAAAATCTACATCTCCACAAAGCTGCTTAGCTCTACCATAGCCAACGCCTACGTCTATTATACACACGATTTGGGTTTGACATACCCAGGTCCTGCACGCTTTCTGGCTGGCCTGTGCATGCGATATGATATCCGCTGAGCGCGAAAGTTCTCGATATTCTTGGTTCTGCTATGGCAGATTGTTACGCTGGCATTCTTCTCCGAAGAAGCATCATTGCAACAGGCTTTCCGATAACTAGAGAGCGGGCCTACCATATCCTGCATTCTGCCACTTAGCTCAACTCCATAGAAATCTCAGTATTTCATTGCTGCATAAGCGGTGCAGGGTGAGGAACCCTACTCGCTATCAGTGAAGATGCTCGCAAGAGAAGCAGTCGGTTGATCCGTCTCACTATCCTTTGATGCCGCAATCAAATTGCGAGCCTTTCACCATCTATATGTGATGGAAGAGGTCTAACATCAGTATTCCATGGACATTGGTCCTCATTTAGCTTCTCAGTTCAGTGTAAAAATCCTCTCGCAGGATGTCCTCTGCAAGCATCTACTGCTTTGCTACTACACCAATCTTTTCACAACGCTTTAGAATTGTGTTTTCATAAGCCATGTCATTAGGCTTTGCACCAACTCTAACTATGGCAAGGCAAGGCTTGATGTTTTGCTTGATAGCTCCCGACTCTGATAGTGATTAGCTCCAGCACAGAGCTTATCAACGGGTGCACCCTTTACATATCGTCATTAAAATCTCTCATATGTTATAGAAAAATTTCTCTGAAAGCTTGCAGTACTGTTCAGCAAGGGCCTCTGCCTCTGCATTTATCATATCAGCATAGCATTCATCCTTCATGAGCTTGGTGTTTACCTTCACGTTAACCAGTGCACCCATAAGTGAGGCACGGCAGGCGACGCCTGCTGCAGTATCCGAGATGACAGAGTGGGCTCCGACAATCACTACTCTCTCTGAATCTCTAGCCTGAGCGTTAGTCGGCATAATATTTACTGGAACTGATGCAGCCTGCCGAAGGCAACCTTCCAGATCTGGTCTCTTCCTGGTGTGTCCTTTTGGCAAGGAACAGCATCTCGCTAGTGGAGCAAAGGCATCAGCTGCCTTTTTGGATGCAATCCGTAAGACTTGGTGGTTAAACTCCTTCGCATGTTTAAGCAGGAGGTCTATTTCGCCCCGAACATCCTCGTATTTTTCTACCACTGGTTAGGGCTCCAACCATGTGTCCTAGTGATACGCCAATTGCACCTACAAGAGCGCTGGCACCACCGCCACCTGGAGTCGGACTTGATGAAGATAAAAACTCCTAGAAATTCTTCTATATTATGTGATTTTTGTCATTTGATTATACCCCTAAATCTGAGAAGGCAGAGCCTTCAGAGCACATATACTGAAAACTGCTAAGCTTTTGAAAATCATCTCCGAAAACCAGAAAGACCAGTGATCTTTCCATCGTTATCGATATCAATTCTCTCAGCTGCTGGTCTCTTTGGAAGTCCAGGCACGGTCATGATATCTCCTGTCAGCAACGATAAATCCTGCTGCCAGCAGAAACCTGAGATTTCTAACAGAGATACTCGAAGTTCTTAGGTGCCCGAGCAAAGCTGGATTATCAGAGAAGGAATACTGTGTCTTTGCCATGCAGACAGGAAGATTTTCCGAAGCTAAGAGTCTCAAGCCCTCGAGCTGCTTAGGGTGCCTCGACAAAGTTAACGGAATCAGTGATATATCTTCTTAGCTATTGCTTCAATCTTTTCTTTGATTGAGAGTGTGTCATCGTAAGCAAACTGGAATTCGTTTGGCTTTTTTCGCAGAGCTTGATTACCTCTTCGGCTAGCTCTCTCCGCCAGCGCCACCCTTTGCCCAAACCTCGCTATGCAACATTTACACCTAGTTCTTCACACTTTGTTCTGATGAGGCTTAGCTCAGCATCTGTTCGTAGGGAAAGCATTTATTGCAACTACTGCAGGAAGCTCTGTAAAACGCCAGTGATATTTGATACATGCTGTGAAGTGTTAGGGTAAGTCCCTCTCTAGAGCTTCGGTGGTTCTCATTGTTGCTGATCCTTTGAACCCGCCGTTGAACTTAAGTGCTCTAACGTGCAGTTACATTACAACTGCGTCCCGGCTTCAGGCCTGCTATACGGCATTTGGATATCTAGGAACTTCTTGGCACCTGTAGTCTGCACCAGCCTGCGCTCTGTAACGGTATAATCGCTGAGGCAAGTGCCATGCGAGAAGCGTGGATAGCAGCCGTGAGCAAATGTTAGCAAAATGGTCCGCAGGAACAGGCTGGTGTGCCCTCGAGTGACTGGAACAAGGTTAGCTTGAGTATCCTTTAGGAGTGCAGACATTGCGCCTTGAGCATTGAGATCACCTGCAGTTACTGGCTTGTTGTCACGAATAACCAACGATTATTCTTGCTAGTCTATTCTTTAGGTTCGATATCGCTCGACAGGCAGAGAACTCGCCATTATCTCACTTGAAACTGTTATATCAGCCGTCCTCTAGGTGTTCCGTTAGCCGTTTGCCACCCAGTCCAATTACGATGTTTCTGAGCTGACGATCATTCATGTCTACAGCCTGCGCCATGTGATACGGCGAGGGTCTATGTTTAGCCGTTGCCCCTGCTGGATATGGTTATCGCATACATGCAAGCAGGTTATTAGCCGTCCAATAGCGGAAGTCCCCAGCAAAATGTAGGTTGATGTCCTCCATAGGTACCATCTGAGATACCTGCTGCCTGCGGCACCACCCTTGACCTGGAAAACAGGTCCTAGGGAAGGCCTTCTGATAGCTATCATTGAGTTCTTGCCCAGTTTATGAAGCGCATCTGCAAGACCGACCGTAGTTAGGTTTTTCCTTCACCCGCTGGTGTAGGATTTATAGCTGTAACAAGGGACCAGCTGCCCCTGTTTCTGGTCAGTGTCCTTGAGCAATTTATAGTTTATCTTGCTTTGTACTGACGATAGCTCAGATAGCCCTCGTTGATTCCCGGGTGCTTTTGTTATCCCGGTTATCTTCGGCATTTCACATGCTTGAGCAACTCTGTCATCAGATTTGAAAGTCATCTAAACCTCCGTATTTTTCACTGGCTACAACATTACTAAAGATATCACATATTATATGGTAATTAAACAGAAACTGTGTATCAAAAGAATATAATAAAATGGTATAATCAGCGCAGTATGCACGATAATTAATGGAACTTTTTATAAATTTTCGAGGTGGGAATATGGATATTACAAAGTTAAAGGTATTGCATCCGTAGTTGCAAGATATGGCAGATGTAAGGAGGTTTTCTGGGCTAAATGAGAGCTGACGAGGATAGAAAGCTCGGAGTTTGGAATGAGTGATATCGAAGATGCAGAGGCAAGGCTAGCTCGCTTTGCTGCGTACATACAGGCTGCTTTTCCAGAGACCGAAAAACTCAAAGGAATAATCGAGTCACCACCGAGAGATACCTGAGATGAAGAAGGAACTCGAGAAGATGACCGGATGATTTTGAGGGAAGACTATTTCTCAAGATGGACTCGCACTCTACCTGTTTCTGGCTCTATCAAAGCTGAGGAGGAATTTACGAGGTTCTAAAGTTCGCCGAGAAGGTTGCTATGGAGCACCGGACTCCTAAAAGGAAGATGATGATTACTCAAAGCTCGCGAGCGATGAGTGCATGAAGCTATTTTCAATTAGCGTTGCAGGGTTCAACTGGTAACCTAGGACTTTCGATAGGTATAATCAGTGCAAAGCTCGGTTTTAAGGTGACTGTTCACATGTCAGCTGATGCGAGAGAGTGGAAGAAGGCTCTTAAGGTCTGGCGAGTTACAGTTGCTGAATATGAGGATGACTACCAGAAGGCTGTTGCAGAGGGTCGTGGAGATTGCTGCTGGTGACGACAAGTGCCACTTCGTTGACGATGAGGCTCACTTGATCTATTCATGGGATATTCCGTTGCAGCAAAGAGAATCGTAAAAAGCAGTTTGAGGATGCAGGAATAGTCGCGACGATGAGCATCCAGTCTTGTTTGCATACCTTGCGGAGTCGGTGGAGCGCCTCACGGAGTTACATTTGGGACCCTAAGGAAACGGCGGAAAGAACATGCATGTTCTCTTTGCAGAGCCCACTCACGCACCATTTGTAGGACACTAGGCCTGCTACAGGTCTTACCGATGGCATTGCTTGCTCAGACATAGGTCTGGACGGAAAAACTGCTGCTGATGGACTTGCTGTAGGCAGGGCATTCAGACTGGTTGAGATATAATGTCAACCTTACTAGAGGCATGTTTTACAGAAGATGACAAGCTTTTATCCATTCCAACAAAAGCTTGTTGACTTGAGGGAATATTTATCGAGCCTTCTGGCATGCGCTTCATCTACAGGGCCTATGCACGTGACTGAAAATCTAGAAAAGGCTTAGCGATAAGAATCTGAAATCAAGATGAAGAATGTAACTCATATTCTTTGGGCTACGGGCGGAAGCATGGTTCCAGAAGCTGGAGATGAGAAGTTACCACGAGCAGGGCAAATAGATTTATGAAAATACTTGTTATTAGCGATGACGCATGGCGATATCGGGTATATCAATCTTGTGAATAGTACCGGCGTAGACCTGATAATTCATCTGCGGAGACAATACAGAGGATAGTGGAAAAACCAGCAGACAGATTCTCTGATATTGAGGTCGTAGCAGTAAGCGGCAACTGGCGACATGCACATGGGCGTGGATTTCTGATTGTTGAGACTGGAGGCCGATATGACCCACGGCCATGACTATGGAGTGAACTATGGGCTTAGCGACATAGTCGAAGCGGCGAAAGACTATGATTGCAGTGCGGTTTGTTTTGGGCATACGCATAAGCCGCTGTGCATGGAGCACGATGGTGTTTGATTGTAAATCCTGGCAGTTTGAGGAGCCTCAGGGGCGGAGGAGAATCTGCGCCGTGATTACGACAGAGGTGATAAGCTCATGCAATATTGTTCTTTACGGAACTGTTTGCGGGGCGAGGACCGAGGCGAGCGGAAAAGTTTTAGATATGCTGAACTATAGCGACGGATTTTAAGAACTCGATGCTTTTCGACTTTGATTTTTGTGGCTATTTGATTTGATGGATATAAGTGATTAACTGATTAAGAAGAAGGAGTTTAGGGTGAAAAAGACTACTCGAAAACAAACACGCAAGGCTGATGCTTGTGATTTTATCGTCGGGGCGCTGATTATTTTCAATCAAATCGTGGGAAACTACGAGTCCTTTAGCGAGGGCTGGGCACGATAAAGACCATACATCTCACCATTTATCTATGGTTTTGTAATGGCATATCTACTTTAGTCCGATATATAACGCGACGGTTAGGGGCTATAAGCTACTTGGAAAATATTTTAAGAATAAGCAGAGGCTCTTTTCTTCTGCAAGTTAGTAGCTTCAGTTGTTGCTGTGGTTTGCCTAATTGGCGCTGTTGCAGGGCTGATTGCTTTGATAGTTCCGCAAGTTATGAGAGAGTCTTACGGGTATTTTGAAGAGCCTTCCTCAGAGATTGACACAGCTAAGCGCTTTGTTTAATGACATCACAAGCAAGATGGATAACAAAAGGCTAGCTATGAAGATGAGCGAAATCTATGTGCTCAGGTCCAGACTAATTTGATAGAGCTTGCTCCAGACCAAGCTACTCCGGCATGGGCACGCTTGTTGGTCAGGTCTCTACATTGCAGGTGATTTTTGACTCTAAAAACAATGATGAATGTTATGATTGGAGTCATGGCATGTGTGCATATGTTAAATAGCAAGGAGCGCTTTCAGGGACAGTTCAAAAGGTGATTCTAGCAACGCTTCCTAAAAGAAAAGGCAGAGGCTGGTATTTGATTTTTGCGAAGTTTACAACATAGACCTTTGGTGGATTCATTAACGGTAAGATAATCGATTCGATAATCATTGGAATAATATGTTTTATACTTATGAAGATTTTCGGATTCCCATATCCGATTTTGATAAGTGCCATTATAGGAACAACTAATGTAATTCCTTTTTGGTCCTTTTATCGGAGCGATTCCGGCGGCAATAATAATCCTGCTCGTGAGCCCTATCCATGCGCTGTACTTTCTGATTTTGATCTTCATTCTTCAGCAGGTTGACGGAAATATCATAGGACCTGCAATACTAGGAAACACTACAGGCATCGCGTGCTTTTGGGTGCTTTTCTCCATCGTAATTGGTGGCGGACTTTGGATTCATTGGTATGGTTCTTGGAGTTCCAGTATTTGCAATTATCTACTACTATGCTCGCGCAGCATAAACAAGAGACTTGAAGCAAAGGGACTTGAATTTAGAACCGATAGCGATGAGGATCTCAATAAATATAAAATCGACAAGGAGAACCCTGTTACTGGAAATATTGAACAACGCGCCTATGTCAAAAGACATACAAGCTTCAGATGTAGTGGCAGTGCAAGAGACTTGTAATCTGTGAGACGGTTTCTGAACTCAAAAGATATTATGAATGAGATTACAGAATCAAAGGAAAAACTATCTCTTCTTGGAAACGGAAGCAACACTCTGTTTTTAGATAGGTACGATGGCACTGCGTTACTCTGAAAGGGCTTTGATGATGTAGAACTCATCGAAGAGGAGGATGGGCCTCGTTTCAGTGCATGGCGGCAAGTCTTTTTATCAAAGATTGCTAAGAAGGCTGCTCGCAGAGAGCCTGCTGGTTTTGAATTTGCATCAGGATCCCAGGAAGCATAGGCGGCAGGTTTTCATGAATGCTGGACTACGGCGGAGAAATCGTAGATGTGCTTGAATCTGTAGAACTTCTTTTCCCCTAACTCTGAGGGCAAATGGAGCTAAAGACTGTACCCGCAGAGGAATTAGAGCTAAATATATAGACACAGCAGGCTTCAGAAACAAAGGAACTTGTCGTTTCGGCAACTCTGAAACTTCAAAGAGGAGATATAGCTGAGATTGAGGAAAAGCCAGCTGAGCTAACAAAGAAGAGAACTCCAAAACAACCGCTAGAATTTTCGAAGTGCTGGAAGTTTCTTCAAAAGGCCTGATGGCTACTTTGCGGCAAAAGCTGATAGAGGATGCTGGGTCTTGGCGGCGAGCGTAGGTGGCGCTCAGATTTCGCCAAGCACTGCGGATTTATGATTAACACAGGTGAGCGAGGGCAGATGATATAGTAGATCTAATGCACTAGTTCAAAAATACTGCTCTTTGATAAGTTCGGTGTCGCTCGAACCGGAGGTGAGGATAATTGGCTTATAGCTTATGATTTAGAAAATAAGGTATCGTAGCATCGCAGACCTTTTGATTATCATACGCACACGACATTCTCAATATCGGAAAGGGCTCCATTGAGGACAAATGTCAAGGTTGCAATATCAAAGGACAAAAGGCGCTTATGACGTAATCACGGGCCAGGACACTGACCTACGGAGTGAAGAGGTCTGCGCTCCCCGTGATGAGGGCTGAGATAGATAGACCAGGAAGCATATCCTGAGATTGACCTTTACCTTAGTGTGGAGGCAAATGTTTTAAACTGTGGAAACCATGTAGACGTAAATGCTGAGGATCTAAAGTACCAGACTTTCTTCATGCAGGATACCACTATGGGTTTTGCACGGATACTGCATAAACAACTGGCTAGATTTTAGGCATGCTTACCCAGAAAGTTGGGGCAAGAAGATGTTTAAAGAACACGGATATGTGTGTTAAGTGCTATATGAAAACGACCTGAAGATATTCACATCCTGGAGACAAGGGAGATGGACATCGTTGAGATTGCAAAGGCAGTGAGGACAAGGGAACATGGCTTGAGATAAATATGAAGCACCTCTTCCCAGACTACGAGGGAATTAAGACAGCATCAAAGCACGATGTAAGTTCTGTTATCAGACAGCGACGCTCAGACCTGAGAATGTGGGATTATACGAGGGCGGGTTTGGCAGAGCCTATATCGCTGGACTTGATGGATAGAATTGTAAAAATATAGAGCATATTTAAGAGGTTGTTTAATGGAAAAATGAAGGTTGTAGTTGTAACTGGCCTTTCTGGAGCAGGAAAGACCAATGCTATGGACTGGTTTGAAGACAGGATTCTATTGCGTTGACAATATGCCTCCTGCTTTGATTGCTAACTTTATCGAGCTTACGAAGTCGTCTAAGAAACAGATTGAAAAGGCGGCGTTTGTCGATGCGCGTGGCGGTGCTTATTTTTCCGACATGAAGGAGTATATAAACTTCCTAAAGTCCGATGAGAATATCGACTGCAGAATCCCTTGTCATCGAGGCTTCAGAGAGAACTTTGATAAAGCGCTTTAATGAGACAAGAAGGGCCTCACCTCCAGCGACGGGAAGTACAACAAAGGAGGTCATCACGCAGAAAGAGAAGAGCTCAAAGAGATCAGAGACCTTTTCAGACTACATCACAGATACTACAAAACTTAAAGGTTGCTGAACTTAAGCAGGAGATTAGCAAAATTTTTGAAGAGGGAAGTGGCAAGTCGTCATTGATAAATATAAAAATCATTCGGATATAAGAGGGTATTCTATCGAAGCTGACCTAGTGCTAGATATGAGATTTATTCTAACCCATATTATCTACCGAGTCTAAAGAGACTCACTGGTAACAATAAGAAGGTATCCTCATATGTTCTAAGACAGAAGGTTACTCCAGGACTTTATCAAGGCTGAACTAGAGATGTTAGAAATGCTTATTCCAGCATACATCAAAAGAGGGTAAATACCACCCAAATATAGCCTGCCTCACTGGAGGACAGCATAGACGGCTGCTGAGCAGACGAGGCGTGCAAAGGAGCCAAGGCAAAAGGTTATAGAGTAACTCTGAACATGAGAGACATTTGATGTTATAATGAATCTATAAAAACAAGTGAACCAAAAATCGAACTCACTTTTATGATATCAGGTTTAATTCGTAGATTTAAGGAGTAGAGAAATGGAAAACTAATTATCAGCGCTGTACCCTGCGGTGCAGAGGTTACTGAAGAACAGAACCCAGCGGTTCTTTACACTGTGAGGAAATCGTTAGAGAGTGCCAAAGTCAGCTTTTCGATGCAGGAGCTGCTTTTAATTCACCTTCACGTTAGAGAAGATGATGGCACACCCACAGAGCAAGGAGAGAGATTCCAGGTATGTGTAGACGCCATCCGTGAGGAGTGTCCAGATGTAATCATCCAGCCTCAACAGGTGGTGCAGTTGGAATGACAGACCTGAGAGAGACTTCAGTCAACAGAGATCGTTCCACACCCAGTAGATGGCTACATCTAGATTGTGGTACTAGTAATCTCTGGTGGAGATGAGGTTTTCACAAATACAAACACAACAATCGAGAACTTCGCTAAGATCCTTATGAGAGAGGAATCAAGCCTGAGCTTGAGGTATTCGACAAGGGTATGACTGACCTAGCTCTAAGAGTTGCTGCGACCGTAAGGGACTTTCTTGTTCATCCACTTCACTGGGACTTCGTTCCCAGGCGTTCAGATGGAAGGCAAAGTTAGAGACCTAGTATACATGGCAACATCTGATCCGCAGGTCTCAACATGGACAGCTACAGGTCTTGGTAAGAATGCATGGCACATCGCAGCAGCCACAATCTCAATGGGTGGACACGTAAGAGTAGGATTTGAGGACAACCCATACCTAGAGGCAGGTGTTCTAGCAAAGAGCAACGGCGAGATGGTAGAGAAGGCTGTTAGACTAGCAAAAGCTACTCGGAAGAGAGATTGCATGACACCAGACGAAGCAAGAGACATTAGTCTTCCAAGAGAACTTGGTAATATATATAAACTTAAATACATGGATAAAAAAGTGGTGCTTGGAGTTTCCGAGCACCACTTTTGCAGTATTATTTTGCGGAAATTTTGTTCTCCGAGTATAATATGTTTGAGAATATGTGCAGCAAAAACAGAATCCTGGGGAATACGGTGAGAATCCGTAGCAGTCTGCGCTACTGTATGGGGGACGAGAATGCAAGATGCCACTATTTAAGGCTTTGCTGATAGGCAGGGATGATTAGATGGGAAGGCGCATCTGAGGACTGAACTCAGTCAGGATACCAGATGTTTTGCATTTAGATATTCAAAGCTTTCGACAGTAAGGTTTTGATATTGCGCCACATGATATTTGGATGCAATTGAGAAGAAAACACTTTATCAGATAACGGTCGAAGCACCGTTATTTTAATTTAGGCAATAATATGCTGATGCTCGATTTAAGAAAAGGAGAAAATAGGGAGAGATTTTAAAAAGGTATTTAGAAGACTCAGCTGTTACAGCGGTATTAGCTGCTTTTCGTAATGGCTACAAGGATTCCGTCGCTTGATATGACATATCAGGATGGAAACATACAGCGTTCCAGTAAGTTTGAGCGAAGGAAGAATGTCACATAATGCTATAGTTTCGCCGTGTTCTGTGGACAATATCTGGGGTCAGATTTATGCAACAATAGTGTTTAAAAAGAGTTTCAGATGACGGGATTCCACAGTACCTCATACTTTTACAACAACGGCTGGAACGGTTTATCCTCAGCAATATGGGGCACATGCACAGATATTTAACAGTGCACCACTTCCAAGCCTCGGAAGTGTTAATGTAACAATGGAAACAACAGCAATGTCAACCCCACATACTCTAAACTATACATTATACTTTGATGACTCTGCAATTCCAACGGTAGGTGGAGGAAGCACTGGCGATAATAGTGCAGCATCAAATAGTGCTAGTGGAGATGCAAAAAGGTATCCGAGAAGAATGACGATAAGAAGGATGATAAGGCTAAGGAAGATTCTAAGGACGATAAGAACTCCAAGCAAGCGATAAGTCAAAGAAGGTTGATAAGAAAGCAGCAAAGAAAGCTGATGACAAGAAACAGACTTGCAAAGGCTTCGGAGCCAAAGAATAGTAAGCTACCTTATACATCGGAGGCCCTGTTGTTTCACTAGGAGTAGCAGGAGTAGGTATATTAATGATACTTAAGATAGGAAAGAAAAAATACGGCTAAAGAAAAACAAAGCTATTTTTAATAGGGAGTGAGTTGGGCTAGCTATTACGATAGCAATAGGCTTTTATGGTTCTGATATTTGCAGACCCTAGGTTCTAGCGGATCAAATGAAAACGGCGCGCCTGCTTTTTGAAGGACTAAAGTTTAAGCGAAAAGGTTAGCTGAAATACGCCAACCAATCTTTTCTATATATAAGTACGAAGGTGGTTATGCCTCTTATCTTGAGATTGTCGATGGGGATAAGCTTCTCGTTGTGCCTATGGGCAAAGAAGCTCCAAAGAATCTAGATAAGGACATCATAGTTGTAAACAGCCAGCTTAAGAATATATATCTTGTTTCTACTGCGGTTATGGCGCTATTTGATTCGGCTCGATTCACTAGATAACATTAAGTCTCGTAGGTAGCTGACCACTGCGTACATAGAAAAACGCTAGAAAGGCAATTGAAGAAAAAGAAGTGGATTAATGCAGGTAAGTATAATGCGCCTGACTATGAGACTTTGATTAATGGAAAGTGTGAGCTGCTATCCAAAAACACTATGATTCTTCATAATCCTGAGGTAAAGAAAAACTTATTGAGCTCGGAATCAAGACCATGATAGAAAAGTCAAGCTATGAGTCGCATCCGCTTGGAAAGAACGGAGGGATTAAGTTCTTGAGTGCTTTTTGGACAAGGAGGAGCTTGCTAACAAAGATCTTTGATGAGCAGGCAGATAGAAAAGCTCAAGGATACAAAATCAACTGGCAAGAAGGTAATATTCTTCTATGTGAACACTAGAGGAAATGTCGTAACATATAAGTCAAATGGATATGTCCCAGAGATGATAAAGATTGCAGGGGCGAATATGCTTTCTCTGACTTAGGGACAGGTGAAGACAGCAAACTTAGCACGATAAACATGAGCATGGAAGAGTTTTACAATACAGCAAAGGATGCAGATATCCCAATATATAACTGCAGTATCGTTGAACAGATTTATACGCCAGATGAGCTTCTCGATAAGAGCCCTGTTCTCAAGCGATTTTAAGGCAGTCAAAGAGGGAAATGCTTGCGTGCACAAGCAGAAGCATACGTTTCAGCAGACCAACAAAATGGGAAGCATCATACAGGAGATGAACGCAATATTCTCAGGTGATAAGGAAGCTCAGAAGAAGATGGAGCACCTGTTTGCTTAAATAAAGAGGGAAGAATATGACACTTCAGCAAAATCATAAAATCAGCGACAGATGGAGATACCTTGCGGTCTTCATCTGTCTCATAATTGCCTTTTTTCGTTTTGATTGATGGAATATCAATTCAGGCGCTGTGGATACTTTCCTTACGGAATCATGAAGATAATATTCACTCAAAAAGGGCGATCAAACAAATGTAAATATCATATGGCAGATTAGACTGCCTAGAATCATAACAGCGGCGATATACTCGGTGGAGGGACTTGCGGTATCGGGATTTTTGATGCAAACCTTTTTCAACAACCCTATCGCAGGGCCTTATGTTTTAGGTATATCTTCGCATCAAAGCCTTTTGTTGCAGTTGCGGATGATCGTAGCATTAAAGCACGTTCATCACACCAATTCATGGATGATAGTCATGGCTGCTTTTCGTAGGTGCTTTGATAGCAATGGGCTTTTGTACTTTTTGGCGGCGAGAGCGATAAAGCAGATGTCTATGCTTCTCGTTGCGGGAATCATGATAAGCTATATTTGTTCTGCGATAACGGAGTTTTTGATTACCTTTGCTCAGGACTCAGATATAGTTAATCCTGCACAACTGGTCACAGGAAGCTTTTCAGGAGTAAGCTGGAGTGACGTTAGTCTTTCTAGCAAAAATTGTGCTAGTTTGCTTTGCTATAGTATCGCGTACGTCAAAGCCTATCGGAGCTTATCAGATGGGCGAATCATACGCACAGGCATGGGCGAAACGTAAAGCGCTTTAGGGTGTATCTAATCATGATGTCAAGCTTTCGGCTGGATGCGTAACTGCCTTTGTTGGACCGATTTCTTTTGTTGGAATCGCAGTTCCTCATGTTGTAAAAATAGCGCTTAAGACGGCAAAGCTAATTTCTGTAATTCCATGCTCATTCATGGCAGGAAGCGTATTCTGTATGTTCTATGACTATGTTGCAAGAACGGCATTTGCGCCAGTGGAACTTTCTGATAAGCACCGTAACAGCAATGTTTGGTGCACCTATAGTTATTGAATGCTCGTTAAGAGACACGGTACTAAGTACTGGAGAGATCAAATGGAAAAACATTTATTTTAGAACACTCGACCTGACGGTCGGATACACATAAAAACCGCTGATTAAGGATATAAATATAGACGTAGACTTTGGCGAAATCGTGACCATGATAGGACCAAACGGTGCAGGAAAGTCGACAATACTTAAGAGCACAACCAAGCATCTCGAAATGGTTGGTGGAGAGGCTTTTTATCGCAGATGCTTCGCTTGCGCACCTAAGCTTTTAAGGCGTCTAGCTCAGCAGATGTCTGTAGTTTTGACGAGAGAAAATCAAGGGAGAGCTTTTTGACCCTGCTATGATGTTGTAGCAACGGAAGATATCCTCATACAAACTCGCTTGGAGTTCTTGATGAAAAAGGATAGAGTTAAGGTTTCTGAGGCAATGAAAAAGGCTCACGTGGAAGAGCTTGCTGGTAGGGATTTCAGCGCTATAAGTGATGGACAGAGGCAGAGAGTCTTGCTTGCAAGGGCAATTTGCCAGAGCCGAAGATTATAGTCTTTGGACGAGCTGACATCCTTTCTTGATATAAAGCACAAGCTTGAGCTTTTTGAACATCCTTCACACCATGGCAAAGAAGGAGAATATTGCTGCTTTTGATGTCGCTCCACGAAACAGATCTTGCCCAAAAATCTCAGACAAGGTTATATGTGTTCACGGCGACTCTATTGAGCACTTCGGAAGACCTAATGATATATTTACTGATGAAATCATTAGAGAGTCTTTACAGCATAGAGAAGGGTTCCTACAACATAACATTCGGTAGCGTTGAGCTCCCTAAGCCAGTAGGAGAGCCAGAGGTGTTTGTAATTGCGGGAAATGGCAAGGGCATTCCTGTTTTTAGGAGATGACAAGGCTTGGAATTCCTTTCTGTACAGGCATATTACACGAAAAATGATGTGGATTTTTATGTAGCAAAAGAATCTAGCGAGCGATTTAATATCGGTGCCAGCTTTTTGAAGAAATAAGCGAAGAGAGCCTAGAGAAGGCACTTGAGCCATCAAAAATGTAGACGCGTAATCCTTGCTAATGATAAAATAGGTTTATCGAATAAACGCGTTGCAACTCTTATAGAGGAGGCGAAGCGCAGGGTAAACTTGAGAGGGCCTAGATGGACGATAGAATGCGTGAGCAGATTGAATTTTGCACTGCTTATGGACAAGCAAAAGAATATCTTCAGGCAAAACCACCTTGCGGACAATTCTCGCAGGGAAAAACGATGCCGAGCACGCATGGCATATGGCGGTTATGGCCTATCTTTTTAGGGAGTATGCAAAACGAGGACATAGATATATCAAAGGTAATTCTCATGTGTCTGATTCACGATGTCGTTGAAAATCGAGGCAGGCGATACCTATGCCTATGATGAGGAGGCAAAAGAAGTCCCAAAGGGGAGCGTGAGGACATTGCAAAGAAGCATATCTTCGGAATGCTACCTAGCGACCAGGGTCAGGAGCTAGAGGCTCTGTTTCGACGAGTTCGAGGCACAGGAAACAGCAGAGGCAAGGTTTGCAAAAGGCTATGGACAATCTTCAGCCTGTACTTCTCCACGAAGCAAAATGGTGGCGAGGACTGGAAGGAACACGAAGTCACCAAAGGAGCAAATCATGCGCAGGCAAGAGAAGACGAGACATGGCTCAGAGGAACTATTTGAGGTAATCAAAGATATAATCGATAAACATATTGCAGAGGGCAATATCAAGGAATAAATTTTAGTTGTGAAATTCTTTGCAGATAAGAAGGACTGAGCATAAGATATTGGCGCAAGAGTCGTGCTAATAAAATTGACAGCAGGGGGTAAGGGTCTATGAGCTTCTCAACGGAAGTAAAGAATGAACTTGCTAGAACAGAAATAGAGAAAAGTGCTGCCAGCTTGCCGAGCTGGCAGGTTTTTTTACGTGTCTCGGAAGTCTTCGTCTTGCTGGTGCGGGAAAGTTTAAGATAGTTGTCACCACTGAAATACCAGCGGTAGCAAGACATTATAAGCGTCTGATCAAAGAGTATTTTAAGGTTGACGTAAAGTTAGAAATTGGTGAAGGCTCTAGGGCTTTTAATAAGCAGAGGAGCTATCTTCTTACCATAGGGACCTGAGGAAAGGTCTGAGCAGATTCTGCGTGAAACAGGAATACTGCTTGTAAGAGAGGGAAATAACTTTATTTCCGATGGTATTTTACGACGATGTTGTAAGGACAAAGTGCTGTCGTAAATCCTATCTCAGAGGAGTTTTTCCTCGCTTTGCGGTTCTGTAAACAATCCTGACAAAACCTACCACCTGAATTCGTCTGCAAACAGCGAGAGGTTTGCTCTTTGACCCAGAAGTTAATCAATGGTTTTGTCGACATGACAGCAAAGACCATGGAGAGGCGAGGAAAATACATTGTGTATGTCAAGAGCCTTTCAAATATAAGGGATATGCTCGCAATAATCGGGGCGCACAGCCACGTTTTGAGCTTTGACAACACGGTAATCAAGAAGCAGATGAGGAACTGCACCGTGCGCATTACAAATTGCGATAATGCGAACATGGATAGGGCTCTTGACGCGGCGCAGCGGCAGCTTTCGCCATCCGCGCCATCGAATCCCGCGGCTCTTTCGACAAGCTGCCGCCGAGGCTGCGCGAAACTGCAAGGCTCCGCGCGGAAAAACCCCGACGCCAGCCCTCACACAGCTCGGAGAGCTGCGTGCGCCGCCGCTCAAGAAAGCCGGAATCAACAGCAGGCTTCAGAAGATACTTTCTTTCGCGGAAGAGCACGGGTGCATAGAAAAAGAAAACTAGATCTAGTTAGAAGAGTTCAGGAGAAGGCCATGAAAAGAAATACGTGGAAAAGTAGTAACTATTGCTTTTATAGCTATACTAGTTACGACATTATTTGCAGCTGTGGAGAACGAAAAATTACAATACTCAAAGCGATAATAAAGCAAGGTCAAATACAGCAATTGACAAAAAGCAGGGAACAAAGGCAGGAGAAACATTTAATTTAAAGCAAGGTAGTTTTGTGATTCCTGAGGGATGGAAGCTTCACGAAGGTGATTCAACAGATGAAAAACCATTTGTTGTTCCAGTAAGCTATAGTGGCGAAGGAAAGCTAGACAATATCTCGGTTCAGTATGGAACAAATCCATATTCTAAGGATGATATCGACAGCTTCGCACATGCCATACTTTTACAATTAAATCAGCAGATCTCTGGACATGAAGCCAGTCAAATACTTGCATCAGGATTCACATCAAAGCAAGGCTATCCCGTTTTGAAATATGAATTCACAGTGGATGGCGATAGGATTGTGCAGTATTACATAGCCTCCGATCGCGGACATATCTTTGTTTATAGAGCAACTACTCAGGTAGTGAGGACACGGGCAAAGGGCCTCAGAGCATAGTGGATTCTTTTGAATGGAAATATTATGTAAGTGTATGCTAAAAAGCATACACTTATTTTGTCATATTTTTAATATATGCATTTTTGGGATATCCTATTTTGATATATAGTCATATAATTTTGATATAACATATTGAGGAGTGTGAGCGATGTTTTAAAAGTAAAATCAAATGATGAGATAGGGGCATACCTAGAAAAGATTATAGACGATAAATATGTAGTCTAAAAAGGAAAGTTTTTGTATGGATGTACTGCGAGAAACAGACGATGAACTATCAGATGAAAAATATTCGCAAGATGCAAAAATAAAAATATCCCAGATTTTGAAGGGTAAGAAAGGAGTTCAGACCTATGATCTTCCAATTTTCTGCAAGCTACTTGATAAGAGCTGTGAAGCAATACTCAGTGCAGGAGAAGTATTCGTTCCGTGAAGTTAATAGGATGACTAATTATCTGATTGCATTCTCAAAGGACGAAAATGAATGGAAGAAGTTTATAGAAAGAGAGGATAAACTGATTCTAAATCCTGATGAGTATGGCAAAAATGCAATTGACTATGCTTTAGAGTTTTAAAAATCATGATATTATTAGATTGCTTTCATCGATGAGAGGATATATAACTATCGAAGAAGAGCCTGGTTACTGTGGGAGGGATTATACGACGTTTGTAACAAGAACGAAAGAATTGAATCTGAAATGATAATAATGAAAAAGAGTTCATCCTTTCTCGTCACAAATATTTATTGCCATTGAATTTCAGACTGCATTTAATGGAGCTTGCAATTGATATACAACGATGTGAGATATGCTTATGAAAATCCGTGCGCGAGAAATCCCAAGAACTCATCTAATAAGTTGGGGTAAGGAACTTAGAAAATTGAGTGTGATAAAAACTCGCTACTAATGCCAAAAAGAGACACTCGAATATTTTACAGATGAATTTTGAAAGCAAAAGCTTAAGATATGGACAACATGTGGAAGAATTTTAAGCCTAGAAACAATTATCTTCCCATATGGAGCTGAATTGGTAGATATATTGATTAAATAATAATAATCTTTGCCAAAAGAGCACTTGAAAAAGATTAGCAGACACAACGAGAAGTGTCTACAATCAGACTTAGAGATATAATTGATGAGAGCTATAAAGAAAAACCATGAGAAATTCAAATATGAAAGAACTAAGGAAAGAGATTTACAAAAGATGAAAAATTTATGGTATTGTTTTAAGCGACTGAAGTGTTTAGATATAGTGAAGAAAATGGGATTTATAGAAGTATGAGTGCATAGCACTTTAGGCACATACTATTCTCAAATATAATTAGACTTGATACCATATATGATGAGTGAGCTAAACAAAAGCTCATAGAAGAAGTGAACCAATATCACAAAAAGTTGTTAACATCAGAGAGGATTACAAAGCGGATGCAAGGAGGAAATATCTAAATGAGCATATTTAATTTTTACAAAAAGTGAATCTATTTTTGATTTGGATGATGATACGGCTATGGATACAGAGGGCATATATATGTTAGAGTCTCAGATGACTGTGCAATGGATTTAGAAAGTGGAGAACTCAATTTTACAAGTGGTTGGGATAACGATGAGCAAGATGACATTTGGTAGCTTTTACAATATAGCAATAGTGTTGTATGGCGAGTTCGCTTTCAATGTATTGCAAAAACTATACCTAAACTAGTGAAGAGTACGGGTGCATAGAAAAATAAAACTAGACAATAATCTTGTACTTATTTTCATACAAAAATCTATAATTTATGTATTTTTGCATACATAATCAAAAATGCCACTGTCTAATGCAGTGGCTTTTTAGTCCGAAGGATTGTGTAAAAATTGTTTTAAAGGGGTATAATGATATTATCTTATCCAAACGATAAAAAGTATTCAAGAGTCAAAGTAATAATTATTCATATTTATTTGATAATTGTATGCATGTACGATATAATTTGGGTATGATTCAGTTAATTTAGGAGGACAAGAAATGGTTAGCGAGACAATCAAAGCAATCCATGAAGTCGAACTGGAGGCTGATAAAAATCATTGCTGATGGAAAAGCTTCCGAGTTAGAACTGATTGAAAGAACAAAGAGCGAAAGCAGCTCGCAGTGTGAGCAGGAGATTTCGCGAGCAAAATCTGAGGCCGATGAGAGGATTAAAGCCGCTCAACAGGAGGCTGAGGAACACAGACAGGAGGCGCTTAAGGGACTAGAGTCTGAACTCGAAGAACTCAGAGAAGATGCTAAGCGCAAAGAAAAAGATGCAATTCAAAAAGATAATCGACGCAGTAGTAAGTTAAATAAGTGCATGTGAATCGAGGATGTGGCCGCAAAGAGTTTGGCAGTAATGGTAAGTCCGCGGAATCCAGAAACTCGTTTCATTGTAAGCGCTTAATTTAGCTTTGTACGGTCGATTATATTTATTTGAAAATATGTTTTCAGAAGGGAGAATGTAGTATGGCAGTATTGCAGATGCAAAAATCGGTATCTGCGCATTGAAAAAGATAGGCAAGAAATCCTAGAAAAATCCAGACGCTCGGAACTATAGAGCTGAGCGATGACAGGTCCCTTAAAGAGCTTGATGGCTTTGTAACGACAGATACAAAGGAAGTCAGCAGAGAATTTAGCAAAAAGCTAAGCCTTACTGAGCAGGCACTTGAGGTGATGGATACTTTCTCTCCGGAGACAAAGGGGATGTTCAGCTCACTTGAAGGCAAGCCTTTGATAGATAAGGAAAAGCTGATGCAGGAAATGCAGAATGCTAAAAGCAATTACAGAGCTTGCAGAACAGGTGATTAGCTGGTCTAAGGAATATAGTGAAAACAAAGCTCTCGTAGCAAAGATTAACGAGAAAAATTGAAGGACTAAAACCTTGGCAGGAGCTAGATATACCATTTGATTTAACAGAGACGAAGAAAACTAAGGTTTTGATAGGAACCATGCCGCCTGATATGGACGAGGCGAAAATACACGAGTTAGTACAGAAAAAATGTGACGAAGAAGTAGACATCGATTTAGAAGTCGTCTGTATGGACCCGATGCCGCATACATTGTGGTAATTGCCAAGAAGGATGTTTCAGGTAAGGTAGAAGATGCGCTAAGAAGCGGAGGTTTTGCAAAGAGCTCACCCGGCTATGACAAGACGCCAAGGGAGCAAATCGAAAAGCTTGAAGCTGATATAGAATCGATAAATCAGGCTAATGAGGAGCTTGAGAAGAAGATTACAGAGGCAGCAGAAAGCAGAGATAAACTCAGAGAGGCTTGCGACTACTTCAGAATGAGGCTAAAGAACGTTGAAGTTACCGGAGAGCTAAGGCAATCTGAGAGAACCTTCGTAATGACAGGCTTCATACCTAAGGATAAGGCTTCAAGAGTCAAGGAACTGTTAGAAGGAAGTTTTTGATTGTGTAATCGAGCTTTGCAGATGTGACAGATGAGGATGAGGCACCGACTGGTGCTAAAGAACAATCCTTCTCATCAAGTGCCGAGGGTGTACTAGAGTCCCTACGGACTTCAAAGCTTAGAGATATGTATCCAACAAAGGTGATGTCCTACTTCTACGTGTTCTTCTTGAATGATGCTCTCAGATGCAGCCTACGGACTTTTTGATGTCAATCGGTTGCTTCATAGTACTGAAGAAGTTTCCCAAAGATGGAAGAAGGAATGAAGAAGATGCTCAGCTTATTTGGCTTCTGCGGGACTATCAACACTCTTCTGGGGCGTGATGTTCGGAGGATATTTCGAGACGCACCAACAGTCATCGCAAAGACCTTCTTTGGCAAGGAGTTCACAATCAGCCGCTGTGGTTTGCACCGCTTGATAATCCGATGAGACTTTTGATCCGGTGTATGCTATTTGGTGTAATTCACCTCTTCGCAGGACTAGCAATCAAAGGATTCCAAGAGCTCAAGGAGGGCAAGGTCATCGACTGTATCTGCGACGTAGTATTCTGGTACATGTTCCTAATTGGACTTATCCTCTTGCTACTACCAACAGATATTTTCGCATCAATCTCACAGATGACAATCAAGTTCCCTGCATCAGTAGTGATGGTGTCAAAGGTACTTACTATAGCAGGAATGTTAGGAATTCTATTGATGTCAGGAAGAGGTCACAAGAATGTAGCTCTGAGAATTGCACTAGGTGCCTACGATATCTACGGAGTTACAGGATGGCTCAGCGATGTGCTATCGTATTCAAGACTTCTTGCGTTAGGACTTGCAACTGGTGTAATCGCCAGCGTTATCAATATGATGGGAAGCATGGTCGGAGGCGGAGTCCTTGGAGCAATCATCTTTACAATAGTGTTCATATTTGGACATACAATGAATATGGCAATCAATGTGCTCGGAGCATATGTTCACATCGAACAGACTTCAGTTTGTCGAATTCTTCGGCAAGTTCTACGAGGGCGGCGGAAAGCCATTTGAACCGTTAACAACAGAAAGTAAGTATATAGAGATAAAAATAATTCTAGGAGGAAGAAAATCATGGAAATTAGTATGGGTTTTGTAATCGCAATCTTTGGAGCAGCGCTCGCAACAATTTTTGGCAGGTATGGGATCAGCTTGGGGCGTAGGTAAAGCAGGCCAGGCAGCAGCAGGAGTAGTAAGCGAAGATCCTAATCAGTTCGCTAAGGTACTTATCCTTCAGCTACTTCCAGGTACACAGGGTATTTACGGACTTCTCGTAACATTTATTACACTATCAAAGATTGGTATTCTCGGCGGAACAGCTGTAACAAGCATGAGCGTAGGCACAGGCCTTACAATCTTTGCTGCATGCATGCCAATCGCAATCGTAGGTCTAGTATCAGCATTCCACCAGGGCAAGACATCAGTTGCTTCAATCGGAATCGTTGCTAAGAAGCCGATCAGTTCGGTAAGGCTATGCTATTCCCTGCAATGGTAGAGACATATGCAATCCTTGCACTTTTATCTCAATCCTATCAGTATCAAATATCAAGCTATAGTATATTTGTTTAGCATAGGTTAAGGAGAGAGAAAATGACCGGATTAGATAAAATTAAACAGAACATTCTCGATGAAGCTGCCGAAGCTGCGAAAAGCATCCATGGATGAAGCAAAGGCTAAGGCAAGTCAAATCGAAGAACAAAATAAGGTGGACGCCGAAAAGAAATGTGCGGAAATCTCTCAAAAAACTGAAGCTCAGCTTGTACAGACTCAAAGAAAGAGCAAAGTCATCTATGGAGCTAGAGCGTAGTCGCAAGATGCTCGAGACTAAGCAAGCTTTGATCGCTGAGGTAATAGATAACGCGAAGGCGCAGATTAGAGAATTGGCAGATGAGGAATACTTTGCACTGCTTCTCAAAAACAGCAGATAAGGCTATACACGAGGGCGAGGGAGTTATCTCACTATCATCAAAAAGACCTAGCTAGAATGCCTAAGGACTTTGAGGATAAGATTAAGGCAATCGCAGAAGGCAGACAGGCTAATATGAGTGTATCAAAGGATGCCATAGATGTAGAAGACGGATTCTGTTCTATCATACGGCGGTATCGAAGAAAACTGCACACTCGAAGCTATCTTCGCAGACAAAAAGGAAGAGCTCTGACCTTGTTCAGAAATTACTATTTTAGTGAGAATAGGCTATAAGGAGAAAAATATGGGGAGAAAATTATGTTTACGAGGTCGCGAGAATTCGTGCGCTAGAGACATCCCTCCTGAAGGATACAGATATCGAGCAGTTTATCTCACTCGGCACTTATGAGCAGTGCATTCAATTTCTTGAGGAAAAGTCCTGGGGAAACTCGGACTCAAAGGGTGACGGCGATGAGAATCCTCGCAGCAGAAGAAGATAAGATTTGGGCTCTAATCAAAGAGTTTAAAAATTGATATGAAAACACTTCGCTGTTTTTGAGCATTCCGAAGCTCTATCACACCCTAAAGGCTGCGATAAAGGCAGCTGTAGGTAGACCAAAGGGCATAAGCATCACTACGACACGAATCCAAGTGGCGAAGAGATGAGAGCTGCAATCCAGGAGGGCAACTACAAGCTACTTCCTGAAGATATGCGAGGATGCCGCAAAGGAAGCCTACGAAAGTCTTGTTCACACAGGCGACGGACAGCTTTGCGATATCGTAATCGATAGAGCCTGCATGGATGCGATATACCTTGCAGGACACAGATCAAAGGTCGATATCATCAAAGATTACACAGAGTCTATCGTCGCAGTAGCGAACATCAAGATTGCTGTAAGAGCTCAGCTGACAGGTAAAAGTGCCGACTTCATGAAGAGGGCGATGTCAAGCTGTGATTCGATAAACACAGATGCACTCATAAAAGGCTGCGATAGCAGGCAAGGATGAAATAGCTGCATATCTTGCAACAACACCGTATAGAGATGGCGTTGATGCACCGAAAAGCTCGCAATCCATATTTGAGTGCTGGTGTGATAACCGCATAATAAGAGCGATAAAACTCGCAAAGTACAATGCGTTTACAGTAGGTCCCATATTTGCCTCATGTAATTGCAAGACTAAACGAAATAAAGACAGTTAGAATCGTACTCACAGGAAAGCAAAAATGACCTTTCCGAAGAGGCGATTAGAGAAAGAGTAAGGGAAATGTATGCGTGATATTGCTGTATAGGAGATTATGACAGCATTTACGGATTTGCTGCTTTGGGCTTTGATACCATACTGGTAACAGAGCCCGCTGAGGCAAAAACATAAGCTGTCAGAGCTTGCCGAGCAGGGATATGGAATAATCTATATTACGGAATTCTTGGCGGCAGATTTAAGAGATGAAATTGCAAAATATCAGGATAAGATTGTGCCGGCCATCATTGAGATACCAGGCACACACCGGAAACACTGGAGCAGGAATAGCCGAAGTTAAAAAATCCGTTGAAAGAGCGGTAGGATCGATATTTTGTTTTTCACACGATAACTGATATCAGGAGGCAGTATAGTACATGAATAGTAAAGGTACGATTAAAAAGTAGCAGGCCCCTAGTAATAGCTATCAGGCATGCCGATGCAAACATGTTTGACGTTGTGCACATGTAAGCGACCAGATGCTAACGGGTGAAATTATAGAGATGCACGGTGACGAGGCATCAATTCAGGTATACGAGGAGACTTCGGGTCTCTGGACCAGGAGAACCAGTAGTCGACTGGTGTACGATGTCGGTTGAACTTGGACCTGACTCATAACAAGCTATCTACGACGGTATCTCAAAGACCTCTAGACGCTATTATGAAGGTCTGTGGTAACAACCTCAAAGAGAGGAATCCACGTTGATTCACTTGATAGAGAGAAGAAATGGAACTTCGTTCCTACAGCTGAAATCGGTGAAGAGGTGAGCGGAGGCGACGTTCTGGTACTGTTCAGGAGACAGAGGTTGTAGAGCAGAAGATCATGGTTCCACCTGATGTAAAGGGTAAGGTTAAAGAGCTTAAGTCAGGTGAGTTCACAGTTACAGAGACAATTGCTGTAATCGAGACAGAAAAAGGGCGATAGAGAAATCCAGCTCATGCAGAGATGGCCAGTTAGGAAAGAGCAGGCCTTACACTGAGAAAGCTGAGACCAGACAAGCCGCTTATCACAGGACAGCGTGTTGTCGATGCTTTCTTCCCTATCGCAAAGGGTGGTACAGCAGCAGTTCCTGGACCTTTCGGTTCAGGTAAGACGGTTATCCAGCACCAGCTAGCAAAGTGGGCTGAGGCTGACATCGTCGCATATATCGGATGCGGTGAGCGTGGAAACGAGATGACAGACGTACTTAACGAGTTCCCCAGCCCTCGTCGATCCAAAGACAGGTCGTTCTTTGATGGAAAGAACAGTTCTCATTGCAAACACTATCGGACATGCTGGTTGCTGCGACGTGAGGCGTCAATTTTACAGGTATTACTATCGCTGAGTACTTCAGAGATATGGGATACTCAGTAGCTTTGATGGCTGACTCAACATCAAGATGGGCAGAGGCTCTTTCGTGAGATGTCCGGAAGACTTGAGGAAATGCCTGGTGAAGAGGGTTACCCCTGCATACCTAGGAAGCCGTCTTGCCCAGTTCTATGAGAGAGCTGGTCACGTTATCGCACAGGTAAAGACGGGAAGAGATGGTGCTCTTTCAGCAATCGGTGCGCTTTCACCACAGGGCGGAGATATCTCTGAGCCAGCATCACAGGCAACGCTTAGAATTGTAAAGGTAGTTCTGGGGTCTTGATTCAAACCCTTGCACACCAGAGACACTTCCCTGCAATCAACTGGCTGACAAGTTACCCACTATACCTAGACAGCATGGAGAAATGGTTTAACGAAGAGGTTGAGCCAGGTTGGATGAGTGCTCGTCAGAAATGATGTCACTTCTTCAGGATGAATCAAAACCAACGAAATCGTCTCAGATGGTAGGTATGGATGCGCTCACCTGCTGACAGACTCAAAAGATGGAAGCTGCTAAGTCTATCCGTGAGGACTTCCTAAAACCAGAACAGCTTTGATGAGGTTGATATATTCATCACTTCGCAAGCAGTATCTCATGATGAGACTGGCTAGAGCTTCTACGAAAAGGCTAAGGCTGCGCTCGAAAAGGTGCAAATGTAGAGGACTCTTATCGCAATGCTCTTCAAGAGAGCCTATCGGAAGATTTTAAAACACACCTGAAGATAAGATAGAAGATGAATTTACAAGAATCAACGACTTGCTCGACAGAGAAGTTGCTGGAAGCACTGAACAAGGAGGACTAAGTACGCCAAAGGAATATAGAACTATTCAAGAGGTCGCAGGTCCTTTGATGATGGTCCGCGGCGTTGAGAATGTAAAGTACGACGAACCAGGTGGAAATCGAGCTGGCAGACGGCGAAAAGCGTCGCTGTAAGGTTCTCGAAATCAACGACGATACAGCGGTAGTTCAGCTCTTTGAGAACTCTGCAGGTATAAAACCTTCAGCGACAGCAGGTTAGATTTTTAGAAAGAGCCTCGAGCTTGGCGTATCTGAGGATATGCTAGGCAGAGTCTTGACGGAATGGGAAGACCTAAAGGACGGATGGTCCGAAATCCTTCCTGTAGAGAGAAGAGATATCAATCGATTCCAATGAACCCTGCAGCGCGTATCTACCCTGCTGAGTTCATCCAGACTGGTGTATCTGCTATCGACGGTCTTAAGACTCTAGTTAGAGGACAGAAGCTACCTATTTTCTCAGCTTTCAGGTCTTCCACACTGCAAACCTTGCAGCTCAGATTGCAAAAGCAGGCTAAGGTTCGTGAACTGATGAAAAGTTTGCGGTAGTATTTTGTCTATGGGTATCACCTTTGAGGAATCAAAACTTTGTTGAATCCTTCAAAGAAGACTGGGCAATTGATAGAACCGTAATGTTTGTAAATCTTGCAAAACGACCCTGCGGTTGAAAGAGAATTTCGACACCAAGAATGGCGCTACTGCAGCTGAGTATCTCGCTTTTGACATGATATGCACGTTCTAGTAATTTTGACAGATATCACAAACCATGCGGATGTTTTGAGAGAGGTATCAGCTGCTCGTAAGGGCAGTTGCAGCAAGAAGAGGATATCCTGGATATATGTACACCGACTTTGCCACGATATAGAGAGAGCAGGAAGACAGTATGGCAAGAACGGTTCAATCACTATGATTCCAATCCTTCAATGCCTGAGGATGACAAGACTCACCCAATCCCTGACCTTACTGGATATATCGCAGAGGACAGACATTCTTTCCAGAGACCTTTACTCAAGGGTGTTAAGCAGCTACCATCAACGTTCTTCCATCCCTATCAAGACTTAAGGATAAGGGTATAGGCGAAGGCAAGACAAGAGGCGACCACGCTTAAATTACAATGAACCAGCTATTTGCCGCTTATGCTAGAGGTAAGGACGCTAAGGAGCTTATGACCATCCTTGGTGAAGCTGTTTTGACAGAAATCGATCTTAAGTATGCTAAGTTTGCAGACGAGTTTGAGGACAAGTATGTAAACCAGGGCTATAACACTGATAGAACTATTGAGGAGACTCTAGATATCGGCTGGGAGCTTTGAGAACCTTCCAAGAAGTGAACTCAAGAGAATTAATGACAAGTGGCCTCGATATGCTATTATGAGGCGAAGTACAGGATAAGGAGGCGTGATATGGCATCAAGTCAAATACATCCTACTGTATGGAGCTCTAGGATCAAAGATAAGCTGGCTGTTGCCCGCAAGGGTCACAAGCTTCTCAAAGATAAGAGAGACGAGCTGATGCGTCAATTCCTCATCGCGGTTCGTGAGAACATGGAGCCCAGAAAGCATGTCGAAGAGGGTATCCGTCAGGCTAATATCAACTTCATTGTTGCCAAAGCCGGCATGGATGCTCGAGACCTTAATACCGCTTTGATGGCTGCTAGCAAAAAGGTGACGCTTGGCGTCAGCACAAAGAACGTCATGAGCGTTAACATTCCTGTCTTTTGATGTAAGGACGAAGACTGCAAGTGGAGACGGATATCTATTCATACGGATATGCCTTTCACTCTTCGGACCTAGACGTGCGATTAAATCGCTTTGCCGACATCAGGGACGATATGATTTTTGCTCGCCGAGAAGGAAAAAGGCCTGCAAGCTCATGGCTGCTGAGATTGAGTAGAAGACTAGAAGACGTGTAAAATGCTCTTGAGCATGTAATCATCCCCGAAGCTCAGAAGAATATCAAATATATTTCGATGAAGCTTGAGGAGACTAGCAAAGAGACAACACGACTGAGGCTTATCAAGGTTAAGGACATGGTTCTTGAGGGATGCACACCGCCACAGCGAAAGAAAGCAGTGTACCATAGGTGTAGAAAATTTAAAAACTAGGGGATAGTCTTAGGCTATCTCCTTTGCTATTTCGGTAACAAAATAGTATAATATTTGAACGAGAAAATACAGAACTTATATAAAGGAGATAGATAAATGGAAGCTTTAGAATGTATAAAATCAAGGAGAAGTGTTCGTAAAGTACAAGGATGAGAAGATATCAAAGGAGACTATCGAAAAGATTATCGAGTCTGCAGCATATGCTCCATCATGGAAGAACACTCAGATTACAAGATACACAATTGTAGAAAAATGAGGAAATCAAAGCGAAGATTGCTGAAGAGGCTGTTCTCGGCTTCACTTTAATGAGAAGACAATTAAGCGTGCGCCTGCAATTGCGGTTCAGTCAATCGTAAAGGGAAAGAGCGGTTTTCTGAGCCTGACGGCAGCTACCTACGCCAAAAGAAAGGATGGCTGAGGATGTTTGATGCAGGTGTATTCTGCAGAGGCCTTCTGCTCTAGCTGCACACATACGGTGTTGGAACAGTAATCCTGGGCTATGCTGCTACGACAAGATTAAAGAGCCCTCGACTTCCTGAAGACCAGGAGGTTGTAGCGATAATCGCAATGGGATATCACGAAACAGATAACCCTAGCACCAGCAAGAGCTTTCAGTCGAGTGAACTTGTGAATTTTGTGAATAACAAATGGAAAAAGAATCAATTAATTGAACTTACAATCAAAGATCAGAGCCATGACGGTAGAGGCATCGGAAAGTTACGATGGCCTCACTGTTTTAAGCGACGGCTGCGTTCTCGGAGATAAAAGTAAGCGCAAGAGGACAAAGGTCGAAAAGGCCATGCCACTGGCTAATGGTTGAGGAAAACTTGAGCATCAGAGCACAGACTTGATGATGTCTGTCCATACATGATGACTGCGGAGGCTGCGCCTTTGGGAAAGCTCAAATACGAAAAGCAGCTAGAGCTCAAGCGAAAGGTGATGTCCGCGACGTCCTTGAGCGTATAGGTGGCGTGAAGCCCTGAGCTAGAAACGATACTGATGTTCGAGCTTTATTTCTATAGGAATAAGGCAAGGTTTGCCATTTACCCCAAAAACACTGTCATGCGGGCTTTTTAGGCGCATGAGCCATAAGGTTATAGACTGCCGCGAGCGCAGGCTCCAGCGAACCGGGTGGTGGCGGTAGCAGATGCGCTTAGAGAGCTAGCTTTGATGGGTGCTGATGATCGCGAACAAGATAAAAGAATCTAGTCGTAAAAACCTCGTTCACCAGTGAGAAGTTATAGGGTCGTACCGACTGTGGAAGAAAAGGATGTTGACCCGAGAGCTTTCATCTATGCAGTGGACGATAGAATAAAACGCAATACCAGGCTTTGATGACGGATTCGAATACTATCTTCGTCGGTCGTTGCCCTAGATGAGATCGATAAAGAAAGCCATCAAAAGCAGCACAAAAACTGCGCAGAAATCATTGCAGGAAGGCATGTGATAGAAGACGAGATGTTAGGTCTTAGATTTGAAAATCTCGCCATACCTCTTCTATCAGGTCAAATCCAGTCAGGCAGAGCGCCCCCTACGAAAAGGCAGTTGAATACGCAGGATAATGGGTGGAGAGACCGTACTTCAGACCTATACTGTGGAGTTGGAACCCCTAGGCCTGTTCATGGCAAGCGCTGGAGCTGGTAAAGCAACAGGCATAGAGCTAGTCAAAGAAGCCGTCCTAAACGCAAACAGAAACGCAGTTATAAACGAATAGTAAAACGCCATCTACTATACAGGTAAGGCCGAGGAAGAGCTGCAAAGACCCAGAGCAGAAGGCGAGATCGAAAAGGCGTGATGTCGTAATCCTTAGATCCACCTGAGAAAAGGTCTGCGACGAAGCCTCGCTAAAAAGCAGTAGTAGAAACCGAAGCAGACAGAATCGTTTATATATCGTGCGATCCAGCAACACTGAGCAGAGATATATAAAATATCTAAGTGGAAACGGCTACGAGTACGTAAAAGGAACCCTAGTGGATATGTTCCCGCATACGGGACATGTGAGACGGTAGCGTTATTGTCCAAACTTGATGTCGATAAACATATAGATGTTGAAATTGCTTGATGAGCTTGATTTGACAAGTGCTGAAAGTAAAGCGACTTATGCACAAAATCAAGAAATATATATTGGAAAAGTTTGATTTAAAGGTTACTCGACACTCTATATTGCACAGATTAAAAAGAAATGTGGAATTGCACTGAGGGAGCATTATAATAAATCAAAAAGAGAAACAGGTTATTCCAATGCACACCGGAAAAAGAGGAAGCTATCATGGATAGCGTTAAGGCATTTTAAGATGATTTAATAGAAATGGAGGGTATTTATGAGATGGATATTAAAAATAATCTTATTTCCAATTAGATTGCTGTTAAGCATCCTCACTGCATTTCTGACATTCCTGCTCGGCATAGGAACAACTATTCTATATTTCTTGATGCTGATGTGTATCGTTGCTGCAATAGGATCATTTATACAAAAAGATATATCACTGGAAATTGAGGCGTTGGTCTAGGATTTTTGTTAAGTCCTTATGGAATACCGATGGTCGGAGTAGCTGTTATAGCATTCCTTCAGGGAATCAATGAAGCAATAAAATCAATCTAAAAAATTTCATAAAAACGGTTACTAAAGGCGATAGAAGAAAACTATCGTCTTTTTCTTTTGCAAATTTTTGGGAGGAGGTGAAGGATGGACTTTGACTATTTCTATAACAGAGAAGCGGAAAGATTTAACTTCTTAAAAGTACCGGAGATATTAGTTGATGGAGAAGAATTTCGGGCTTATCAGAGAAGCACTATCCTTTATTCCATGCTTCTGAAAACGCACAGGAATGTCTTTTAAGAATAACTGGATAGATAAGGAAGGCAGAGTATTTATCTATTTTACTGTTGAAGAAATTATGAGAAGAAGAAATATCTCAAAGCCGACAGCTATAAAAACATTAGATGAACTCGATATGAGGAATCGGACTGATTGAAAGAGTAAGGCTTTGGGCTTGGTAAGCCGAATGTCATATATGTTAAAGACTCTTATGAGCATATTATCGGGTAAAAGAAAATGACTTCAGAAGTCAAAACCTAACTTCAGAAGTAAAAAGATTTTAACCTCAGAAGAAGAAAATGAACTTCAGGAAGTTCAAAATCTTGACTCTAACTATATAGAGAATAATAAGAGTAAGTATAGTAAGAGAGAATGTAGTTTTTGGTGAAAAACGGGCTTGGAAACATTTCAAATGTATTTTTAATCGGCAGAAGATATATCCGATTTTATAAATCATAATGAACTCACAGCTTGATAATTACATTGAGAGATTATCTGCATATATCAAAAGCACTGGAAAGACCTATAAAGACCATAAAGCGACAATCCTTTCTTGGTTTTATAAAGATCAGGGAGAGGAAAAAGAAGTAAACATCAAATATCCCGACATGGAAGAATATGATAAAGGAGAACACCTATGATGAAAGAATTAGAAAAAGTAATGATAGAAGATGTAGAGTATTCTTACGATCCTGAAAAAGAATATATCAAGGATGGACACGCATTTTGTAAAGTTTGCCATGAAAGAAAAGACGGAAAAGTGATGGAGTTCTTTGATAACAAGATGATATTTAAGATTTCTTGCAAATGCGACAGAGATAGAGAGGCAAGAGAAAAGGAAAGACAAAAAGCAGATGGAGATTGAACAATTAAAGAGTAGCTGCTTTTAACTCGATTATTCAGTGGTCATATACCCTTTGAAAATTATCAGGGAGAAGAAAAATCAAAGCCTTATCATTGCAAAGAACTTTGTAAAAGACTATGAGGAAATGAAAAAAGAAAATATCGGACTTCTTTTTTATGGCTCAGTAGGTAGCGGAAAGACCTATCTTGCCTGCTCCATTGCAAATAGCCTTATTGAACAGTATCAAATAGGCGTTAAAATAAGAAATTTTGCACAGATTATCAATGAGCTGCAAAAGGGAGGTTTTGATTTTGATAAGAACGCATATATTGAATCCCTTGTAAATACTTCCGTTCTTATCTTGGATGACTTAGGAATAGAAAGAGATACAAGTTACGCCAAAGAGCAAGTATATAACATCGTGAATAACAGGTACTTAAACAGAAACCGACTATCTTTACCACTAACCTTTCCTACGACACAATCCAAAATTGTAAGGATAGCGTAGAGTATCAAAGAATCTACTCAAGAATCATAGAGATGTGTACCTGTTATGGTTGTAGAGAAGATTTAGGAAAGGTTATTCAAAAGGACAAACTGAATCGGAATAAGGACAGACTTCTGAATGGAGGTGAGAGAAGTCGATCAATGAAGAAATAGCAAGAAAAACGCTGAATATGGAAGTTAGAGCTAAGCTAAAGTAACAGGAAAGCTAATTCTGAACTTATTAAAGAAATTGATGAAAGAAGCAGAAAAGCTTGGAGGACTTGAAAAACTTGTAAATAACAACGGAAATGAAGTAAAAGCTAAAAGATATGGTGTGAAAAAGGACAGTTTGAAGAAATTCCGGCTGAAGAAGCAGAGCTTAAGGAACTCGAAAAAGAACTTAATCGGTATGGCGTAAAGTTTTCAGTGATGAAAGATAAGGAAACAGGTAAATACTCTGTATTCTTTCAGCCAAAGATATGAAAGTGATGAATAAAGCCTTTAAGCATGCCCTGTCAGAATCAGAAAAGAAACGGGAAAGAAAAGAATCTATCCATAAGAATATTGAGAAGTTCATGAGATGGCTAAAACTCTGTTTCCAAAGATAAAAGTCAAGAATAAACAAAAGGAGCAGAGCCTATGATAGATAAAATATTAAAGGACATCAAAGGCTTATTTAAGGTGCAAAGATAAGGTAAAGTTTCTAAAAGCAGAACATTCCTATCTTGCATTTTTCTATATAGGTAATATCTTTCACATCATGTAAGAGCCTATAGGTGGCGATATTATTGACAAAATTTTTCAAGGGATACTGAGATTAATACGATGAGCTTTCTTCCAAGCCTTCATCCTACGGATATTATAATGGGCGTGGTAGTAGCAGTTTTAATCAAAATCATCGTATATACCAAAGGGAAAAATGCTAAAAAGTTTAGACAGGGTAAAGAGTATGGCTCAGCAAGATGGGAATGAAAAAGATATGAGCCATATCTGGATGAAAAGTTTCAAAATAATATTTTGCTTTACTCAAACTGAGCGATTAACAATGAATGGTAGACCATCTAATCCAAAGTATGCGAGAAATAAGAATGTTCTTGTCATCGGTGGATCAGGAAGTGGGAAAACGAGATTTTATGTAAAACCGAATCTTATGCAGATGCACTCGTCATATTGTGTAACCGATCCGAAAGGAACGATAGTCCTTGAGTGCGGCAAGATGCTTGAGGATAATGGCTATGAGATAAAAATCCTAAATACCATCAACTTCAAAAAGAGTATGAAGTACAAATCCCATTCGCCTATCTGAGAAGTGAAAAGATATACTCAAATTGGTGCAGACAATCATTGCAAACACTAAGGAGAGGGAGAAAAAGCAGGTGAGGATTTTTGGGTCAAAGCTGAGAAACCCTCTCACTATACAGCTCTGATAGGTTATATATTTTATGAAGCTCCAAGAGAAGAAAAAGAACTTTGCAACACTCTCGATATGATAGATGTCTTCGGAAGTGAGAAGATGATGAAACCTATATGAATCCGATAGACAGACTCTTTGAAGCTACTTGAAAAGAAAAGAGCCTCACACTTTGCGGTGAAGCAATATAAAAAGTACAAATTGGCTGCCGGAAAAACAGCAAAAGTCTATTCTTATTTCATGTGGTGCAAGGCTTGCTCCCGTTTGATATTCAGGAGCTTAGGACTTGATGAAAGAAGATGAACTTGAGCTTGATACACTCTGGAGATAGAAAGACAGCACTATTTGTTATCATCTCTGATACAGACGATACTTTTAACTTTGTAGTTTCCATTATGTACTCACAACTTTTTAATCTCTTATGTGATAAGGCAGATGATGTAGTATGGCGGACGATTACCTGTCCATGTGAGATGCTTTGCTTGATGAATTTGCAAACATCGGCTTAATTCCAAAGTTTGAGAAAACTTATAGCAACAATCCGTTCCAGAGAAATATCAGCAAGTATCATACTTCAAGCACAATCTCAGTTAAAGGCAATCTATAAGGATAATGCCGATACAATCGTAGGTAACTGTGATAGTACCTTGTTTCTTGGTGGCAAGGGAGAAAAACGACACTAAAAGAATTGTCTGAAACACTGGGAAAAGAAACGATAGATTTATATAACACATCGGAAACAAGGTCAAATCAAAAGAGCTTTGGACTTAAATTATCAAAAAGACAGGCAAAAAGAACTGATGAGTCAAGATGAGATTACTGTAATGGACGGTAGTAAATGTATCTTTTCAGCTTAGAGGTGTCAGACCTTTTCTTTCAGACAAATTCGACATCACAAAGCACAAGAACTACAAAGCTCCTTGAGGACTATGACAAGAAGAATGTATTTGATAGTGAAGACTATATCAAGAGAGAAAGGCAAGATGTTAAAGCTTTAATGGAAATCGGCAATTACAAGATTGTAAGATTTTTCTGTTATAACTTTTCTGGACGAGGGGTATATTTGGTATAATAGAGCTAGAGATTTGAAATTTTGTGGAGGTTTTCTATGAAGTATGAAGAAATTAAATTAAATATTTCAAATGATAAAATTAGCAATTACAAAGTATTTAAAGGGATGAAGCTGTATTCTGAAATATTTAAATCCAAAGATGAAAAAGAAGTTAATAAATAAAAGAGTATTTGTAACTCCAAAAGGAAACTATGTTTATTATGAAAGGACAGATATAAATTTGGAACTATTGGTCAGATAAAAACAAGATATGATTCGAGTTTTTGAATTAAGTGATATAAAAACATAATATAGTATTTGAAGTATCAACAGAATTGACTAAGTTTACAAAAATATTTAGGAAGAAGTAGTCAAAAATTATGTTTAAAAGAAAAAAATGGAGAAATAGTAGAAGTACTGGATATTTAGTACATCTTGAACTCCCTATTTATTAGATTAAGTAAATTTGGAATTTTGGAGGTATCCGTTTATGAAATGGTATAGTTATATGACTAAACAAGAAAAAGAAATTTTCAAAAAGTAATTGCTGTATGTGTAGTAGGTGCAATTTTAATTCTACTTATTCGTATAGTTTTTGCATCTATTTTGTGAAAGTAAAATATAAAGTCCTAGTTTATTGAACTGAGTTGAATACTAAATGCGTAAGACGATAGAAAAGAAAAATCTATCGTCTCATGCCTATTTTCAATTTATATTGTGATCAATGAAATAGGGGAAACTCGCTAATTAGCGAACTAGTATTTCAAGTACCTTTTCACTAATATATACACGACAAAATGCTAATTCCCTTAAATATGTTAAAGACAATAAAGGAGATAAGATGATAAGGATCTGAAGTCCCACTAAGCGAAAAACTAAATAGTA
>BNJV01000396.1_pt1 | contig 44344 bp, 79 predicted proteins | sample 8540591 | NCBI WGS metagenome assembly BNJV01 (sample SAMD00202457, study PRJDB9452) | human saliva metagenome | host: Homo sapiens
GGCGCGTCGTCTCAGGCCGCCCTGGCCCCTGCCACCGCCCACCGGCACCGCAGCCAAGCCACGCCATTGCCCACGGGCGCACCGAAGCCCCGCCGCAGCCCGTGGGCATCACAGAGAGCCTCGCGCGCTGCGATTTCTGGCCGATCTCTTGTGTGTTGTTACAAACGTCGTCAATCGGCGGTGTTTTCGTGTGGCTTTCTGTCCCGTTGTTACAAACGTCGTCAATCCGGGTCAAGTCCTGTGGAGTGGTGTAATCGTTTTGTGTCCTTCGGGTTGGGTTATGCGCTGAGTTGGGTGGGTGTCCTCCTGTTGGGTGGGTTGTGGTGTGAGTCGTGATTTGGTGAGGATGTCGAGGCTGAGGTAGCGTCGGCCTTTCAGCCCATTCGTCGTTTTGTTCAGCTAGGACGGCTCCGACGAGGCGGATGATTGCGTGGCGGTTGGGGAAGATTCCACGGTGTCGGTGCGTCGGCGGATTTCGCGGTTGAGGCGTTCATTGGGGTTGTTGGACCAGATCTGGGTCCACACCCCGGTTGGGAAGGAGGCGAACGCGAGGACGTCTGCCCTGGCTTGATCGAGGTGGTCACACACGGCGGGGAGCTTGTCGTGGACGTAGTCAAGAGCCGGTCGTAGTTGTGCGTTGACTGAGGCGGCGTCGGGTTGGTCGTACACCGAGTGCAGCATCGCTTTGACGGCGGGCCATAGTGCTTTTGGGGGTGACGGACATGAGTTCGCGGCGTAGTGGGTGCGGCATCGTTGCCAAGTGGCTCCGGGCAGGTTGGCGGCGGTGGCTTCGACCAGGCCCAGATGGGCGTCACTGGTCACCAGGCGCACGCCGGTCAGGCCCAGGCGACCGGGTCGAGAAGAACTCGCTTCCAGGCTGGAGCGGTCTCACTGGTAGATACGCGTACCCCCAGCACTTCGCGATGTCCGTCATTGTTGACTCCGGTGGCAGCCAGGACCGCGCACGAGACGACGCGTCCTCCTTCGCGCACTTTCGATGGTGAGTGCGTCAGCGGCGACGAAGGTGAAAGGCCCGGCATCGTGGAGGGGCCGGTTGCGGAACTGATCCACGTGCTCGTCCAGGTCGGCTGCCATGCGTGAGACCTGGGACTTGGATAGTCCTGTGATCCCCAGGGTTTTGACGAGCTTGTCCATGCGGCGTGTGGATACTCCCGCTAAGTAGCAGTCAGCGACCACTGTGATCAAGGCGCTTTCGGAGCGTTTGCGGCGTTGAAACAACCACTCTGGAAAGTAGGTTCCTGAGCGTGGCGGGGATCGCCACGTCAATGGTGCCGACCCTGGTGTCCAGGGCCGGTGGCGATACCCATTGCGCTGGGCCTGGCGCTGCGGATGTATTGACCCCACTGGGCCCCGCACACCGCATCAGCGTCCGCTGATAACAACGCGTTGATCACGTGCTGGAGCAAGGAACGCATCAAATCCGGGGATGCCTGGGACAACGCCTCGCCAAGCAGGCCAGCAGGGTCGATAATATGAGGAGCGGTCATCGTTGTGCCTCCAAATCGTTTCGAGTCAGAAGTAGAGAGCTTTCTCGAAGGATCACACGGTGACCGCACCCATATCAAACGGGCCGACCACCACACGGTTACACCACTATGCGGGACGCTACTGTCTCAACTGAAACCAGCATCGCCTTTGCGGGTGAGAAAATGGGTGTGTTGGTGCGTTTTCGGCTGCATTGGTGACGGTGGTTTCAACGGTTTGCTGGTCAGGGGCGTGCAGTGGTGATGGCGGTTTCATACTGGCCTGTCTCAGCGGTTGCAGTGGTGTTGGTGGTTTCAATGTCGCCGAATGGTGTCGCACCTCGCGCGCGAAAAGTTCGCCCTGCGCGCCAAAAACACCCCAAATTCGGCGTTTTACGCTCGTTGGGCGAGTTTTCACGGAAATGCCGGTGGAAGGGCGGTGCTGGGCGAGTTTTATCGCGATCCAGCAGCCGTGGGGCCCGCGGGCGAACTTTGTTGCACCGTGGGCCTGGTGGCTGGGCCTCTCTACTGGCGATGTTGACCCTTCAATGCGCAGTTAAACCCTATTGGTGGCATGGTGGGCAGCCTGCCCACGCAGCCACCTATCGAGTTAACGTGCGCGTGAGAGGAGTTTGATGAAGCTCCGGTTGTATATCGGCGCGTTGTGCCGTCACGTGCTCCTGCAGGTGCCTGGGCCCAAATGTCGGCCACGATCGCATGAGCAACCGTGGCCTCCGAGCAACATTGGTTGAGGCGAACCTGGCCTGAAAATGAAAGCGTCAATGACCTTAAAACGCTGAAATCCGAGGTTATTCCCTCGCGACTACAAGATAGTGAAGCATTTGACTAAACGGTGGATAGCACTAGAAATCCTGGGACCAAAGGGCCAAGATGGATGTGTCTGAAGGCACGGCCCCACAAGGTGAGCCCCGTACCGAATACACATGCATGGGAGAAACAACATGACCAGTTGAGTCCACCGGCTTCAAGGCTTCCGACGTTCTCGCAGGCAACCTGCGAAGGTCCTCACCGACGTGACCCGCGCTGTCCCTCGTGGGCAAGCAGCTGCACTGGAACATCACCGGCGAGGCTTCCGCTCGCTGCACCTCTACCTCGACGCGGTCGTGGACATCGCCCGCAGGGCCTCCGAGCGGGTCGCCGAGCGCATGCGCGCCCTCAGGTCGTCCCCCAACGGCCTGCCGAGGTCGTCGCCCAGCGCGACACCCTGCCGACCCGTCCCGGGACAGAGTCATCAAGACCACTGACGCCGAGGGCTCGCCATCGCCGCCATCAACGCGACCGTTGGCACCATGCGCGACGATGCACGAGAGGTCGACGCCGAGGACTCCGCCTCCGCCGACATCCTCAGCGACTTCATCCGTCGCTCGAGCAGCAGGCGTGGTTCATCCGTTCGCAGAACGGCCAGGGCCTGAGCCGCACACCTCCGCCGGGAGGAAGTGAGCCAAGCGGGCTCAGCTTGAGATAACGTCAGGGTGCCCGCCTGTCTGGGCGGGGCACCCCGCTGTATGGGCGCGAGGGGCGTGGGCCTTATTGAGGTTGAAGGCCGCCGCAAGGCTTCAGCACTGCCCGGCTCGCAGGCCAGGGAGGTGACACCGCGTCGGCGGCTACGGGGAGAGTCAACATTAGGCTGGTGGCGTGACGAATTCCAGGACGCAGCAACCACCACGTCGACGTCGAACCACGCGCAGCAGGGCGAGGCGCAGCCTGCCCTCGTCCTCGTCAACCTGGGGACGCCGACCGCTCCCGAGCCCGGCCCGGTGCGCGCTATTCCTACGCGGTTCCTCTCCGACCGCCGCGTCATCGAGATGAGGCCCGCTCCTGTGGAAGCCATCCTGGAGGCATCATCCTGCGCACGTGCGCCCGCGCGGAGTCGCGGGCAGAGTGCCACGCAGCATCTGGTTGGACCAGGGCTCGCCGCTCATGCACTACACCTGTGAGCAGGCCGCGCCTCCTCGGCAGGTGCCACGCCGGGCGTGCGCGTCGAGGTCGCGATGCGCTGCAGGCGGCCCTCGATCGGCTCGGTTCTGGATCGCCTGCACGCCGAAGGGTGCGCCGCGTGGCGATCCTGCCCGCCTACCCGCGGTACGCAGCCTCGACGGTGGCGACGATCAACGACGCGGTCGCCCAGTGGATCGGTACGCAACCGCGACCTTCGAGCTGCGCCTGCAGTCCTTCCCGCCGCCCCCGCATACATCGAGGCGCTCGCGACCGCCCTCGAGCGCCATTGGGCGCGCGTGGGACGTCGAACTTCCTGAGCAGGGGACCCGCGTCGTCGTGTCCTTCCATTCGATCCCGGTCCGCCATGGACGGGCCGGGGACCCCTATCGCGCCGAGTGCCGTCACGCAGTTGCCGCCCTCGAGTCGCGCCTGGGCCTGGCGATGGGGTCCCCTGACGGCCTTCCGGTCCGTGTTTGGCCGAGGCCGGTGGCTGGGCCCGCAGACGATCGAGGAGATGGCCGAGCTGGGCGCTGCGAGAGTGCCCGCGCGTGGACGTCATCTGCCCGGGCTTCATGGCGGATTGCCTGGAGACGCTTCGAGGAATCGACCAGCTCAACCGCGAGACCTTCGTCGAGGCCGGGGAGGGACTTCCACTACGTGCCCTGGGGCAATGACTCCGAGGGTGCGGTCACGTCCCTGGAGGAGCAGGCGCATCGCGCTGGCCGGCTGGGTGTGGGCGCGCGCTGTCACAATTGACCGGCGGACGAAACCCTCCGGCGGATGCGGCTGGCCTCGTAGCGTGGAGGCATGAGCACGCCTGACTGTACGACCTTCTCCACGCTGGCCATCCACGCCGGGTTCGACCCCGACCCCATCGCTGGTGACGTGGTACCCCGATTCACGTCGCATCGACGTTCGTGCAGGATCGGCCCGGTGAGCTGCGAGAAGGCTACGAGTACAGGCGCTGCGGCAACCCGACGACCAACGCGTTCGCGGGTGCGCTCGCGGCCCTGGAGGGGCGACGCACGGCTTCGCGTTCCCGTCGGGCATGAGCGCCGAGCACGGTGAGACCGCCTGCTGGCGCGCCCGGCGACCACGTTGTGCATTCGACAGACGTGTGCAGCGGCGCCCACAAGCTCCTCAGCGTCATCAAGCCCGCCGAGGGCATCACCTCCGAGGCCGTGGACCTCACCGACCTGGCCGAGGGCCGAGCGCGCGTGATTCGCGGGTCGCGCCCCAGCAGATCGTGTGGGTGGAGACGCCCTCGAACCCGTTCCTGCTGGTCACGGACATCGCTGCGATTGCGTCCTCACGCACGGGGTGGGCGAGCCTGCTGATCGTGGACAACACTTTTTGCGACGCCGGTCCTGCAGCGCCCCCTCGAGCTGGGTGCGGACGTCGTCGTGCCTCGACGACCAAGTACGTGGGTGGCCACTCCCGATGTGGTCGGCGGCGCGGTTTGTCCTGCGCGACGGCCTGGAGCTGCCCGCGCCGTCGAGCCCTTCTTCGGCGAGGCGCGACGCCGCCGCCGGGCCGTCAAGCTGCAGATGGCCCTCGGGCACGTGCCATCGCGCGACACGTACGGCTCACCGCGGCCTCAAGACGCTGGCCCTGCGCGTGGAGCGCCACTGTGAGAACGCGCAGAAGGTTGCCGAGTTCCCTTGCCGCCCACCCGAGGTCACGGCGGTCCACTATCGGGGCTGGCCTCGGACCCGGGCTACTGAGCTGGCGCGAACGCAGAACCCGGTGGCGTGGGGCGTGCTCTCCTTCAGGTCGCCACCGAGGAGGCGGCGGTGTGAGACGACGACGCGCACGCATTTTCGCTCTGGCTGCGTCCCTGGGCGCGCGGAGTCTCGATGAGCACCCGGCGATCGCATGACCCACTCGACGCGCGTCGGCGGCGTGGGTGGCGTGCCAGCGCACGCTCCTGCGCCTCGCGGTCGGCCTCGAGGACGCGCAGGATCTGATTGCGGACTTGGACCGGGCGCTCGCGCAGATCTGACCTTCGAGTTCCCCACAAATCTCGCACGTAATTTAATGTGGTCAGTTTTTGGGTGCGCCTGAAATGTTGCAATTCCGGGCGTACGATTTCTAAAGTTGAGACGATTGCTGAGCGAATTACGTGCGACTTTGAGGGTGGGGACGAGGCCGAGGCGCCCCGTGCGGTGACGCGCGGTTAGGGTGGCCCTGGCGGGTCAGCGGGCGCTTCCGCCTGCTGACGTGCTGCGGCTCAGCGGGCCTGATGGCCCGAGTGAGCCCGGCGGCTCAGCCAGCTTGCGGCGGTAGTCGCGCCACCGACGAGCGAGGACCGCGGGGACGAGGATCGTGGCGCCCTGGCCGGTGAATTCGATAACCAGGATCAGGCCCGTGAAGGCGCCTTCATGGAGGTGCCGAGGAACGCTGCCGCGCCAATAAACGCGAAAGGCGGCGATCTCGGATCCGGGCCAGGCGGTAGCCCCGGCAAGCCGATGACGGTGCCCAGTCCTGCGCCGAGCGCGACTGCGGGGGTGAGGACTCCGCCCCAGCCTCCCGCGCCGATCGTCAGGAACGTGGTAGCCGTCTTGGCGAAGAGGACCAACAGTGCGAAGGCGAGTCCCGCGCCGGCAGCCCACGTCGCATCGAACTGTGTCTGTGCGCTGGCTTGCCCGTTGCCGAGCACCGACGGAATGCGGGTGGAGACCAGGCCGACGACGACGAACGCGAGCGGCAGGGTGATGAGGATGCGCCAGTCGCGCGGTCGGATTGCGCCGGTGCGTGCGACGGCCTCTTTGAATGCCCATCCCGCGGCGCCGAGCACCGGTCCCATGGGTGCGCCGAAGACCGTCAAGGAGGCGACGGCGTGAGGGTCGGGACCGTGTAGAAGGCCGGCCTCGTGAATCCGTGGAGATGAGGACCGCGATCCCCGAGGTGATGAGCGCGGGGGCGACAGCGCGCGCGGATAGGGAGACGAGGAGGATCTCGAGGTGTAGATCGCGCCCGACAGGATCGAGTACGGCGGCCAGGCCGCGCCCGCGCCGCACGCGACGATGATGCGCCGGTCCTCGAGGGTGAGGCCCAGGCAGTCGGCAACGGCGTACGCGCTGAACGCGGCAGCCATCTCGCGCGGGGCGACCTCGCGGCCCCACGGGCGCCGAGGCCGACGATGAGAACCTGGGTCAGGGCGTGCCAGGTGGCGCGCAGGGAGGCATGGGGTCCCACCCACCGCGCCGGAGACCAAGTGATGGCCTTGTGACGGCGGAACAAGCAGGAGACCAGGACAGGCGCCGACGACACCGGCCAGCGTCAAAACCCCGACGCGATGGGCGGGAGAAACAGCACTCACGGCCTCAGGAGGGTTCCGCCGTGCATGTCCCGAGGCAACCGCCTGGATCCAGTGGAGCAGATGGATGCACGCCAGGCCGACGAGGCCGGCGATGATCGAGTGAAGCGTTGCGACCGCGGGCGGCGCGTGCTCACGGACAGCTGGCGTGTCGAGTCGAGGCGTTCGCTCACCCGCGTGAACAGGCCGGTGAGCATGTCGATTTCCTCAGGCGTGATGTCGTCGAGGAACAGGCGGCGGATGACGTCGCGCTGGACCAGGGGCGGCCTCGTCGAGAGAGCCTTACCGGACGGCGTCAGGGAGACGAGGCCTCCGCGACCGTCGCCTTCACACGGGCGGCGCTCGATGAGGCCTCGGTTCGAGGCGCTTCATCGTGGGTGAGGCGTGAGCGCGAGAAGACGACCTGGTGGGCCAGTCGGGAGGGGCGCACGCCATCCTCGCCGGCACGGTCGGTCGCAGAGCAGCACGGAGTATTCGGGCATCGACAGACCGGCCTGGCACTGAGGGCGGCTTCGATGCGCTCGGTGGGGCGAGCCGTCGTGGTGAGTGGAGCTCCCAGGCCGCCGCTCGGGTGGTGTGCTCGGCTCACTGGGTCTCCCTCGTTCGATGCTTTCGGGTGAGGCCGAATCGGCCTCGGGCTGCCTACGAGTATAACTTTCAATTTGACCGGGTATAAATCGGTGCAGCGCACGTCACGTTCTCAGAATGAATGATCGAATGATCTGAATTGTTTGAATTGCGTTACTCTAATTGCAGTGCAATAGCGTATGAACTCGTCGGAGAATGAAACCAAATACTTCGAGAGGAATGGATACATGAAAAGACGAAGAAGATTGTCGAAATTGTCGACGACTTCGATGTACCTCCGCCGATCAGACCGTTCGCTTCGCCTTTAATGGCGCGTCGTGCGAAAATTGATCTGAGCCGCGCGCATTTCGAGGAATTTGCCGGGCCATTCAGCCCCTACATTAAGGGCTGGTCGCAGGTGGGTTCGACCGCCGCCGTGGCAACGCCGGCAACCACGCAGCGCCTGGAGACGCGAAGATTCGCGCCTGGGCGAGAGGGGCTCGAGCTGTCCGACCGCGGTCGCATTCCCGCTCCGATCGTTGAGGCCTACCGCAAGGCCCACGCCTGATTCGCAATTCTTTTTACACAATGAGGTGCGCACGTGCGTGCCACCCCTCATGTGCGTCGGACGTCGTCATGGAGACGACGTTATGCGGCGCCGAGTCGCTGCCAACCCGAGGCGTTTCCATCCTCGTACTGGACAGCGTTATTGGAGCCCGTGAAGGACAGCGGTCTGGACGGACTTACGTCGACGGCATTCCCTGGGGAGCCGTTGATCGTGATCTCGGAGACAGCCCTCGCCCCTCCGTAGTTGTTCAACCGTTGACGACGACGGACTTCGTGCCTGCGATCCGACGTGCGCGTTGGACTCGTTGACCGTGGAGCGCGCGCCGTCGGACTTGCTGAATCCTTCGACGTGTCGGACTTGCCGAGTCGGTGGACGAATCCAGTCTTGGTGTCCGTGCGCGGGTTGCCCGAGCTCGGGGCGGATGAGCGACGCGGAGGAGTCGCCGCCGGAGACGTTCGCGGTCTGGAGCAGCCGGTCAGGGCCACGGTGGCGACAGCCAGGGGTAGCCGCAGCGGGAAGAAGGACTTCAGGGACATGGTGTCTCCCTTTCGTATGTTGATCAGTTGGTCAAACGTCAATCAGAGTACTAGAAGGCGGGGATGAAGATCTCGACGCGGCGGTTGAGTGCACGGTAAGCGGGTTGTCCGAACCATCTGCGTTCTCGTTGGGTGCGACGAGGCTTCGACTCGCCGTAGCCGGTCGCATCGAGGATCGTGCTCACGCCGTCCTTCTTCAGTTCCGCGGACACGGCATCCCGCGCGCTCCTGCGAGCTGGAGGTTGAAGGCCTCGTCCGAGATGGAATCGGTGTGGCCGTAGATGTGGGCGGTGGGAACCTTCCGTTGTTGAGCACGCCCGCCAGGCTCTTCAGGGTCTGGGCGGCTTCGGGGCGGATGCGTCGGACTTGCCCGGAAGTCAAAAGGACGCCGTCCTCAGGGTGATGACCGTGCCGCAGGACTGCGACGGGCTTGAGGGACTCGACGGTAGGGAACGCGAGCTTGCCGACCTTCTCGACCTTTCGGGCATCGTTGACGGTCACGCCGTTGACGGTGGCCGTTCCGTTGCCGTTGTTCTGGATCGTCAGCTTCTCGTCCGAGTAGCTGCCCAGTGTGTCACCGTTGTTCGATGATCGTGACGGTGCCCGCCCGGAGAACTGGCGAGCCGTCACTGTTGTTGATGATCGACTCCATGGAGGTCGAATTGGGTAATTGCCGCCGCCATTGCCGTCCAGGATGATGCTGGTCGTCGTCGTGGAGTAGGTGCCTGAACCGTCGGCCTCGACGGTGATGGTCACCATGGTGTCAGCGTTGGAGTAGGTGCCCGAGCCGTCGCCGCCGTAGATGATGGAGATGGGGCCCTCGGTGATGACGCCGGATCCGGTGCCGTCGTTAACGACCGTGCCCCTTATCGTTGGAGGAAACGGCGGAGCCATCGCCGCCCAGGACCGTCGAGCCGGACACCAGGGACGTGCCGTCGCACCTGGCGAGACCGTCATGCGCCGGAACAGAGGCGGGGACGAGGAGGCTGGCCTGGACGACGGCCTTATCCGCGTTCGAGGCGAACACGTCGATCGCGGGAACCGAGAAGAGCGGGATCGGGGATCTCGCCGGGGCGGTAGCCGGGACCGTCGGAAACTCGAGGGCGGAGTTGCCGGACTGGGTGGGTGCAGCCGTGGTGGCCTCGGCAGTGGGCGCAACCGCGAGTCTGGGGCTTTCGAGGAGCCGCAGGCGCCCAGGGCGAGCGTGGTCGCAGCGACGAGCGGAGGCTGTCAGGGTGCGTCGTGATGATCTTGAACCTAACCGTACGGGGAAAATGCGAGGGGCACACACTGTTCCGGTAATCTGTAAAACCGCGGAGATCTCAAAGGAACTCAGGGGCATTCGAGGGCACTCCGGGGTAATCAGGGTATGGCCGGGTCTTTGTCCGCACAAGATAAGGGGCCTCGTTCGCGGGGTTGGGGCGAGGCCTCGTCCCTCTCGTGGTCAGTGTCCAAGCTGGCGTGATCAACAGGATGTATGAGGAGGGTTGGAACCTGTGGGACAATGGAGACATGAGCTCCTAACTGGTGCTGCTCCGCCACGGCGAGCGAATGGAATGCAAAGAACCTTCACCGGTTGGGTGGATGTTCCGCTGTCGGACAAGGGCGCGCGGAGGCTACCACGGTGGCGAGCTCCTCAAGGGAAGCGGGCGTGAGCCTGACCTCCTGTTCACGTCGATGCTGCGTCGCGCCATCGCGATCGCAGACCTCGCCCTCGACGCCGCTGATCGCCATTGGATCCCCGTTGAGCGCAACTGGCGCCTCAACGAGCGCCACTACGGTGCGCTCCAGGGCAAGAACAAGAAGGAAATCCGTGATGAGTACGGCGAGGAGCAGTTCATGCTGTGGCGCCGTTCCTTCGACGTGGCCCGCCTGCCATGGGACTGGCTCGGGTACTCGCAGGACGCCGACCCGCGCCACCGGCGAGCCCGTCCCGCCAGAGCGAGTGCCTCAGGACGTCATCGCGCGTCTGCTGCCCTACTGGGATGAGACCATCGTTCCCGCGATCAAGACCGGCAAGACCGTCATGATCGCCGCACGGCAACTCCTGCGCGCCATCGTCAAGCACCTGGATGAGATCTCCGACGAGGATATCGCCGGCGTCAACATCCCCACCGGCATTCCGCTGGTGTACGAGCTCGACGAGGAGACCCTCAAGCCCATCAAGAAGGGTGGCACCTACCTGGATCCTGAGGCCGAGGCGAAGATCGCCGCGGTCGCCAACCAGGGCAAGTGGAGCTGAGCGAGCTTCGGCATCGTCTGGACGGACGAGGCCGAGACTCTCGTCATGCCCGGAAAACCAGGCTTTTCGCGTGATGCCCGTCCTTATGGCGCACGTTTGATCGTGAGCAGGGTCGCATGCTGGGAAGTGCGGTCGTGCTTTGAAGTTGGTTTAGTGTCGATCCTATGCGTGTAACGTTGAGCTTTCACACTGCATGGGTCGGTTTTGCTCGCCAGCTGGTGAGAATAGTTGTGCTATCCACGCACGCACCCAGGAGTCCATCCATGTCGTTTGAAATCGGTCAGACGGTCGTCTACCCGCACCACGGCGCAGCCCACGATCAGAAGAGGTCGTGACGCGCACCATCTCGTGGTGAGGGAGCGGACGTACCTGAAGCTGCGTGTGAACCAGGGCGATCTTTGAGATTCAGGGTTCCCGCCGAAAACATGTCGACATGGTCGGCGTGCGCGACATCGTCGACGAGGACGGCCTCGAAGAGGTCCTCCGTCCTGCGCGCCCCTACATCGAGGAACCTACGACTGGTCGCGCCGCTGAGGCGAACCAGGAGAAGATCGCCACCGGCGACATCGTGAAGGTCGCCGGGTCGTGCGTGACCTGACCCGCCGCGACGACCTGAAGAAGCTGTCCACGGGCGAGAAGCGCATGCTGACGAAGGCCCGCGGAATCCTCACCTCCGAGCTGGCCCTGGCGCGCAATATTGAAAAGTCTGCCGCCGCCGAGCGCCTCGACGCCGTCCTGGCTGAGGGTCGCATCGAAGTCGAAGAAGATGCCGTCGAAGAGTGATGCCCGCGCGGTCCTGACTACCGCCGGCTCCGGCTCGCCTCGGTTGCGAGGGCCCGAGCACTCGTTGAACTCTCGGGTCGCCCCCTAGTGTGGTGGGCGGCCCAGGCCTACGCGCGCCGGGGAGTGGGCGCGATGGTCGTGACGGCTCCGGCCTCGTCGATCGAGGAATTTCATAGCGCCCCTGTCCGATATTGACGATCTGACCGTCGTCGCCGGCTCCGATCGCTCGCGTCAGGAGTCCGTGGCCCTCGGCCTGGCCGCGCTTGGCCGGTGCGAGGCGGACACGGTCGTCCTCGTGCACGACGCGGCCCGTCCCCTGACACCCCGCAGGTCACTGAGCGCGTCATCGACGCGGTTGCCGGCGGCGCGGGCGCGGTCATCCCCGTCCTGCCCGTCACCGACACCCCTCAAGACCGTGGATGCCGCCGGAGTGGTCGTCGGCACGCCGCGTCGCTCGACATCAGGTGGCCGTGCAGACCCCGCGCAGGGCTTCCGCTGGGACGTTCTCATCTCGCGCGCACGAGGGCGCCTCCTGGGCGCCGACGAGGCCCGGGCGGCCACGGACGACGCCGGCCTCGTTGAGGCGATCGGCGGGACCGTGCATACGGTCGCGGGCGACGAACGCTCCATGAAGGTCACGCGCCCCTCGACCTGGCCCTTGCGCAGATCCTGGTCGCCGAGGAGACGAGCGCCTAAACACATTGCCCGGCTCGCATGGATTGAGCAGGGGGACGTGTCAGGGAGCCGTCAGGGAGCGAGCGGACGAGCTGCGCGCCCTCCGGCTGACCGAGCTTCGCGCGTTCCTCCGGCTTGTCGACGAAGTAGTCGATGAGGCGCCGCAGCAGAACAAAGCGCATGGGGGCGCCCGTCATGTCAAAGACCAGGCCGTCCTCGAGACCGTCCACGGAGACATGCATATGCATGCACGGGAAGAAGGCATAATCCTCCACGGTGAAACCTTCAATGCGGGGTGCAAGTCCCACGGGATGGGCGTCGGAGAGCTGTCCGCGAGCGGGTGAATCTCCATATGATCGGGTGAGAACACGATGAATGGGCCGCGGTGAATACAAGAGGGCGCCACGGATTGATGATGCACAGCATGAAAGATATTGCCGACAGGAGGAATCCGCAGAAAATATGAATGATCGCGCACGATCGGGACCTGAAGTGCTAGCTCGACGATGAGGGAGATCGGTCCGGCGGGTGATTCCGAAAGCGTAGGAGTAGCGACGCACACGAACCTGAATAAGGGATGGATAGAGTGCCATTCCTCGTGGCTCCGCGTGCACGACCGGCCCTCTGCGACGGCGAACGGACTCCACGATGCCGATCACGAGGGATGCTGGGCCTATCAGGAGGCAATAGATAAACAACAAGACGAGCAGGCTGGGCGGCAGAATCCCGCCTAAGAAAAACAATGCGATCGCCGCGACGGGACAAGCGGCTGCGGCGAAATACCAGTTGAGGGCTCCATTTGGCGCCCGCCGGCAACGGGAACGCTCAACATCGGGCTTTGCTCCATCGTCTTCTCCTTCCTGGGTGACATCCCAGCATATGGCATCCGGTCAGGACGCGCTGGCGGTTCCCCGGCCTCGTTGTGGGGGTTCTTCAGCAAAGGGCCCGCGTCTCAGGCGTCCGGATCCTGCCCTCGCAGGGAGCGCGCAGCACCACGTCGACGCCGGTCTCGGTGCCGAGAACGCGCCGCCGCCGGGGTTGGATGCGAAATGAGTCGATAAGTCGCTCGAAGGCGACGTAGGAGAGCCAGGGTCGCTGGAAGCGAAGCCATAGGACGCCATCTTCGCCATCCTTGGTGCAGTGAATGGCGGTCGCTCCCTGATGGTCTCACCCATGCCAACGATATAGCTCCAGGCGACCGTCTCGATACGAGGGACGAAGTCTTTCTCGGCGATTGCGAAACCCCTCGGGGACGAGAATAATCATTTGCACTGAGGCGCCATGTTCACGCGGAAAGTAGATTTCAGGACTTTCACGAGTAGATAGATGATGAAAAAGCCCCGTGCCGAGCGACATTAGGAAGCCATTTTTGTGCTCGACGAGAATGCGAGGAGGAATGAGGGAGATAAGCAATGCCGCTCAAGCCCCATGCGATGCCGGCAGCACGACTCCGGGCAAAGTGGTGTCCGCTGTGATCAGTAGCTCGGTGACTGTGCGTTCCTCCTGGCGCGACGTGGTGGCAGTGATCCTCGGCGGGCGGCTGGGTGCGCGCGCGAGTAGGCAACAGCGGCTGGAATGAAGGTGACGAGGAGAATGCAGAGGATAGCGGGCCCGCTAACGCAGGCCGAGGGGTGGGGAAGTCGAGTGCGATGAGTGCAACGAGGACAAGTGCTGCCGCGACTCCGACGGCGCCAGAAGCACGCGAGGACGATCCATGCTCGGCGCATGATGGTGTCGGCTTGTGCTGGGGTGAAGGGCGGCATGAGGGTTAGGGGAGCATGCGCTCAGCCTGCCGTCAGGATGTCGGTGATGAGCTGTGGGCCCTGCGGTGTGCCGAGCGTTGCTCGGTCCTCGGATGGGCGACAAAATGGTTGATGAGCCGCGCGAGTTGCCAGTAGCAGATGGGCATTCCTTCGTATCGAAAATGAGCGCATCCTCGAGTCCCGGTGGATGCGTGCATCAACTGGTGCGGTTCTTTGGCGACGACGAAAAAGCTCGAATCCTCAATCTGGGGTTGTGATCCCAACGGATGCGTGTCGGGTTGTCGTGCAGGAGGGGCTGAATCGACAGGTGATCGGGACCAAAGCGTGACGGTGGTGACCGGTGGATGCGCGAGGGGCGATACGCCGACATTTTGAGCATTGTGTACCTGAGGAATGAATACGAAAAGCCCAGGATCAAGCCGCCAATGGCGTCTGGATGAATGAGGGAACAGAAGGAGGGCGATGGGGCCACAGCTCATCAAGAACACGGAGCTGATCGACGAGACGTAGAAGGGGAAGATAAATGGGTAGAGGGCTATCCCTTCCGGCTCGACGTGCGCGAGGACTCCACGGTGCTGTCGAGCGATCTCGGCGAAGCCAGAGTGTCAGGAAAACGAGCGCGAGGAGAATCGGGACTGCGACGAAAAAGAACGTGAGGCGATCGGAAAAACACTGCGGATACAGAAAAAGAAAACTGCAAAACCAGCGCAAATGGCGGCGGTAACAAAAGCACGTGCGCGCCTGCGACAGCTTCTCGTCTGCCTCGGACAGGCTACGCAATGAACTTTCCGCCATCGTCTTCTCCTTCATGGGTGACATCCCAGCATATGGCATCCGGTCAGGACGCGCTGGCGGTATCCCTGGCCTCGTTCCTGGGTGGCCCGAGGAGTAAGTGAGCTACGAAACGTGTGGGTTCACCCTGGACGCACACGCGCCGACGAAGCACCCCATCGAAGGAGCCCGATCCATGAGCACAACGCCCGCTACCCCACATCGCGTCATCACGCGCAAAGTCGTCGACTGGGCGGCCTGGGACTGGGGCAGCGCCGCTGCTCAACGCGGTCGCCAGCGACCTTCGTGTTCACGACCTACCCGACCAGCGACGGGGTCTTCGCGATTCAGGCACCGCCTCGACGTGGCTGGAGCAACGGCATGACGATCGCGGGTCTGTTCATCGCCCTGCTGGGCCCCTATCACCGGCCAGCGCGCCGATCGACGAGGCCGCGGGGTCTGGCTCGGATGGTTCACGGGCGCGGTCGTCGTCTGCATGCTCGCCATGTACTTCGTGCACCCCGAGTCGGTCCTTGGTCCCCAGGGCCCCTCATGCTGGGTATGCCCTGCTCGGCCTGGGTAACGTCTTCTTCGAGTTCGCCTCGGTGAACTACAACGCGATGCTCAACCACCTGGGCGAGAAGGAAGACCGCGGCAAGATCTCCGGCTTCGGCTGGGCAGCCGGCTACATCGGCGGCATCGTCCTGCTGCTCATCCTCTACGTCGGCACTCATCGGCGTGAACCTGCTGAACGTGCCCACCGACGCGCACTTGAATATCCGCATCTCCATGGTGATCGCCGCCCTGTGGCTCGGTGGCTTCGCGATCCCCGTCATCGTGAACCCCGCTGCCCAAGTAGGTCCATGCCGGCGGCGACGGTGAGTCGATCATCGACTCCTACAAAGCTCCTGGCGCACCGTGCACCCTCAAGAACGAGGCCCCGCACACCCTCTTTCTTCCTCATCGCCTCCGCCGTCTTCCGCGACGGCCTCGCGGCGTCTTCACCTGGCGCCGTTCTGGCCAAGACCGCCTTTGGGTTCAGCGCCAGCCAGTCGCGATCTTCGCGATCGCCGCGAACATCGTCGCCGGCCTGCGACCGTGGCCTCGGCTGGGTCGACGACAAAGATCGGCCCGAAGAGGTCATCATCCCGTCCCTGAGCGCGATGGTCGTCGCCGGCTTCGGCGTCTTCTTCCTGCACGCCCGCGGCCCCGCGTCTTCTGGAGCCTCGGCTCGGTCCTGTGCGTCTTCGTCGGCCCCACGCAGTCCGCGTCGCGTTCCTTCCTGTCGCGCATCATTCCGCTTACACGTGCGAGGGCGAGGTCTTCGGCCCCTACGCGACGACCGGTCGCGCCGTGTCCCTTCATGGCTCCCGCCATGTACAGCCTCTTTCCCTCATGCTCAGCAAGCGTATGACGCCCGCCGGCGAGACTACACTCTACTGGGCATCCTCGGCATCATGCTGATCCTCGGCGTCGGCCTGGCCCCTGACGATACCCGTGAAGGCGGACCGCGCGACCCCTGGCACACATGGAGGACTGAGGCTCGCGACGAGGCCCCGCGCCCACTAGTGATACGTCCCCGACGCAACCGAGTGAGTCTCGGGCGTCGGGGACGATCGCTTGATGATCCGCTTACTTGCGGTCGGGTGAAGGCGATAACCGATCCGCTGCGAGCCCCCGACGAGCAAGTCGTCGTACACCCACACGAAGTTCGTCGCCTCGTTCAGGGTCCTGCGACACGTACGTCATCGGGTCCTCCGCGTTGAAGAAGAACGAGTCCGTGAGGTTCTCTGAGTAGCCCTGGATGTAGGCGCCTTGCCGTCTGAGCTGGCGCGCACCTGAGTGACGGACCACATAGCTCTCGAGTCTCACGGAACGCTCGCGGGTTGAGCGTGAGGTTCTTTCCGTTGCTGAGGTGAGCGACAGGGAGATAGCCGTTGTCATCCTTGGAATAGGTGCGCTCCAGGCGCCCGACGTCCACCGGGGCGTTGCCCTGCGTCACAGAAGGCTCGAGGTCAGCCACACTCGGGAGATCGCGGTCGGTCGTCAGAACTTGTCAGAGCTCCAGCCGGCGGCAAACGTGCCGACAACCTGGCCCGCGGTGTTGTAGGCGATCGTTTCCTTCTCTCCGGCCACGAGGTCCGTCGCTCGCCAGGGTGAGCCCTTGAAGCGAACAGGATGCTCGTGGAGGGGCGTCCCCGAGCGTCGTCAGTGCGCCCGTGGCCCGAGGTTGATGATCTGCAGGGCGTGGTGGGCCTCGTCGACGGAACGACCACAGCGGTATCGCGCCAGTGCCGATGACACCGTCGTGGGTTTTGTTAATGCCGTGTGATGAGGCCCATGCGGCGCTGGAGGCGAGTCTCGAGGTGGTCAGGCGTTGTCCACTCTCCAGAGTCACGGGACCATCCGGGCAGCAGGAACTGAAAGTGTCGCAGGTGACGAGGACGCCGCCCGCCACCCCCATCAGGAGTCGAGGCCCCAGGGCGCCTGAGTCTGCTCATCGGTCGACCGATCGACGACGATGTATGCTGAGCAGGATCGCGTCCTGGGTCGAGGAGGACGGGAACGCCTCGGCGCGAATCCGGGATGGCTTCCGGCCCGGTCGTGCTCCACTGAACGACCGGCTCGGCACCCGAGACGTCGTAGGCGGACGTAGCCACGGCCTCGGCGCCACTTCCGTAGGTCAATGTGTACAGGAGTCGAGCCTTCGGTGATCAGCTGCGCGGGCAGGAGGGAGTCGTCCTGAGCAGGGATCGTCAGGCTGTCGCAAAACCCGAGGCCCACGCGCTCGAAAGTATGTTCGTGCGGGTGGCCTGTCTCGTGAGCCGATCACGTCCGTGTACTGTGCGTTCAGGGCCGGTGTGGTGCGGAGGAGTCGCCGCCGGGCCGGGAGCTGGAGGGCGCTCGTGCTCAGCGGAACGAGGAGGAAGTAGCGAGGATCGATACGAAAGCGGCGCCGAGCAGGAAGAAGCGGGTCTTCCGAGAACGTGCGCTGCGGGAGTCAGTCCCGTACTGGAGGTCGTTGGTGCTCTGGCTGTGCCTTTTCTATCGTTGCTCGGTGCAGGAGAGTCCGAGGCCTTCGGCGTGAATGCCACGATGCCGTCGATCGTCACGCCGATGGCCAGGTCATCGAAGGGGCCACGGAGGTGCTCTGCGTCGCGGAACTCATCCGATCCGTGTCCCACAACGCTCGCCGTGTCGAAGAAGAACCTATCGCCCCTGTTGGCGTGATCGACTGACTCGATGTACACGACCGACGTGTCAGCGCTGGCGCGGACCTCGAGGGCCAAAAGTACTGATGTAGTGATGCTGGTCGTTATTCCCGGCATCAAGAGTGAGATGGGGACGCCCGTCGCTCGGCGTCACCGTGATGCTAAAGGGGTGCCGGTACCGCAGCGTGTGTCGGGGCTGTGACCGACGCGTTCGACCACGCCGGGCGGAAGCGCCGCTCAGAAATCTCCGAGTTCGGTACCGTGGTGAGGCATCCGCCCGTCGCGCGTTGGTATCCTCTTCATCTGCTTGTGGACTGGGTCCCCGTGATGAAGCCATCGGCGTCGTAGGTGACGAAGAAGTCATCGTTGAAAAGCCAGGAGCCCATCGCTGGTGATCACAAAAAGACACAACGTTGTTCTGCCTGTCCCCGAAAAGACTCACAGAACCGACGTCAGTGATCTGCCCGGTTTGCGGATCGAGGAGCTGCGCAGGTGTGTCTGTGAATCGACGGGCAGGACGACCGCCTGGTGCTCCCCGGTACCGATCACGGGCGTATCGGGGTAGGTGGAGCTTGTTAACATGCGTGGACAGGGCGCCCTTTTTCGCTGGCGGTGGCCGTTCTCGCGACGCACCCGACGAGGGCCTCCTGCGTCCAGCCCGAGCACGTCCCTGTTTGTGTCGCAGCCCGACGATGCCATCAACAGTCGCGAGCGCCTCCGACCCCTCCCAGAGCCGAGGATTGCGCTCCCCGACGCCTATGTCGATGATGATGCCGTCGATGAGATTGATCCGTAGGACACGAGCTGGGTCGCCCGAGCGACTTGGGAGGCCCCGTCATGCGCCACAGCTCCTGCGCCTGCTCGGAAGAGATGTCGAAGGCCGCTGCGGTGACCTGGTGGGCGGTAGGATCGTCTTCGAAGAGGGCGTACAGGGTGGTGCCCTCACGGTCGTGAGTGCCCGGGAGTCGTATCCGAGGACGGGAAGGGATCCTCACGCCGTCTCGACGCAGGCAGGCGAGGCGATCCCGTGCTCGTGGCGTCGAGTATCCGACGGTGGGCGCCGGTGTATGACCGCTGATCGTCCGGTGTGGAGAGGGGCTGGAGTCGGTGGATGCCGATGATAGCGGCGATCGCGACGGCGGGACAGGAAGACTACGAGAAGGGCCAGCTTCGTGCGGTTCTTCGGGCGAGGTTGGGGCAGGCCGGGGTGGGGGTTTGATTGCTCCGTCTCGGCGGCACCTCACCCGCGGCATGCTGGGAGTGCGTGTGCCCGTGTGATCGTCATTGGTCATGAGTAGTTTCTATCACATAGCGGTGTCGGTGTGATAGACGGTTTCTACCTCAGGAGGACGCCGGTACGAACGCCTTGAGGCCGCTCTCGGTCATGCCGATGATCATGTCGTCGAAGACCCACATGACCTGTTTCGGCGAGTTGAGTTCGGGTGAGGTGTAGATGAGGCCGTTGACGGTATCGATGAAGAATCTACTCTTGTCCTGGTAGGTGAAGGTATCGGCGTAGAGAACCGAAGCATCCGCGCTGACGCGGACCTCCTTCGGATCGAACAAGCACGAGCTGGTCATGTAAGGGCTCAGCGCTCCGGGGACCGGGGTCGTGTGCGTCGACCCATCGGAGGTGAGGGTGACCTCGATGGAACAGTCGTTCTCGCCCACGAGGTCTACCGTGCCCGTCGACCAATTCGCGCGCTGGTAGGTCATGAAGGTCGTCGGGTCCGCGGTGCTCGGTGAGGTGCCGTCACGGCTCACGCGGGAAGATACACCTGTCCTGTGAAGGTGGATTGGAGGGTTCCCTCACTGTCGAAGGCCATTCCCTGTTTCTTGCCGATGTCGACGACAATGAAGCCGTCGCTTCCCACCTCTACGTAGTGACCGGTGCCTGGCGTGCCGGGTTCGGGCAGGGTCGTTGCCTCGCCGGTATGGATGTTGATGATCTGCGTGATTCCTCGTAGGTGGAGGTGGACCAGGACGAGGCGAGGTTCACCCGTGCCGGAGAGCGTGGTGCCTGCGGGCGCATAGCCCAAAACCCTGGTTACTCAACCCGTAGGATGCCTGTGGGTTCGTTGTCGTCGTCACAGAGTCGTCCAATCGCCGGAGGCGTGCGTCCATCCGCTGCACGAAGATGTCGTCGAGCGGGTCACCACGATGCCGTCGGCCTGTGCGAGGGAAACTCCTCATCACGGGCCTGTGTTCGCTCACCGGTCGCCTTGTCGATGACCAGTCGAGGAAAAAGAGCTGGGTCTCGCTCGATACGAACGCGGGTGTGTACGTCATGATCGCGGAGTTTTCGTGGGACGATCGTGTCCAGAGGAGAAAGCCGGGTCCTCCCCGGACATGGGTCGTAGGCCCAGAGTTCTGACGGCGGAACCTTTTCCCGGCCCTCGATCGTGTCGTAGCCGGCGATGTAGAGGACCTGACCTTCGACGAACATCTGCGTCCGAACTGAGTCATTTCTGCAGGCGGCTCAAGCGTCACACGCGGTCGCCACGCCTGAGGCCCACTGCGGCGATATGGGAATGCGTGTTCGTGGCGCTGCCTCGGTATCCGGGCCAGCGGGCGGCAGCCCCTCGGCATACTCGCGCACCTCGGAGTTCGCCTGCGTGCTGGCGCTCGACGAGGTCTGCGTGCCCCTAAGGTGTCGATGATGAACCGTCGCGAGTGGACGAGAGGAATGACGCGCCGAAGCCGATCGCGATGGAGCGACGAACGCGATGAGGAGGTTCGGCTTTTTCTGCCTCAGGGGCACCGAGGTTCGCGGGGTTCTCGCGGGCGTGGGCTCGAAGGTAATGGTGGGCCTGGGCGCCTGCGCGCCTGTGGGTGCCTTCCGTGGCGAGGCCGCGGTGGCGGTTGGCCTCGGTGCTTGCTTGCCTGTGGTCCCTTTCCTCGGACGAGGCAGTGGCGGCTTTCTGTGGGGAGGCGCTGCTCGTGCGGGCTGCTGTAGCTCCCGCCGCCGCTGCAGCTCCCCGCCGCGGGGGCTGCATCCGGCTGAAATCTCGGCGGTAGCGCGGGTGAGCGTGACGGTGAGGACTGAGTTGGTCCGCCACGCCTGGCATCGCCAGTTCCTCTAACGCTTCCAACTCCGCGGCTGCGCGAACTTCGGGCAGATCCGCGACCCCTGGAAGATCCCCCAAAGTCCGGGAGCTCAGGAATATCGACCTGTGACACGTCGTTCCACGCGTCGGAGGAATGAATGCGCGCAGGGTCGCCTGGATGTGGTGGTAGGTCGTCGTTGCTCGCGACACGTTTTCCACGTTGCGCTGCCGGCGGAGCGCTCGCGGGTTACTCCTCGGCGCGCACCATGCAGGGCGCTCGCCAGCGCGCTACGCCCCCGCCTCGGCCCGTGAAACCCAGGTGATCCGAGGTCGTCGCCGACACGGTGACCGTGCCCCCGGCGATCTCGCTCGCGACCGCGCAGGCCTCGGGCAGTCGCGCGGCCGCACATGAGGCCGGTTCACGACCTGCACGGTTGCGTTGCCGAGCACCCAGCCGGCCTCGGCGGTCATGCGGCGAACCTCCTCCAGAGCGCACGCCCCGAAGCGCCCGCCCACCGGGGCGATCCACGCCGAACACCGTGCCGAGCTCGCCCAGGCCGTCGCCAGCAGCATCGCGTCGCACAGGGCGTGCGCGGCCACGTCCGCGTCCGAATGGCGCTCAGGGGGCGCTCGCGAGCCACTCCGGGCACGCGACCATCAGGGGCGCGGCGAGTCGGGTGCGGCGAACGCGTGGACGCTCGACCGCTTTGGGCCGATGCGGAAAAGGCAGATCGGTCATGGAACCAGGGTAGCGTCACGAGTGAGTCGGCGTGGCGGCGATGAGGGCCCTCGTCCAAGTCGGCCCGACCAGCAGATCGTCGTAGACCCGTGTGAGTTCCGTGCCGCCCTCAACTCGGTTGAGGTATGCGCCTTGTTGTTCGCGTCGTAGAAGCCAGACGGTCTGTTCCTGCATCCGATGTTCGAATGAAGGCAGCAGTCGTTCCGTCGGCGCTCGCGCACGCATGCGTGGGGAGAAGAACAGGGCGGACGGGTGCTGGAAGAAAACACCAACCCCTCTGCGGTATTTTCGCAAACGCCTCCCGAGGGTCTGCACCGTGAGGTTTGGCACCTGTCGCCGGTCGCCTCCAGCATGCCCGTCGTCCATGGTGTCCTGCCGGAGTCGAAGAGCATCCCACTCACTCAGAGTCGGCATGCGGCCATCTTCTGCAGGATAATGTGCTTAGGCTCGCCCAAAGCGTCCAGGAATTGCCGGACATGTCGTCTCGAGCAAATGTGGCGTTCTTTACGCACGATGAGGCCATCGGCGGCTGGATACAGAGCGTCGTAGGGGAATGGGCGGGCAGTCGGCTAAACGCCCTCTTGTCCAAAGGTCGTCACAACACCCGTGTGCCGTTGACGATCTGCAGGTTCCTGTAGTCATCGACGGAACTAAGGCGGAAGCCTCCCTTCCGGTCCCACTCGTGCGCGGCCCGTCCCATCGTGAGAGGGAGGTTACGGGACTGTTTTCCCGTACTGCTCTGCCACTGCTGTGATCCAGAACCGGATTCCTGCTTCCACCCGGCGCAGGTTTCCGATGCCGGAACAGGTCACCAGGATGTCGTCGACCATGGTGATCGGATGGCGTCCTCCGAGCGCCTGTGTCCGAATGCCCGTCGATTTCGAGATCAGACGCTTTCGATGGCGAGCCACTCAGCCGACTGGGAGACGATGGAGAAAATCTGTCCCCGAGTATGGGATCTGCATGGACCGTCGTTGGATGTCCACAGCACGGCGGGCTCGGAGGAGGAGATCGTCGATGGCTGCAAGAGAGATGAATAGGACATGATGGTCCCGGAGACCATGTAGAAGCGTTGTGCCGTCGGCAAACAGGGTGGTTTCGGATGGGTTGTCAATGCCGGTGCGAGGTTCAGGAAGGGTCGAGGCGACGCTCACGCCCGCAGCCCAGTCCGACGGGGAGAACGTTCGTGTTCGTGGCCGAACCCGCAGCCCTGGAGGCGACCGGCTTTGCGGGGCTGTGAAAGTCGCTGTGATGAAACGCGGTAGCGCGAAAGGGAGAGCGATGACCGCGAGGATCGCGGCGACGATGAGTGCTGCTTTCTTCCTCTGCAGTCGTACTGTACGCCTGATGGCCCGCGATACGCTCAGGGTTGGTGCGCGTGCGTCGCGGAGGACGAAGAGCCTTTCCGGGGTGCGCTCGAGGGGACGAGGCCTCGTGGCGGGGACGAGCAGGCGGGCAGTCGCCGTGGTTCGCGTCGCACCCGCGAGCGAAAACGAGACCAGGACTGGCTTCAACGACGGGCGACGCCCGACTGACCGTCGCGGTGCCCTCGGCTGCCCGATTGTGGGCGCAGAAGCGTCGGGGACCTGTGTGAGCCGGTCGAAGCCGCGCGGTCTGCGGGCTGCTCGGCGGTGCTCCGATGCTTCCGAGCTCGATCACGTTGGGCGTGTTGGAATCCGAGTTTGGGGAGGCCCAGCGGGAGAGTCGTTGCTCACCACCATGTTTCACCACCACACGCCCGGGTGAGGCTCCCGATCACGCACTATGTTCCTCGTCACGCGCCGCGGGCGAGCACGGGCGCCCCTCACTGACCCGTGCTCTCTCCGATGGGATCACGGCCCGATACGCGACATTTCGACCCGATTGCGCGGCAACACGCCCACCCGTTCGCCAGTGACATCCTCCTGGAAGGACTCGCCCCGACGGCGGACTCTACCTGCCGAGAATGCCGACGCTGTCGCGCTCTCCGACCTGGACGAGGCTGCGCGTCGTCCTACGCGAGGACGGCTACGCCGCCATGGCCCGCCGGCATCATCTCCCTCTTCGTCGACGGCATCGCCGGCGACCTGAGCAGGCGCGGTGCGGCCCGCGCCTGCCGCGCCCTCCTTACTCCGACCCCCAGATCTCGTCCCGTCGACGCCCTGGAGGCGCCGACCTGCACATCGCCCACCTCTCGGGCGCGGCCCCACAGTAGCCTTCAAGGAACGTGGCGATGCCACGGCTCCTCGGCGAGCTCTTCGAATACGAGCTCACCGCCCGCGGCGACTGGCTCACCATCGTCGGCGCCACCTCCGGCGACACCGGCTCCTCCACGTCGAGTACGCGCTGCGCAGTGGCGGGCTTTCCGTCCGTCATGCTCACGCCGGGCTGCTGACGGCCGCGTTCAGCGGCGCCCAGATGTTCTCTCTCCTCGACGAGAACGCTTCGTCAACGTCGCCGTGGGCGGCGGCGTCTTCGACGACGACTGCCGGGACCTCGTCAAGGCCACTACTCAACATGGACCGACTACCAAGGCCACCTGGCGCGTGAGGCGCCGTCAACTCGTCAGCTGGGCGCGCCTGCTCGCGAGGTCTGCGCTACTACGTGGCCGCCTGTGCTGCGTCGCGAGGAAGGGCCAGGCGCCTCGATCCACGGTCCCGGCGTCGTCGATGCCCTCCGGGCAGCTTCGGCGACGTGTGCGCGCCACATCGCCCGCCAGATGGGCGTGCCGCACGGAACCCTTGTCGTCGCCACGAACGAAGACGACGTCCTCGACCAGGTTCTTCCGCACCGGCGATCTCACCGGCCCCGCTTCCTCGCATGGACGCGCTGGCCACCTCGCCCGTCCATGGACATCTCAAGGCCTCGAACTTCGAGCGCTTCATCTTCGACCTCATGGGCCGCGACGGCGCGACATGCCGCGCCCTCTTCGAGACAGCCCTGGCCCGCACGACGGCTACTTCGACCTGTCCGCGCGCCAGAGTTCGCCTCACCGCGCCCGAGACCTGCGGCTGGCATCTCGGCACCTCCACGCACGCCGACCGCCTCGCCGAGATCCGCGCGCACCGGAGAAAGGCGGCTGGCCTCCTCGACCCCGCACGGTAGGCAGCGTGCGTCGTCGCTGGCGCGCCCGCGGATCGAGGTGCCGCTCGTCGTCATCGGAACCGCGCTGCCCGTCAAGTTCGCCAGGCACGATCCTCCGAGCCGCCGGCCACCGCGCCGATGCGAGGCGTACTTCGAAGGCATCGAGGCCGCCGAAGAACGCGTCTTGCCCTCGCCAGCTCACGCCGACCTCAAGGCGCTCATCCCGCGAGCGCGTGCGCCCCAGCGCCTGGGTTTTCTTCACTCGACGAACGGGGCCCGAGCCCCACCTGCGAACCCGCGCACGGTTGCGTGGGCAGGGCCCAGGCCTCGTTACATCTCCGGGAGTGCCCGTTTCCCTCGCCTCCCTCCTGCCAGGTAGGATTGATGCATGCTGCACCTGTACACGACTCCAGAGCGCCCGCATCCAGCCCCTCAGCGGTCGCAGCAAGGTCATCTACCTGTGTGGCGCCACCGTGCGAGATCACCGCACAATCAACCCGCCTGCGCGCCACCGTCTCCTTCATTTCACCCTCCCTCGCTGGCTTGCGCCTGCAGCAGCTACGAAATCACCTACGTCCGCAACGTCACCCGACATCGACGACAAGATCCTCTGAACAAGTCAGTAATGCAAGGGCCGGCGCTGGGACTGGTGGGCCTGGGCCTACCGCTTCGAGCGAATTCACCGCGGGGCGTATACAGGACCACTCGGTGTGCGAATTACGTACCAGAGCCACGCGCCACCATCCCTCCCAGCAGCAAAATCGTCCAGCGCCTCGCCGACGCAGGACACGCCTATCGGATGGGCGCGGCGGCGCGTCTACTTCGACGTCACTCCCAGAGCCGACTACGGCTCGCTCACCCGCCAGCGCCTGGCCGACATACGCACCACCGGGGACGACGCCCGAATCGACGAGGCCGTCGAAGACAGCGCGAAACCCCCGCGACCTTCGCCCTCTGGAAATGATAAGCCATCTGGTTGCGCTCGCCGTTGGCGTTCTGATGGCGCGGACAAGCCGGCATCAGCGCGGTGCCTCTGGCGCCGCTGCCGCTGAGCACGCTCGGCGCTGGACGCGCTGGTTCAGGCCGTGCTGGAGGCGGGCCGCCGCCCGCGCCGCCAAGGACCGAGCGCGCGCCGACGAGCTACGCGACCGCCTCGGTCGCCGCCGGCGTCACCGTCGCGGACGGGCGCTGACGGCGCCGACGTGGAAAGTGTTGGCTGATCCGCGAAGCTGAGTCCGGCGGTCGAGGCCGGGCTGCCGTGTGTGCCCGTGGCGGCAGCCCGCCCGCGAGCCGTCCGCGCCGCGAGCCGCCTCGGCGCGTCGTCTCGAAGCCCTCGGCCAGGCCCGCCGCCGCCCACGGGCACCGCAGCCAGGTCGCTGCCGCCCACGGGCACCGCAGCCAGGCCCTGCCACCGCCCACGGGCGCCGCAGCCAGGCCTCCCGGTCCCTCCGGCGCCCTCCACTCAGTGGGGCTGGGGCGCTGATGTGTGGCTCTGCGTTTCGTCTGAGAGCCTGGCAGGCTGCCGCCGCCCACGGGCACCCGCAGCCTCATTGCTTCCGAGTCCCTCCGGCGCCCGCGCACCAAGTGGTGCCCGGTCGCCTGCTGTCTGGTTCGGCGCGTAGTTGTTACGACGTCGAAATCAATCCGACGGCGTGCGAAAAATAGTGGTTTTTGGCCTCAGATTGACGACGTTTGTAACACTGGGTCTCACAGAGGCTTCAAAAATGCTCGTGACGACGTTTGTAACGCATCGCTGCCGACAGCGGTAAAGTCCATGCCCAGTAGGTGATGCGGTGGCTGCCGATTGGGGCGGCACGCTTTTGCATCGACACGAAGCCTTCCAGCGGCGTGTCGTCGGCGTCGTCGGGTCTCCCGTCGTGCAATTCGTTTGCGGTTGTGCGAGTTCTTGGCTTGGAGAGCCAGCGTGCGGATTAGTGGGTTAACGTGCGCGATCAGCCCGATGCGAGTCGAGGCCGTACCCCGATAACCAATCGACGCCGCGAGGCTCACCAGAGGGAAGAACGCATGGAGTACGTGGCGCTGCTGCGCGGCATCAACGTCGGCGGCAAGCAACAAGGTCGTCAGCGAGCGAGCTGCGCGAACAGATCGAAGCCGCAGGCTTCGGACACGTGCGCACCTACATCAACAGCGGCAACCTCCTCTTCGAGGCCGGGGCTGCGCGAGGACGTCGCGCAGGCAGTGGAGGACATCCTGGCACGCCACTACGACTTCCCGATCCGGCTTGCCCTCCTGACGGCGCAGGACTACCTCGCTCAGCTCGATGAGACTGCCTGACTGGTGGCACGGCGAGGTCGCCCGCCGTGACGCGCTCTTCTACACGCGAGGCCTGGACCGCGACCTCGTGCGCGAGCGGATCGAGGCCATGGAGCTGGGCGACGAGGCCGTGCACTTCGGCAGAGCACGCCGTATTCTGGGGCAAATTCGACGAAAAGAGCTTCCTGAAGACCGCGTATCACAAGCGTCTGCTGCGCGAGGACTTCTACCGCCAGGTGACGATCCGCTCCGGTTCGACGGTCGAGAAGATCGCGGCCATGGTGTCGCAGGACTGAGACTAACCCCTGCCCAATCGTGATTTTGGCCCCCGCGCGCCCCTGCGGCCTGATACAGCCCAAAAACCCGTACGCTTGTGTCAGTTCACGAGAAAAACGAGGAGACACCATGGCCTCACACAGCGGGCGCCCCGGCGCCATCCGTAAGAAGGGCACCAAGAAGGGCGCGCAGGTCGGCACCGGCGGCCACTCGCGCCGCCGCCTCGAAGGCAAGGGCCCGACCCCCAAGGCCGAGGACCGCACCTACCACCCCGCCCACAAGCGCAGGTCAAGCGCGAGGCTCGCGAGGCCCAGGAGGCCCGCGATCGCTCGCGCCCGCGCGAAGTCCTCGATCCGCATCAAGCCCGGCCACGAGCTGATCGCCGGCCGTAACCCTGTCGCCGAGGCCGCCCGTGCCTCGGTCCCGATTGAGCGTGTCTTCGTCCTCGACAATGTGAAGGATGATCGCGTGGAGGAGGTCGTGCGCCTCGCCTCCCGCCATGGGTGCGCCCGTGTACGAGGTCACCCGCCGCGACCTGGATGTCGCGACCGATGGGGCGGTCCACCAGGGCGTCGCCATCGAGGTGCGCGGCTACGAGTACGCCGACGCCTCGGACCTGATCGCGGGTTCCCTGCAGCAGCTGGGCCACCCCTCCTCGTCGCCCTTGACCAGGTGACGGACCCCCACAACCTGGGCGCGGTCCTGCGCAGCGCGGGCGCGTTCGGCGCGGACGGCGTTATCATCCCCGAGCGCCGCAGCGCAGGGCGTCAACACGACCGCGTGGAAGGTGTCGGCCGGTGCGGCCGCCCGCGTGCCCGTGGCTCGTGCGACGAACCTCGTGCGCGCTCTCGAAGAGGCCAAGCAGGCCGGCTACTTCGTGGTCGGCCTGGATGGCGGCGGCGACGCGCCCTGCGCGGCCTGTCGCTGGCGGATGGACCCCTCGTCGTCGTGACCGGTGCCGAGGGCGCGGGCCTGTCCCGCCTCGTGCGCGAGACCTGCGATCAGATCGTGTCGATCCCGATCGCCTCGACCGTCGAGTCCCTCAACGCGGCCGTCGCCACGGGCATCGCCCTGTACGAGGTCGCCTCCCTGCGCGCGCAGAGCTGAGCCTTCTGAACTGTCATGTCGTCTCGCCGCGGGCGCGTTAGCGTCCGCGGCGAGACTCTTTTGGCGGCTTGGCGGGATTGCCAGCACGTTGTTGAACGAAAAAAGTGTGCCTTGGGTATGTCGCGCCAAAGATGAATTCGGGTGCCGCCAGCAGTGGCTCCGAAGCTGAAGTACTTGAGTCAGGTCCTGGAGCACTGGCCGATAAATTGTTCGGTGTGGGGCGTGTTCCGGTGGCCCACGCGGGTGTCGAGCACCATAGCTCGGATGCGGGATGGTCTGTCACCGTGCAGGAGCGGGGCGCGATCATGATGCGCGAGGTCTGTCGGCGTGCGCTTCGCCCGGGTTGAGGCAGATGCAGAGGACAGGTCGCTGCGTGCAATCGCGTCGATGGGTACGGCGGCCAGCATGCGCCACGTGTCAGCACCGTCGGCGATTTCGGTGCCAACCCACTCGTTGCATGCGAGCTGTTCGGGTACGCCGGGCGTTTCCTCCAGCGTGCTCCTCCACCTCGATGCCCAGTATTCGACGCAGCGTGCGACCGCCTGGTTCGGGTCGGTCGCGACAAGCGCGCGCATGTACCTGCGGCGATTGAAAAAGCCGGCGCAGCGAAAGCCGGGGTCATCGACCGCTCCTTCGACGGGAGGAACTTGGTGACGGGATCGAGGAAGCTGCCCCGCATCTGGGAGATGTTGGCGGGGAGAGGGGTGGTCCTCGGGCAGCTCCTCACCATCGACGAGGTGCGGGGGAGCCAGGAGGACGCCCTGCTGGTGCAGGGCCGTGTGCAGGTACTCGAAGACGCGGGCGAAGGGTTCCTTGCTGGGGCGGACGCGCTGAATCGCCGTATCCCAGGGAAGCACCACAGTTCGGTGCAGGCCTGCTCGGCGTCGGGCATTGAGTGAGCCGCGATGATGATCGTCGTCTTGTTGAGGTGGCGCAGCTGCGCGCGCACTGCCTTCGCCGACAGGTGGATGGCGAGGCCGCCCAAGGCGAGGGCTGGGGAGATCTCAGCGACATCCAGAAGGGTGTCGTGGTTGCGCCTGCGTGAGGCCGTGACCTGCCCGGGCATGACCGTGACCTCGGTGCCCGACCAGCCGATGTCCGCGAAACGCTTGCACATCGTGGTCGACTCGCGCTTGATGCCGATGGAACGCCAGAACTGTGCGCAGCGCGCGACGGCCTCCGCCGGCGGACACGACACGGTGATACACCGTCATGGGGGCGCCTCTTCAGGAGCGAGGTCCAGCGGTAGGCGCGGGGGAGTGATATCCATCAGCACTCCTGGGATTGGGGTAACGAAGCCAGGTTATCAGTGCAAGGGTGTCTGCTGAAACACACAGACGAACGAAAACGATACGATGAGGCCATGAGCGTCCTGGGAACCGTCATCGTTGGCATCGTCATCCTTATCGGAGTGATCGGCGCGGTCGTGCAGATCTGGCCCTCCGCGCCGGTCGTCGGGGGTGCGATCCTCGTGTGGGCGTGGATGACGGGCACGCGCGCCGCGTGGATCATTTTTGCCATCGTGGCGCTCGTCCTGATCCTCGGAACGGTCCTCAAGTACGTGATCCCGGCTCGCGGCATGTACAAGGCGGGAATCCCCCAATCCACGCTCGTGTGGGGCGCCGTCGGCGGTGTCGTCGGATGGTTCATCGGCCTGCCCCTCGGCCTCGTCCTGGGCATGGTCGTCGCCATCTTCGTCGTCGAATACCTGCGCAGCCGCGACACTGCGAGCGCCTGGACGGCCACCCTTCACGCCCTCAAGGCCTTCGGGTGGACGATCGCCATCGAGCTGATCGCCGCGCTGACGAGTGCCACCGCGTGGGGCGTGGGCGTCGCCCTGGTCGCCGCAGGAAACTGATGCGACCAGCCGGTGCCCCGGCCTCGTCGTTCCTCCGGTAGGATGGGTCTGTTGCGCGCGCCCGCGTAACAGACCCAACTAAACGGAGATACTCATGCCCGCCGTCATCGTGCTCGGCGCCCAGTGGGGCGACGAAGGCAAAGGCAAGGCCACTGACCAGCTCGGCCAGCACACCGACCTCGTCGTGAAGTTCAACGGAGGAAACAACGCCGGACACACCGTCGTTATTGACGGCGAAAAGTACGCGCTGCACCTCCTGCCCGCCGGAATCCTCTCCGAAGGCGTCACCCCCATCATCGGCAACGGTGTCGTTGTCGACCTGGACGTAGCTCTTCGAGGAGCTCGCGGAAATCTCCGAGCGCGGCGTCGACTGCTCGCGCCTGCGCATCTCCTCCAACGCGCACATCATCCCGCCCCTACAACCGCCTCATGGACCAGGCGAACGAGCGTGCGCGCGGCAACAACCTCATCGGCACGACCGGCCGAGGGCATCAGCCCCACCTACGCCGACAAGATGAACCGCATCGGCCTGCGCATCCAGGACCTCTTCCACCCCGAGGAGCTGCGCGCCAGGTCGAGGCCGCCCTGGCCCCCTAAGAACACCATTTTTCGAGGCCGTGGACATTTCCCACCCTCGACCCCGCCGAGGTGTCGGATCACCTGCTGTCCTTCGCGGATCGCATCAAGCCGATGCTGTGCGACGTGTCCCTCGTCGTCAACGACGCGCTGGACCGCGGCGACACCGTTCTCTTCGAGGGCGGCCAGGCCACGATGCTCGACATCGACCACGGCACCTACCCCTTCGTGACCTCCTCGAACCCGACCGCGGGCGCGCGCTCACCGGCGCCGGCGTCGGCCCGACCCGCATCGACCGCGTCGTCGGCGTTGCCAAGGCGTACACGACGCGCGTCGGCGAGGGCCCGTTCCCCACGGAGCTGGACGACGAGGTCGGCGAGGCTCTGCGCACCAAGGGCGGCGAGTTCGGCGTGACCACCGGTCGCCCGCGCCGCACCGGCTGGTTCGACGCCGTCGTCATGCGCTACTCGACGCGCATCAACGGCCTGACCGACATCTGCCTGACCAAGCTCGACGTGCTCTCCGGCTACGAGACGATCCCCGTGTGCGTGGCCTACGAGGTCGACGGCGTGGTCACCGAGGAGATGCCCCTCGACCAGGCCGGCTTCGAGGCCGCCGTGCCCGTGTACGAGCAGCTGCCCGGCTGGAGCGAGGACATCTCGCAGTGCCGTTCCTTCGACGAGCTGCCCCAGGCCGCCCAGGACTACATCAAGCGCCTGGAAGAGCTGTCGCGCTGCCGTATCCAGTCCATCGGCGTGGGCCCGGGCCGCGAGGCCACGATCGTGCGCTACCCGCTCATGTGACGGTTCACTGAGACGCTGGTAGGGGGCCGGTGCTGCGATGCAGCACCGGCCCCCACTGTTTCACCGCGCCACCGTCGGCGCGCATGTACGACAAAGCACGCCGAACCGAATGCGCCTGTCGGCGCGAAGGCCGCTCGTAGCGGCAGAGTTTTGGAGCCCGGGGCATACCGGTCCGGCGTGCCCCACAACTGTACGACCGCTCAACGCCGGCTCGCATCCCGTGGCGGCGTGCATCAACCCACACGGGGCGTGCGCCACAGCGCCTCTCATCGCCGAGGCCGTGGCGGCGTGCAGCGGGACCGACGCCGTGCCCCGTGCCCGGGAGAGCCGACCCGCGAGCGCGGCCCCTGCCTCGGCGATGAGGCGCGCACATGTGGGACCATGGAAGCGTGATGACATCGACCCCTCCCACGCGGCGCCGCACCGGCTCAGGCCGCGGACGTCGCCGCGACACCCTGGCCACCCGGCACGTGCCCACGATCATCGGTATTCTCACCGTCTTCGTGCTGGCCGCGGCCACGATCGTCGCGTGGTGGCTGCCCGGGTCTCGCTGGAGCGTCGGTCCCGTCGTCGCGGTCGCTTCCCTCCTGCTGGCTATCGGCTGGCCGACGCTGGCGCGCCTGCACATGCCGTGGCTCGCCCAGGCCGTTCTCGCCCTGGGTGGCGCCCTGACCCCGATGGGCGTCGCCTACTGGAAGAACCTCGACATCGCCGTGCCGCTGACGGGCATTACGCTGGTCGCGCTGGTCGCGGCGACGATCCTGGACGCGCCCGCGCCGCGCGATCACTCCGTGGGGCGCACGAGCGAGCACTGGGGCTCTACGGCCCTGAGCGCGGCGCTCGCCTCGTCGGTCACCGGCCTCCTGATCGTCACCTCCGGCTCCATGTGGGTCTCCCTCACCGTCCATGAGCGCTGGTCGGGCATTGTGCCCCATGGCGGCCCTGATCGCCGTCATCGGCGCGGCCTCGGCGCGCTTCGGGCGCAGCGCGAGGCCGGCGTTGCCTTCGCGATGATCGCGGGCCTCGTCGCGGGCCTCGTGATCGCCTCGATCGCATGGTTCCTCGGGCAGACCTCGGACCTGCTGCCCGTCGTCTTCCCCTTCATCGCTAAGCGTTTCGGCGAATTCGCCGCCTTCCTGACCCTGGGCGGCGTCACCGGCTTCGGCGTCGGCTTCGCCGTCTCCGTCGTCGACGCGCTGCTGGGCGAGCGCGCGTCCTCCGCCGAGCTCGCCAACATCCTGAGGCCGCGGGGCCGCGAAGTTCCTCGTCGCCGCCCTGCCCGTCTACGCGATGATCCGCATCGGCGGAATCTGAGACCCGCGACGGCCGGGCGAGTGCGTGGCCGGCCCCGGCCTCGTCCCTATTTCGCTGCCAGCTGCGCGCGCCCTGCTCGCGCGCCCACGTCCACCGAGGCGTTAGGGCTGGAGCCATGATGGTGATACCTGCTGACCTGCCCGCACTCGTCGCTCCAGTCGCGTGGATGCTTGGAACATGGGAGGGCTGGGGCATGTACGCCGCCCCGCAGCCTTCGGCCAGGGAAGAACCCGCCGAGGATTCGCCCGTCATCGAGGAGATCCGCGGCGACGTCGTCGGCGAGCAGATGCGCCTGGTGACCCGCGTGTACGCGGGCGTCGCCTCCGAGCCGATCGACCCCACGTGGGACGCGGCGAAGGGCCTGTCCGCAATCAAGAAGGGCGACCTGATCAGCGAAGAGACCGTGTACGTCTCCGTTGCCCCCTCCGACGCGCCGCTGCCCCCGCCCGGCCAGTACAACCCCCGCAATTCACGGCGACCTCCGCATCCACCGAGGGACACAGCGCTGTGTGGGACGGCGTGAGCGTCGGCCCGCGCGTGCAGATGGTCTCCGACGCGATCGCGCTCGGCGTGGACGCACCCCGTCTGACGCACTTGGGCCGCATGTTCGGCCTGGTCGCGGGCGAGCTCATGTGGACGCAGGAGCGCACGCTTGACGGCGAGGACGAGGCCGACGTCGAAATCTCCGGCCGACTGCACCGCACCGAGCAGGCCTCCACGGAATCCGGCGAGGTCATCGAAGGCATCGACGATTCCCAGGATGGTTTCCTTGTCTGAGTCCGCGCCCGATTCCGAGTTCGTCGACGAGGCCGTGGCCTCCTTCGGCGCGACCGCGCACTTCGGGGATCCGTCGGGGGAGCAGTGGGCCCTCGAGGGCGGCCGTGCGCTGGTGCGCCGCCCGGACCTGGCCGTGATCTCCCGTGTCGGGGGCCGATCGGCTGACATGGCTGACGTCGCTGGCCTCCCAGATCGTCACCGACCTCGTACCCGGCGCGAGCCTGGGCTGCTGATCCTCTCGCCCGAGGGGCGCGTCGAGCACTGGGCGGGCGCGAGCGACGACGGGGAGGCGCTGCACCTGATCGTGGAGCGCTCGGATCTTTCGGGGTTCGTGGCGTTCCTGGACTCGATGCGTTTCGCGCTGCGCGTGAGCGCCCAGGAGCGAGACGTCGCCCTGTTCTCCTCGGTGCGCGCGGGCGCGAATACGCCCGCGTCCGTGGCCGGCCTGCCCGGACACCTGTGGACCTGGGAGGACCCGTGGCCCGGCGTCGTGGAGGGCGGGGCCGCCTACTTCCAGGGCGAGTGCCACCCCGGCGCGCGTACCCCGATGATGTTTCACGCTGTTTCACGCGATGCTGCGGACGAGTTCGAGGCCGCGTGGCTGTCCGCTTGCCCGAGGCCGGCTCGCGCCGCCGCGCCGGGTACCCTGGCGTGGGAGGCCATGCGCATCGCCGCGTGGAAGCCGCGCCTGGGCCGCGAAAACCGACGCACGCGCGATCCCGCCCGGGTGGACTGGCTGCGCAGCGCCGTCCACACGACGAAGGGCTGCTACCGCGGGCGAGGAAACCATCGCCCGCGTCCTGAACCTGGGACGGCCCCCGCGCCGCCTCACCTACCTGCAGCTGGACGGCTCTCGCGGCGACCTGCCCGCGCCCGGCACGCCCATCGAAGTGGGTGGGCGTCAGGTCGGCGTCGTCACCTCCTCGGCCCGCCACGCGGACGAGGGGCCGATCGCTCTCGCGCTGATCGCCCGCGCCGTGCCCGTGACGACCGTCTTCGATATTGACGGCGTCGCCGCCGCCCAGGAGGAGATCGTGCCCGTGCACGGCAAGTCCTCCGTGTCCCCGCAGACCCGCCCGGGCGCCGACCTCTCGCGTGAGGCCGGCCAGCGCGGCGGTTCCACGGGCTTCGGCGGCCTCGGCTCCGCCCTGGGGTCGCGCTGATGCGCGCCGTCATCCAGCGCGCCACCTCGGGCGAGGTCCGCGTCGACGGTGCCGTCGTCGGACGTCTCGCCCTCGATACGCCCGCCGAGGCGGGGAGAAGCGCCAGGGCCTCGTCGTCCTCCTGGGCGTCCAGCGCGGCGACGGTGCCGAGCAGGTGGCCACGGTCGCCCGCAAGATCGCCGAGCTGCGCATCCTGGATGACGAGCGTTCCGCGGTGGATATGGGTGCGCCGATCCTTGTGATCTCGCAGTTCACCCTGTGCAGGGGACACTCGCAGGGGCGCCGACCCTCGTGGGCTCATGCCGCGCCCGGTGACGAGGCCGAGCCCCTCGTCGACGCGGTCGTGGCCGACCTGCGCGGCCGGGGCCTGCACGTGGAAACCGGCCAGTTCAGGGCGATGATGGAGGTCTCGCTGGTCAGCGACGGGCCCTTCACGGTCCTCGTCGAGGCATAGTATCGCGGGTTCTGTCGCGACTGTGCTTGTTTCGGGTGAGAAGTTCGTGCAGAACCATGCTCGGGCTTGTTACCGATGGGGTGTTACACCGGATCGGTAAGGTTCAACCCCTTCTGATCGGGTGGAATGTTCCCGATCAGGTTGAATGCACCTGGATGCCGCGTTTGGAGTTGTTCCTAAGCAGTGTTACACCACTTAGGGGTATTACACCGGCTGGGAAGTGGTGTAATGCTCTAACTGGTGTAATGCTCCCTAACTGGTGCAGTGCTTCTTCTGGGGCCGTCTCCTCGGACTCTCGGCCTGGCCACATCGCGCCATGTTCTCCAATCTCGCATGCAATTCCCATGGCAACCTTTCATGCATTGAAAAAATGGTCGTTGCAATTCCAACGTTTTCGGGAGTTATTGACATCTGACGCGGGGAATTGCAGCATGCTGACTCGACACGCCGGCGACACGCCGTCGCGACGCTCTAATGACGCCAAACCCCCGCTGCGACCGCCGGACCTCAGCGGTCCCGCCCTGATGTCAGCCCCGCACTCGCCTGTTGCAGCCCTGCATGCCCCGCCCCCGCCTCGGCGCCCTGGTCCGTTGTCCCGTACCCCGGCCTCGTCCCTGCGCCCAGGGGCGAAAGCGCGCGCACGGCGCGGGAGCTTTCCGTAGGCTGTAACCAGTCAACTGGGACGGGTGTGCGCCGAGCTCGGCGAAGTGCCCGTCCTGTGAAATGAGGAGAGGCATGTTCGAACGCTTTTACCGACCGCGCTCGCCGGGTCGTCGTGCTCGCGCAGGACGGGCTCGCGGTCTCAAGCACAACTACATCGGAACGGAGCACCTGCTGCTCGGCCTGATCTCCGAGGGCGAGGGCGTCGCCGCCAAGGCCCTGGAGACGATGGATATCAAGGGCGAGGGCCGTCCGTGCCTCCGTCATAGAAATCATCGGTGAGGGTGAGAAGCCGGTCGAGGGCCACATTCCTTTCACGCCGCGCGCCAAGCGCGTCTTTGAGCTGAGCCTGCGCGAGGCCCTGCAGCTGGGCCACAACTACATCGGCACGGAGCACCTGCTGCTCGGCCTCCTCAAGGAGGGCGAGGGCGTGGCCGCCCAGGTGCTCACCAAGCAGGGCGCGGACTTGGCGCAGGTGCGTCAGACCGTCATCCAGATGCTGAGCGGCTACCAGCGCGGCGACGACGAGGGCCGCGAGTCCGTCAGCGCGGGCGTGGGTGGCTCAGGCGGTCCCGAGCGTTCCAACTCCGCGATCCTCGAGCAGTTCGGCCGCAACCTGACCCAGGCCGCGCGCGAGAACAAGCTGGACCCCGTCATCGGCCGCCGCGTCGAGATGGAGCGCGTCATGCAGGTCCTGTCGCGCCGCACGAAGAACAACCCGGTCCTGATCGGTGAACCCGGCGTCGGTAAGACCGCGGTCGTTGAGGGCCTCGCCCAGGCGATCGTGCACGGCGACGTGCCTGAGACCATCAAGGATAAGCAGATCTACAGCCTTGACATGGGGTCGCTGGTCGCGGGTTCGCGTTACCGCGGCGACTTCGAGAGCGCCTGAAGAAAGGTCCTCAAGGAGATCCGCACGCGCGGCGACATCATCCTGTTCATTGACGAGATCCACACCCTCGTGGGTGCGGGTGCCGCTGAGGGTTCGATCGACGCCGCCCAGATGCTCAAGCCCATGCTGGCGCGCGGCGAGCTCCAGGCGATCGGCGCCACCACGAACGACGAGTACCGCAAGTACATCGAGAAGGACGCGGCCCTCGAGCGCCGCTTCCAGCCGGTGAAGGTCGAGGCCCAGCGTCGACGAGACGGTCGAGATCCTCAAGGGTCTGCGCGACCGCTACGGGCGCACCACCGCGTCATCATCACGGATGCCGCGATCGAGGCTGCCGCCGAGCTGGCGGACCGCTACATCTCGGATCGTTTCCTCCCCGACAAGGCGATCGACCTGGTCGACGAGGCCGGTGCGCGCCTGCGTATCCGCCGCATGACCGCGCCGCCGGAGCTGCGCGAACTGGACGAGAAGATCGCCGAGGTGCGCCGCGCAACAGGAGGCGGCCATCGACGATCAGGACTTCGAGAGGCCGCGTCGCTGCGCGACAGTCGAAGCTGTCCGAGGAGCGCAAGGCGAAGGGAAGAGGCCTGGAAGGGTGGTGAGTCCGACGAGATCGCCGAGGTCGGGGATCAGGAGATCGCCGAGGTCCTGTGCCATGTCGACCGGCATCGGTCGTGCGCCTCACCCAGACTGAGACCGCGAAGCTGCTCAAGATGGAAGACGAGCTGCACAAGCGCGTCGTCGGTCAGGGACGAGGCCGTCAAGGCTCTCGCCCAGTCGATCCGTCGTACGCGCTCGGGTCTGAAGGATCCGAACCGTCGGTGAGCTCGTTCATCTTCGCCGGTCCGACCGGTGTGGGTAAGACCGAGCTGGCCAAGGCCCTCGCCGAGTTCCTCTTCGGCGACGAGGACGCTCTCATCCAGCTGGATATGTCCGAGTTCTCGGAGAAGCACACGGCCTCGCGCCTCTTTGGTGCCCCTCCGGGCTACGTCGGCTACGACGAGGGTGGCCAACTCACGGAGAGGTCCGTCGCAAGCCGTTCTCGGTCGTCCTCTTTGACGAGGTCGAGAAGGCTCACCGGACATCTTCAACTCGCTGCTCCAGATCCTGGAGGGGGTCGCCTGACGGACTCGCAGGGGTCGCAAGGTGGACTTCAAGAACACCGTTATCATCATGACGACGAACCTGCCGGTGCCCGCGACATCAACAAAGGGTGTCCTCACGGGCTTCCAGACCGCGGACAACTCGACGCACGACTACAGCCGTATGAAGTCGAAAGGTTGCCGAGGAGCTTCAGCAGCACTTCCGTCCCGAGTTCCTCAACCGCGTCGATGACACGATTGTGTTCCCGCCGCTGACCAAGCCCGAGATCGCGCGCATCGTCGACCTGATGATCGCCAAAGCTGGCCAAGCGTATGGAGCTCAGGACATGCGCCTGCGGCTGACGGACGAGGCGCGCAGCTGCTCGCGGACGTGAGGCTTCGATCCGGTCCTGGGTGCGCGCCCGCGCTGCGTCGCGCGATCCAGCGCGAGATTGAGGATGCGCTGTCTGAGCGCATCCTGTTCGGAAGAACTTCGACCCGGTCAGGTTGTCACCGTTGGCGTCACTGGGAGGGTAAGGATCGCGTTCACCTTCAATGGAGGTGATTTACTCACCAGTTGTCTTTGACTGACAAACCAGTCAGCTTTGAGAGGTGGCCCATTTCGCACAGCGAAGGACCACCCTCTGATCAAGTAATCGCATCTGTTAGATTCTCGGTAACTATTAGCGTGCGGTGTAGTCGTGCCGCACTATTTGTCGGGCACCCGGGACAATACGACGGCTGTTGTAGTTTGCAGGAACCAAATCACGAATAACATTGACATCGGATGTCATGAATCGGATGATTCAACCAGTACGTCCGGCGTCGATCGAGACAGCTCGCCGGGTTCCTCGTAGAAGGCAGCAACTGATGCTTCAGATTGGACGTTTCCTGTGCCGCGGGCAGGGCGCGATGCTCGTCACGGGCCCCCTCGGTGCGGCGCTGGTTCCGCTCGACTTCGCTGACTCCGCGGCCGACGTGGTGTGGGGACGCGCCGACACTCAGGCGTGGTTGACGCACGTTCAGGTCGAGAAGGGCGACGCGCTCCTCCTGGACTGTGCGGGCGACCAGCCCTACCTGACCGTGCTGGGTGACATCCAGCTGCGCATGCGCGCCGCCGGTCAGATCACCGAACAGGTGTGGACCGACCCGATCTGGGCGTGGCCCTTCAACCCCGGCGAATGGCAGACCTTCGAGGCCACCATCATCGACGGCGACGAGGTCACGTGGATGGTGCCCGCCGCCGACCGCGTCGAGGCAGGCGAGATCCGCATCGGCCGCGCGCTCGACGAGGTCGAGGCCCTCGCGTCGATGCCCGTCGATACCATGGGCTTCCTCGTAACCCCGACATCCCGGACCACGAGCGCCGCGCCCGCCGCGAGGCCCGCGAGCTGCCCGGAGCCGACCGTGCACACCGCCTCCGTGGACCTGGCCGCCGTCGAAGCCCAGTTCCTCGCTGCGACCAGCAACGGCCCCGTGTCGCTGAGCTCCGCTTCCCGCATCCCCGAGCGAGGCCCCGAGACCTCGGACGATCAGGTCGAGGAAACGCCGACGAGGAGGCGCCAGCGAAGGACGCTGAGCAGCCTTCGAGCGCGCTCTACGTCGTCGCCGACGCGGAGGAGCCGCCGGTCGACACCGCTGAGTCCGCCGAGCGTGCCGGTGGTTTCGGCGAGTCTGGCACCGGCCTCGTCCGAGGTTTGTCACTCGAGCTCCCGTCGCTGATCCTCCGCCGCCCCCGAGGCCATGAGCGCCGAGGGCCTGGCCGAGCCTGGGTGCCGAGACCGACACCGAGGCGACGATCCTGCGCCTGGCGCCCCACGAACTCTGGCCCCGCGGCGCCCGTCGCGTTCCTGATCCACGGCGGCACCGTGCCCGTCGAGGTTTTCCCGCGACGTCGTCATCGGACGCGACCCCTGACGCTCGTGCGCTGACCGGCCGCCCCAGTCGCGACCGTCCTGCGCGTGCCCAGCCCGCAGACCGAGATCTCCCGCTCGCACTGCGCCGTCATGATGACGACCCCCGGCTCCTGGGCCCTCATGGACCTGGGGAGTGCGAACGGCACCGTCCTGCGTCACGCCGACGGCTCGTTCCAGGACGTCACCCCCATGGTGACGATCGCCCTGAACGACGGCGACCTCATCGACGTGGGCGAGGGAACCCGCCGATCGAGTTCCGCGTGCGCTGACTAGCTGATTGACGCCGTGTGGGGTGGACCTGACGGTCCGCCCCACAGGCGTTTGTATTAGCCTGGCGTGCGTCACTGCCTCCCCCTCGCTCGGGGTGAGGCGGCATGTTCCCTCAATCAGCGGAAGGTCAGTCCCGATGAGTCGTCGATCGTGGGGCATTCTCGTCCTCGTGTGCGTCGTTGCGTTGGTGGCGATCGCAGGTGTTGCCTACCAGAGCAACGCCGATAAAGAGCGTCGAAGATGCGGTGCGATACTACGCGGACGCGATCGCCGAAGGGCGCGTGGAGGATGCCCTCAAGGTCGAGGCAGGGGACAGCTTCAGGGAAGCGACGAAGAATGCGGATCATGCGGTTGATCTTCGTAGCGCCGTGGCGTCGGAACACGTGGTGGGTTAAAGAGATACGCGTGCACAATCAGCCCGATCTGCATGGACGTCAGGGAGCGGTCATCGAGTTCAGAGTCGGTGAGAACTCCGTTAACTCGTGAAATCTACCTGGATCGCGTCAAGGGAACCTCTGAAGAGTGTCGGCTATTGGCGCGTCGTCCAGCAGCGCTGCGCGCTCGGTGCGCGTCGATACGGAAGGGTATGGCAGGGGATGTGACCATCGGTGGGGTTTCCATTGGCCCCTCGGGCGGACAGCCTCTGACGAGAACAAGGCGAAACATCTGCCCGCCAATTATCTGTGGTACCGCGCCGGACAAGAAGTCACGGTCTACGCATCCCCGGGCATCTACGATGTGTACGGTCGACACTGCCTCCGAACATGTCCGCCTGACGGTGGATCAAGCGACCGCGAAAACGACCATGGATCTCGAGTAAAGACGTCGACGAGCATGGAGATCAAGGCGGTAGCGATACTGATGCCGTGTTGTGGCTCAAACGCAATGCGGAGGCGTATCTGACCGAGTGCCTCCGGGGTGGCAATCCGGATCGAACGATCTGTCCCTCTGAACGGCTGTCGGGCGTTCAGCAGGTGAGCATGTGGGTCGATGGCGGAGGCTATCCACGGAATTCGCCTCTCGGATGTCGTTGTGCGTACCTCGAGTGAGGAACGCACTCTCAACCTGACGGGCGAGGCTCGTCTTTGATACCTCGAACGACCTCCACATGCTGCTCAAGCCGCTATGAGGTTGGGGCGTTGACCGGCTGTTGGTGGCTCGCGCCTTTGAGTGGGAAGGCTGCGGCGTTGCGGCTGATCAGCTGGCTTTCTCATGTCGTGTACCCGGCGAGGATGATCAGGGGGCTGCCCCGGCCTCGTGTATGTAAGGACAATCATACTCGTGCGCGCCTTGAGGTGACCTAGGTCCCTTGATGCGTGTATCCTTACCCTCTGGTAGCGGCCCGCTGATGGGCCGGACATCGCAAACACGGAAGTTGAGGACCACGATGGTCAAGTACGTATACGACTTCTCCGAGGGCGACAAGTCCATGAAGGACCTCCTCGGAGGAAAGGGAGCGAACCTCGCCGAGATGACGAAGCTCGGCCTGCCCGTTCCCCCCGGCTTCACGATCACCACCGAGGCGTGCCGCGCATACCTCAAGGAATCGACCGTCCCCGAGTCGCTTGCCACCGAGGTCACCGCCGCCCTGCGCGGCGTCGAAGATCAGATGGGCCGCCACCTCGGGCGACCCCTCCGACCCGCTCCTCGTCTCCGTGCGAAGCGGCGCAAAGTTCTCCATGCCCGGCATGATGGAAACCGTCCTGAACATCGGCCTCAACGATGAGTCCGTTCTCGGCCTCGCAGCCGTTAGCGGTAACGAGCGCTTCGCGTGGGACTCCTACCGCCGCCTCATCCAGATGTTCGGCAAGACCGTCCTCGACATCGACGGCGACCTCTTCTCCGACGCCCTCGACGACCTCAAGGCCGAGCGCGGCGTGAAGGGCGACACCGAGCTGACCGCCGAGGACCTCAAGGGCCTCGTCGACACCTTCAAGGGCATCGTTAAGGAACAGACCGGCGAGGACTTCCCCCAGGATCCGCGCACCCAGATGGACATGGGCATTGAGGCCGTCTTCCGCTCCTGGAACACCGAGCGCGCCCGCATCTACCGCCGCCGCGAGCGCATCCCCCACGACCTGGGCACCGCCGTCAACATCTGCACCATGGTGTTCGGCAACATGGGCGAAAACTCCGGCACCGGCGTGTGCTTCACCCGCGACCCCTCCTCCGGCCACTCCGGCGTCTACGGCGACTACCTGGAGAACGCGCAGGGCGAGGACGTCGTTGCGGGCATCCGCAACACGCTGGCCCTGTCCGACCTCGAGCGCATCAACAAGCCCGTCTACGACGAGCTGCGCGCCATCATGCGCAAGCTCGAAACCCACTACCGCGACATGTGCGACATCGAGTTCACCGTCGAGCGCGGCAAGCTGTGGATGCTCCAGACCCGCGTCGGCAAGCGCACCGCGGCCGCCGCGTTCCGCATCGCCACCCAGCTCCTCGGCGAAAAGCTCATTACCCGCGACGAGGCCCTGGGTCGCGTCACCGGCGACCAGCTCACCCAGCTGATGTTCCCGCAGTTCGACGCCAAGGCCGAGAAGGAACTCATCGCGCGCGGCATGGCCGCCTCCCCGGGCGCCGCCGTCGGCAAGATCGCCTTCGACAACGCGCAGGCCATCGAAGCCGCCGAAAAGGGTATCAAGACCGTCCTCGTGCGCCGCGAGACCAACCCCGACGACCTGCCCGGCATGGTCGCCGCTGAGGGTGTCCTCACCGCGCGCGGCGGTAAGACCTCGCACGCCGCCGTCGTTGCCCGCGGCATGGGCAAGACCTGCGTGTGTGGTGCCGAGTCCCTCGTCATCGATGCTGCCGCCGGCACCGTCACCATCGGTGACCTCGTCCTGACCGCTGACGACACCATCGCCATCGACGGCCAGACCGGCGAAATCTTCCGCGGCGAGGTCCCCGTGACCGACTCGCCCGTCACCACCTACCTCGCCGAAGGCCTCGAGGCCGGCCTCGCCGCCGCCGGCGAGGATGCGGGAACCCGCGAGCTCGTCGAGGCCGTCGACAAGCTCCTGTCCCACGCCGACAAGGTCCGCCGCCTGCGCGTGCGCGCCAACGCCGACACCCCCCTCGACTCCACGCGCGCCATCGAGTTCGGTGCCGAGGGCATCGGCCTGTGCCGCACCGAGCACATGTTCCTGGGTGAGCGCCGCCCGCTCGTCGAGCGTGCGATCCTCTCCGCCCCCGAGTCCGAGGAACGCCAGGCCGCCTTCAACGAACTCGAGAAGCTGCAGAAGCAGGACTTCCTCGAGATGCTCGAGGTCATGGACGGCAAGTCGATGACCGTGCGCCTCATCGACCCGCCGCTCCACGAGTTCATGCCCGCCCTCATCGAGCTGGAGACCAAGGTTGCCGTCGGCAAGGCCACCGGCACCCTCGACCCCGCCGACGAGGCCATGCTCGTCGAGGTCCGCCGCATGCACGAGCAGAACCCCATGCTGGGTCTGCGCGGCGTGCGCCTGGGCATCTACCTGCCCGGCCTGTTCGCCCTGCAGATGCGCGCCCTGTGCGAGGCAGCCGCCGAGCTCGTGGGCCCGCGGCCTCGACCCGCGTCCCGAGATCATGGTTCCGCTCGTCGGCTCTGTGCGTGAGCTCCAGCTCGTGCGCGAGGAAGGGCCGAAGGCATCATCGCCTCCGTCGCCGCCTCGCTCCACGGCGTGGACCCTGTCCGGCGTCTCCATCGGCGCCATGATCGAGCTGCCGCGCGCCGCCATGACGGCCGAGGACCTCGCTGAGGAAGCCGACTTCTTCTCCTTCGGCACCAACGACCTGACGCAGACCGTGTGGGGCTTCTCGCGCGACGACGTCGAGGGCGTGTTCTTCCCGCAGTACATCGAGGCCGGCATCTTCGGCGTCTCCCCTTCGAGTCCATCGACGTCCACGGCGTGGGCACCCTGGTCTCCGAGGGCGTGCGCCGCGCCCGCTCCACCGCCGAACATCAAGCTCGGCGTGTGTGGCGAGCACGGTGGCGACCCGCAGTCGATCCACTTCTTCCACAACGTGGGCGTCGACTACGTGTCCTGCTCCCCGTTCCGCGTCCCCGTCGCCCGCCTCGAGGCTGGCCGCGCCGCGGTCGAGGATCACGTGGACATGACCGCCTGATCGCCGGCGCTGCTCCGCTGAGTAGCGCTGACTGAAGCGACGAGGCTGCGGCCTGAAACCGGTCGCGGCCTCGTTTGCTGTGGG
>BNJV01002212.1_pt1 | contig 44247 bp, 56 predicted proteins | sample 8540591 | NCBI WGS metagenome assembly BNJV01 (sample SAMD00202457, study PRJDB9452) | human saliva metagenome | host: Homo sapiens
GTTTCGAGCGTTTGTGTACTTCTTGAAGGTAAAGGGAACTTTTATGATGAACTCTTAATCAAAATAGATGTTGAAAAATCAGATTTAATTACAGAGACGAAGTTTAGTATTCATAGTAAGGTAAAAACTCCGTCCATATTCAGGGGATGTGACGCCTGATTATAATTGGGATGAGCTTCTGAAGAATGCTGAGGTGGATGCCAAAGAGCGAACTAACAATAACGAATTTGGAATTGAAAATGAAACTTTTAATACTAAACTTAAGAGTGTGTTAGAAAAAGAAAAAGGAAGAGCTTCCAACTATAAATATTCGAGTTCCCCGGAGTACGGAGATTTAGAATTGCTTTTAGAAGTAGCTAAAGAGCTAGGTTTTAATGTTCGTGTCATTAATTTTCCGATAAATGGGAAATGGTATGATTACATTGGTATTGGCGCAGAACAACGGGAAACTTATCGTGAGAAATTGACAAATATTGTTCAATCATATGGGTATTCGATTTTTGACTTAGGAGACAAAGAATACGAACAGTATTACATGTACGATACAGTGCATCCTGGTTGGAAGTCCTGGATTGAAGCATCTAGAGATTTGTATCAATTTTTTAAACAATAAAAAGTAAAGTTTAAGAATTGATATGTGTCCAGAATTCTATATTATTGAAGCGTTCTTTCTCATTTAGTCTTGATGAGGAGATTTAAGAAGGAATTAAGTAACTAATTGTTGCTTAATTTCTTTTTGTTATTTAATTACTCAGGTTTCAAGATGCTGGAACAGCTAAGTAGGCATTTCTTTTTAAGTGTCAATATATTGTTGTCTATCTCTTAAATATGTCTATTAGTTTGAGGTGAATGTTTACTTGAACAAAGGTGGGAAATTATTTGAGTTTTTGATATTCTTCTTAGACCAGTTGAAAATGCTAATTGTTTAACTGATTCAATTGTTTTTAGTGGATTAAATTTGATTTCTATCTTGAAAACACGTACGAAATTAATGAGCAACTTCATAATCAGAGATTGTTCTCAAGGGTATAGTCGACTGTTCTTTTTGGTTGTATTGTAGTTCTCAAAAAGTCTTTGACGATTATTTTTTTCAGCTCTGACTTTCATTAGTGTTCTTTAAAAATAAATGCCCAAATCGTCATAAAAATTCTGGGTTATGTATATAAGTAGCTGATAAAAAAATAATGATGTTCTCAATTTTAAATAACTTCTCACGAACTTTATTGTTCAAAACAATGTTTTTATCTTTAATTTGTAGTGCAGTTTCGAGTACATTGTTCATATGCTATCATCCTTATGTTTTGTTTTTAGGATTTTTTTATAATGAATGCCGTCTTTTTGTGTACTAAACTAGGGTTGACCAGAAATTTGAACCTTTTTAAGTATTTTTAGAGTGATATTTGTTCACTTTTTTTATAAAAAGTGTATAATAGTGAACATAGGAGGCTGAACTAGAATGATTTCAAATCATCAATTTAACTTATTAGTATTTTTAAAAAATCAAGAAGAAAAAGTGACACAGCGAGAAATCGCAAAAGGACTTGATCTGTCACTTGGGAAAGTGAATCATTTAGTAACAGAAGCTGAACGACTTGGTTGGATAACTTCGGACTATTCCCTCATAGAAAAAGGGATTGCCGAATTAGAACCATTTCGTGTTCAAAATGCCATTATTATGGCGGCAGGAATGAGTACACGTTTTGCCCCGCTTTCGTATGAATCACCAAAAGGTCTACTTGTTGTTAAAGGAGAGCGTTTGATTGAACGTCAGATATGTCAATTAAGAGAAGCTGGAATTGATAAAATTACAGTTATTGTTGGCTATATGAAGGAAATGATGTTTTATCTTGCAGATAAATTTGGTGTAGATATCGTCGTGAATGAAGATTATTATCGTTATAATAATTGTTCGTCGCTTATGCTTGTTCGTGAACAATTAAGAAACACTTATATTTGTTCCTCAGATAATTATTTTACGGAAAATCCTTTTGAAGAATACGTATATCGAGATTATTATGCTACAGTTTTCGCTGATGGAGAAACTGATGAATATTGTGTAGAAAAAAAGAGACAAATGGTTTCATTTCAGAGGTGACTGTCGGAGGAAAAAATACATGGTGCATGCTTGGTCATGTATATTTTGATCGTGAATTCAGTAAAAAATTTGTTCGTATTTTAGAAAAATGAATTCCAACATGCAGCATTTAAGGAGCAGCTATGGGAAGAGTATTATTATCGCCATTTAGATGAATTAAAATTAGAAGCGCGTCATTATTCAGCAGATGTAATTAAAGAATTTGATTCTTTAGCAGATCTTCGTGAATTTGATGAACAATATTTGATGCATACAAATTCAAAAATATTACTAAACATTTGTAAGATACTGTCAGTAACACCTGCGGAGATTACTCATATTAAACCGATAAAAAGACGGATTAACAAACACTTCTTTCCGTTTCGAGTGTAAGGGTGAATCTTATGTTTATCGTCATCCTGGAAAAGGAACTGAGGAATATATTAACCGACTCAGTGAGGCAGCTTCAATGCGCGTTGCTGCTGAACTAGGGATAGATCAAACTTTCGTAGCAATGGACGAAAATGAAGGCTGGAAAATTTCAAAATTTATAGAAAAATGCAAGACTATTAGATTATGAAAATGATGAAGATGTTGACAAAGCGATTGACTTCATTAGCCGACTTCATCGTTCTGGTAAGACAACACCTTATGAACTAAGATTCGAAAAAGATTTAGAAGAATTTAAGGTGAAATTACAAAAACGTAACCGTTTTGAGTTTGAAGATAAGGAAATATTAGAAGAGCTTGTTCGTCAAGTCATTCAATATTTACATAAGGATCCTGTGGAATTTGTTCTTTGTCATGGTGACTGTTATAGTCCTAACTTCTTAGTAGATGAAGAAGGGAATATGAGTTTAATTGACTGGGAGTATTCTGGAATGGGAGATGCTGCGAGCGACATTGGCTGTTTCCTATGCTGTACAGATTACACTTTAGAAGAAGCAAAAGAGTTTATTAACAAGTATTTTGATAAGAATCCAGGGGTTGGTAGTCAACAGCATTTCTTAGGAATGGTAGGATTAGTTTCATACTATTGGTTCTTATGGGCACTTTTTCAAGAAAGTAATGGTAAACGAGTGGGCGAATATCTTTATAAATGGTATCGTCACACGAAGATGTATTGTACTGAAGCTTTAAGAATATATCAGGGAGAAGAGAAGTAGATGAAAAATGAAGTCTCAATCGAAAAGCTAATTAATGAAGAAACAAAACGTAAGCTTGATTTAATGGAAGAAAAAGATTATGAGTTTCCAGAACGGTTTTCAAAGATGGATTATCTCTGGGCAGGAATTTGTGTAGGAGTTAATCTAATCCTCATTATTTTGGCAATGAGTGGGGTGATTCAATAATGAGCGCAACAATGAATGATTATATTCAACAAGAAACGATTACTGGTGTTGTTCCAATGACGAATGGCGACCGTCAGTATTCATTCTGGGATTTATTTCTATCCACTAGTGGATTTGCGATAGCAACATGGTGTTATACACAAGGGGCCTATGTCGCACAGTATCTTTCTTTTTAATCAAATGCTTATTAATATTTTTAGTTTTAATATTATTTGGGTCTTTATAGAATGTTTACCAGTACTATTTGCCGTTCGTTACGGAATTGACTTATGGATTTGGCTTCGATCTGTTCTTGGACAAAAAGGAGTTGCACTTTTGTCAACAGTAATAAGTTTAGCAAATTTTGGTTGGTATGCAGTTACTGCAAATCTTTTTGCAAATTCCATGATACATTTGGCAAATAATTTTTGGCCTTTGTGTTAGATAAGGCAATATGGGCACCGATACTAGGCACCCTTTGCGTTTTTTGTTAGGTACCTTAATTGCTCTTAGTGGACCTGAAACTATAAAAGGAATCAATAGATACATGGTTGTAGCTTTGTTATTTGTTGGTTTGATTATCGCTGGAATTTGTTTTTTTGCGGTTCCGATAACTGAAATTACGAATGTACAACCTGCTGTTCAAAGTGATTTGACACCACTTGAAAGATTCATGATTTCAGGTGAAGGTAATGTTGCTGTGGCATTTTCTTGGTCAACGCAAGCGTTCATCTTACCACGTTTAGCTAAATCAGAACGCAGTGGATATTGGGCAACTTCCTTGGCATATGGTGTTGTAGCACCGTTTTTTGCAGCTACGGGAGGCGTTATGGCACTTGCTATGTTCGTAAAAACTGGTGTATATGAAAGCGATCCAACAACGATGCTAGCAACTTTGAGTACTCCTACCTTTTCACTTCTTAGTCTTCTGTTAGTAGCATTTGCAAATATAGGGACTCAAGGAACGGGGTCATATGTTAACTGTATGATTGTGAAAAGTGGAATGCCAAAAATAAGTTATAAGTTAATGGTATGGATAGCTTTTGTCTATGTAAGTTCTTTAACCATTTGGGGAGGAGTAGATGAATATTTTGGGTCATTTATTTCTCTAGCTGCTTATCTTCAAGGACCAATTATTGGAATGATTGTCGTTGACTTCTTCCTACTCAGAAAGCAAAAATTGTCTCTTCGTTCAGCATATTTCTTAGAAGGACATAAGGCATACGAGTATACAAAAGGATTTAATATCGTGGGAATGAGCTGTGTGTTCATCTCATTAATCGTTGCAGTCCTCTTTGTATATAACCCAGTGACGAAGCACATTCAAAGTCCAATCTTCTTATTTACTACTGGAAGTGGTTTTACCGCTCTATTTGGTGGGGGATTATACTGGCTTGCTAGTCTTACTCCATTAAAAGCCTATATGGTTCGTGATAGAGAAGAAATTACAATTTAAGAATGAAAAAGACCGACTGGTTTTTCCAGTCGGTCTTTCGTTTATTTATAATTCAATGCAGTTAAGGCTACTTGTAAGATGATAGCGCCGAGTGTACCGATTAACATTAATACGGCTACAACACGTGTAATTTTTTCAACTGTTGAAAGATTACGTTTTTTCTTTGCCAACAAAATCGCTCCTTTTTTCTTTGCTCGGTAATAGTTTACCGTAAATCGATGTGAATTACTAGAGTTAAATGTTAAAAGGTTTTCTAAGAGTGAAAATGAGTGAAATGAAAAAGAGCTTTAGTAAAAGAAAAGCATTCAAATGCCTTTCAAAAAAGCGTGATTTTTGATAACATAGATGTGTTAAATAAAACAAATTGGAGGAAGTTTCATGTCAAAACAACAAATTGGTGTCGTGGGTATGGCTGTTATGGGACGTAACTTGGCTTTAAACATCGAAAGCCGTGGCTATAGCGTTTCAATCTACAACCGTACAACTTCAAAAACAGACGAAGTGATTGCTCTACATCCAGATAAAAAATTAGTTCCAACATATTCTGTTGAAGAATTTGTAGAGTCTCTAGAAAAACCAAGAAGAATTTTATTAATGGTTAAAGCTGGGGAAGCAACAGATAAGACAATTCAAAGTTTACTTCCACACTTAGATAAAGGCGATATTTTAATTGATGGAGGAAATACATTCTTCCGTGATACAATGCGTCGTAATGAAGAACTTGCAAACTCAGGAATCAACTTCATCGGTACTGGTGTATCTGGTGGGGAAGAAGGAGCCCTAAAAGGACCTTCAATCATGCCTGGTGGACAAAAAGATGCATATGACTTAGTAGCACCTATCTTAGAAGAAATCTCTGCTAAAGCAGACGATGGCGCTCCATGTGTGACTTACATCGGACCAAACGGAGCAGGTCACTACGTAAAAATGGTTCACAACGGAATCGAATATGGTGACATGCAATTAATCGCAGAAAGTTACGATATCCTACGTCGTGTAGGTGGATTATCTGTAGAAGAATGCGCTGAAGTATTCAAAGAATGGAACCAAGGCGAATTAGATAGCTACTTAATCGAAATCACAGCGGACATTTTAACGAAGAAAGATCCTGAAACTGGTCGCCCAATGGTTGACGTAATCATGGATACTGCTGGAAACAAAGGTACTGGTAAATGGGCTTCACAAAGCGCATTAGACTTAGGTGTGCCACTTCCATTAATTACTGAATCTGTATTTGCTCGTTTCGTTTCTACATTGAAAGAAGAACGTGTTGCAGCAAGTAAAGAATTAGCGGCAACTAAGATTCCTGAATTAACAAATTCAGAACGTCAAGCCTTAATCGAACAAGTTCGTAAAGGATTATACTTCTCTAAAATTATGAGTTACGCGCAAGGATTTGCTCAAATGCGTGTAGCAAGTGAAGAGTTCAATTGGGACTTAAACTACGGCGAAATCGCTAAAATCTTCCGTGCTGGATGTATCATCCGTGCGCAATTCTTACAAAAGATTACAGATGCGTTCGAACGTGATCCTCAATTGAAAAACTTATTATTAGATAAGTACTTTATATGTAACAGAATCTTACCAAGATGCAGTTCGTGATGTTGTTGTAACGGCAGTTCGTGCTGGTATTCCAGTTCCAACATTCTCAAGTGCATTAGCTTACTACGATGCATACCGTTCAGAAACATTACCTGCAAAACTTAATTCAAGCTCAACGTGACTACTCGGTGCACATACTTACAACCGTGTAGACAAACCAGGAACATTCCACTTTCGAATGGGCTCAAGAAAAAAGAGATTGAACAATAATTACAAATGAGTAAGTCCTAGCCAATTTGGCTAGGGCTTTTTGTTTACTAACTCAAAATTAACATATATGTTAATTTTAATTGTCTAATTTAATGAAATTGACAGAAAATTTCATTAAATTCTGTTAAGAATCTTATGAATATGATATGATAAACGTGTTAGGGAAGAATAGAGAAGGGAGTCTTATAATGCCAGCGAATCAACGTATTTTTAATTATTGAAGATGAAACGAAATTTAAGTCGCTTTGTTGAATTAGAATTAAAAGCATGAAGGCTATGAAACAAAAAGTATGCTCAGATGGCCGTAGCGGTTTACAAGCAGCAATCGATGAGCATTGGGATGCTATTTTATTAGATTTAATGTTACCAGAAATGAATGGGTTAGAAGTCGTTCGTCGTCTTCGCCAGGTGAAACAAACGCCAGTCATCATTATGACAGCGCGCGATTCAGTGATGGACCGTGTTGCAGGGCTTGATCAAGGGGCAGATGACTATGTCGTGAAACCATTCGAAATCGAAGAAATTCTTGCAAGATTACGTGCGCTCTTTAGACGCTTGCAAATGGAAGAACAATCTCGTGTTGTGAAACAAACAAGAGTGGAATACCGTGACCTTGTAGTGGAAGTGGAAAACCGCGTCGTTCGTCGTGCGGGAGAAGTCATTGATTTAACGAAGAAAGAATATGAATTACTCTTATTACTGATGGAAAACATTGATATTGTGCTTTCACGTGAAGTGTTATTAAAAGAAGTATGGGGCTATAAGAACGAAGTCGAAACAAACGTGATTGACGTATACGTTCGTTATATCCGTAATAAAATTGATGTGCCAGGACGAGAAAGTTATATTCAAACCGTTCGTGGAACTGGATATGTAATGAGAAGCTGAGGGAGCTACATATGAAGGACCAAAACCAACATAAATCGGTAGCAAAAAAATGGTGGTGGGTGATGTCGGCCACCATTTTTGCGTTATTAGCTGTATTGACTGCGATTTTGATTGAGGGTCAGATCATTGGCCTCCGTGAGAATGAGAAAAACCAGACGGTGGTGTATGCTCAAGTCATCGCGGATTTGTTATCAGAAAAAACGGAGAAGTTAACAAGTGAAGATATTCTTAGTGTTCTAAACAAAGCAGAGCAATATGAATTGAATCAAAACCAAGTCTATAAAAAGAATAGTAGTTTTTATCCAATGAATGAAGAAGTGAATATTCGTGTCTTTGATACGGGTAAGGAACTATTATTCCAAACGCAACAATGGCAAGACCGTCCACAAGTATCGAGTAAGCTTGAGGCTCAATATGTGACGCTATCGACCGGGGAAGAAAGTGTGCAAGTGATGATGCCGATTCTTTCCAGAAATACTCGTGTCTTAATTGGCCACCTACAAGTAACCAACCGAATGATGAAACTGGCGGAATTAAAAAAACAATTGCGCTATTTATTCCTACAGCTTATTGTGATGGAAGGGATTGTCTCAATAGGGCTTGCGTATTTCATTTCGCGACTCATTTCCAAGCCAATTGAAGAAATTCATGATATTATCGCTTCGATTAATGAAGAAAACATTGAAACAAAACGTTTAATTATTCCAAAGAAAAATGACGAGTTTGCGATTGTGTCACAACAATTTAATGAGCTCTTAGATAAGATTAGTTTCTATATTGCACAGCAAAAGCATTTCGTTGAAGATGTTTCTCATGAGTTGCGTACGCCTGTCGCGATTGTAGAAGGGCACCTGAAGCTTTTAAACCGTTGGGGGAAAGAGGACCCAGAAGTGCTGGAAGAGTCTCTCACGGTCTCTCTAGCGGAAATTAAGCGCATGAAGACACTCGTTCAAGAAATGCTGGATTTATCGCGTGCGCCTCAAGTAAGAGAGCAATATAAAGATGCCAAAACGGAAGTCGTTGCGACTTTAGAACAGATTGTAACGAACTTCAAAATACTCTATCCAGACTTTACGTTTATCGCAGATATCGATACGAAGAAGGAGATTATCTCTCCAATCTATCGCAATCACTTTGAGCAAGTCATTATCATCTTACTCGATAATGCCGTGAAATATTCAACGGATCGAAAAGAGATAATCGTTAGCCTGTCGCCAACGACTGAAGCGGTCGAAATCGGCATTCAAGATTTCGGGATGGGATTAACAGAAGAAGATAAGAAAAAAGTCTTCTCACGTTTCTACCGCGTCGATAAAGCTCGCTCAAGAGAACGTGGAGGAAATGGGTTAGGACTTTCGATTGCTAAAGAATTAATCGAAGGCTATAACGGTAAAATTAGCCTGACTTCACGACTCAATCATGGGTCATTATTCAAAGTGAAATTACCAATCAATTAAAAAACGACGCTCCTTTTCTTTTGAAGAGGAGCGTTTTATAGTTTACATTTCTACACTTATAACTTACACTAGAAAAGTAGTATTTTATCAATTGCAGGCGATTTGCTTGCGTATTTTATTCAAGGAGGACAACTCATGCGCGAACAACATGTACTCATTACACTGTTCGGAGCAACAGGCGATTTAGCTCATCGTAAGCTTTATCCAGCGTTATTCCGTCTATTCCAAAAAGGATTTATCAAAAATCATTTCGCAGTGATTGGGACAGCACGTAGAGAGTGGACGAACGAGTATTTCAGAGATGTTGTAAAACAATCTGTTCAGTCATTAGTGAAGTCAGAAGAAGAATTAAACCAATTCCTTTCTCATTTCTACTATCAACCTCATAACGTTACTGACACACATCATTATGTCGTATTAAAAGATCTTTCGGAAGAGTTAGATGCCAAGTATCAACTCGAAGGTAATCGCGTCTTCTATTTAGCGATGGCACCAACTTTCTTTGGAACGATCACAGAGCATTTAAAAGCAGAAGGCTTAATTACTGAAAAAGGCTATAACCGACTTATCATCGAGAAACCATTCGGGAAAGATTACGCTTCTGCAGAAGAATTAAACAATCAACTTCGTCAATCATTCGAAGAAAAACAAATCTATCGTATCGACCACTACTTAGGGAAAGAAATGATTCAAAACATTTCAGCGGTACGTTTTGCTAACCGCGTATTTGAAGCGTTGTGGAACAAAGAGAATATCGACCATATTCAAATCTCGCTCTTAGAACAAGTGAGCGTGGAAGAACGTGGAGGATACTACGATACAAGTGGTGCTTTACGTGATATGGTTCAAAACCACATCCTGCAAATCCTTGCTCTAGTGGCGATGGAACCGCCAGTTTCATTTGGAGATGTTCGTAAAAACAAGATTAAAGTGTTAGAACAACTTCGCCCATATACAACAGCCGAAGAAGTAAACGAAAACTTCGTACGTGGGCAATATGGACCTTCTGTAGACGGATTAAAATCTGGTTACCGTGAAGATGCCAATGTGGCAGATGATTCCAATATGGAAACATACGTCGCTGGTAAAGTATTTATCGATAATGAACGTTGGGAAGGCGTACCTTTCTATGTTCGTACAGGTAAGAGTCTGCATTCAAAAGAAACAATCATTGATGTTGTCTTTAAAGAAGCAAGCTCTGCATTGTTCTGTGGTATCGATGGTTGTCCATCAAACCGTATTTCAATTCATATTACACCTCGTGAAGGATTCTGTTTCGTGATTAATTCGAAGGCCGTTGGAAATACCACCGCGCTTCAAACAAGTCACTTGGAGAAAATCTTCGATGAGAACTTTGCGATGAGAAGTCCAGAAGCGTATGAACGCTTAATTCTCGACTGTATCGAAGGCGATATGACGAACTTCACGCATTGGGAAGAAGTAGCTGCTTCATGGAAATATGTAGATAGTATTCGTCAAACATGGGATAGCGAAATTGCAGACGATTTTCCAAACTACGCTGCAGGAAGCAAAGGACCACAAGCAGGTTACGATCTTATTGAACATGATGGCCGCAAGTGGGTTGACCGCGACTAATGACATACAGCTAAGACTAGGTGAAAACCTAGTCTTTTTTTGTGTTCTAAGAAAAGTGAAAAAAGCATACTTTTCCCTCCTTAAAAAGCGAAGAAAAGATTTTAAAGGGATTCCTAAAAAGCCGTGGATTTCTTATAGTAGCAATAACGTGAAAAAAACATCGAAAGTGAATTATGCGGAGTAGGGACAAGTCCCGTACTCAGAATTTGAATCTTCGAAGGTGAGAGACAGAATGGCTCGAACCGGTGTAACGTTACCTCTACTATAAAAAGAAATCCGTAAGGATTTTTAGGAATCATTACAAGAAGCAATTTCTCCGCGCAACCTCGTTTTCTTGAAAAGACCGCTCTTTTTCTGTAAACTGTTCTCTATATAGGAGCGCACATGACGATTAGAGAGTTTATTCAATTGAGTATTTTAAAACCTAATAAAATTTGGACGATTTTACAAAATACACTGAAGAAAATTAAAGGAATCTTTTTCCTACTCGTATTACTAGTTTCGATTCCGGGCTTTATTCGTGCCGGAAAAGATATCGCAAGCATGAATACGAATTTAGGAATCGTAGCGAAACAATTCCCAGACCTTTCGATTCAAGATGGAAAGTTATCGGCGGGCGACAATTCAGGATTTGTTTTCCGTTCGGATGTTTTCAATATTGTTTTTGACCCAAGTGGAAAGTCGACAGATAATGACGTAACTTCTGAGTCCAGCCAAGGCATTCCCTCTATCGGGATTTTACAAGACCATATTGTTGTGGACTCAATCATTAATACCTCAAAATTTTCTTATGAAGGCTTAAACGGTTTTAGTAAGGCAAATGTAGAGCAGTTTATTCAAGATTTCCAATCAAAATTGTGGATGGTATTTATCGGTGTCATGTTATTCGGCTTTGTTTATAATACGATTGTCGTTTATATTTTTAATGATTATCATCAGCTTCGTCGTACGATTATTAACGGCGTTGTTTATGAGAGCCTACATTCAAATGCATCCAACCGTATCGAAACAATTAACGATTGCTGCAATGTTCTTGCCTGCAACCATCTATATGGTGATCGGAGTTTTAGGCATTGGCGGAGGAGTAGGGATGTTTATGTATCTATTAGTAACATCGACCTTCAACTGGCTCCTTGGAATGCGAGAATTCATCGCTCAGCAAAATAAAAATCAATAAAAAAATAACTCTTAGAAACGAAAAAGTTTCTAAGAGTTTTTCTTCAACCAAAATCACAAAAAATAAATAGCAGAGAGCATAGATTACGAAGAATCTTACGGATCCTATAATCGCAGTAGTGGGGGATGGTATCAAAGATAAATTAAAGGGAGTTAGGAATTGATTCCTTACTCCCTTTTTGAAGCTTTGAAGGTGAGAGACCTTAGGCTCGAACGGTACCCCATTACTGCGATTATAGAGAAATCCGTAAGGATTTGAAGTAATCTACTCTTAAGTAAGGTAGTTGATACTATTTATTTTTTGTACGATTTTGTCTGCGTTGTTTCTGACGAATCTCTTGGCCAAGTTTTTTCTTGTAGCCAGGTTTTACTTTTTTCTTCGCCTTCTTAATCATCCCTTTTAGGCGTGGATCCAAGTCTTTCGATTGCGTATTTTTACGTTTTTCACGACGAGAGCGGTCATAACTTTCGACAAGATCGCCATTTTTCAATTCAACTGTTTCAAAAGAAATGCCTTTTCCTTCTAATGTTTGGATGGCTTGCTCTTGATCTGGGGTGTAGAACGTGATGGCTGTTCCTTCAAGACCATTACGTCCAGTACGACCAACACGGTGAATAAAGAATTCTAATTCGCCAGGAATTTCTAAGTTGATGACATGAGAAACTCCTTCGATATCAATCCCACGTGCAGCAAGGTCTGTTGCGACAACGAATTGGTAATCCATTTGTTGAATTTGTTTCATCACACGACGACGTTCTCTTGAAGGGATATCTCCGTGAATCGTTGCCACTTTGAAGTTATGGCTGCGAAGGTCTTTAGTCACTTCGTCTGCTTTTTGCTTCGTATTTACGAAAATAAGAACTAAGTAAGGGTGTCCCATTACTAAAAGTTGACGAAGAACGTCCATTGGATTTTGAGCCTTTGTCACCAGCAATTGGTTTTTAATCGTTGGTGAAACGAGTTGAGTGTTCTCGATTTGAATAATCTTTTGGATTGCCTAAGTATTTCTTCAAGAATGGTTTAATCTTATCTGGAATCGTTGCGGAGAAAAACAGACATTTGTAAGTTTTTCTGGCATACGAGACGCGATTTCATCGACAGTTTCTAAGAACCCTAAGTCAAATGTCATATCGGCTTCATCGACGACCATCATTTGAACGGTTTGAACGAAGAGCGCATTTTCTTGCATTAAGTCGAAAATACGACCAGGTGTCCCAATCACGATATGTGGTTGCGTTTGTGTCAATTTTGCCACTTGGCGTTTTTTTATCTGTACCACCGATACATTTTTCTAATAAGATTTCTGTATCACTAAATGAAATCAATTGGGCTGCAACAGCGGTTAATTGCTCTGCGAGTTCACGGCTTGGAACCGTAATGACTAGTTGCAATTCTTGACGGCTAGGGTCAATTTTATTAATGAGTGGCAATAGGAAACTATGGCTCTTTCCGCTTCCAGTTTGCGATTGACCAATCACAGATTCTCCTTTTAATAAAAGAGGAATGATACGTTCTTGAATAGGGGTTGGTTGTGTAAATTTTAAGTCAGCCAAGGCTTTTTGCAAATAAGGCTCTAATGCGTAATCTGTAAATTTCATGTTTTCATCTCTTTTCTTTCTCTATGTAGCGGGATTATTATACCATAAATTCACGCGCTTGGGGGATTTGGGATGGTGGGCATAATTTTTGCGTATCATGTTTGGTGGGTGGTATGATGAATGAAGAAAGAAACAGTTTTCATAACTGTATTTAATTTTAGGAGGAATTTAGTAATGACTTATGAATTACCAAAATTAGAATACGCGTTTGACGCATTAGAACCACAATTTGATGCACGTACAATGGAAATCCACCATGACAAACATCACAATGCATATGTTACAAATTTAAACGCAGCGGTAGAAAAACACCCTGAATTATTCGAAAAAACAGTTGAAGAATTAATTAGCGATTTAAACGCTGTTCCTGAAGACATCCGTGTAGCTGTTCGCAACAATGGTGGCGGACATGCAAACCACAGCTTATTCTGGACTCAATTATCTCTTGATGGTGCAAAAAGCTCCAGAAGGTGCTTTATTAGCAGCAATCAACGAAGCATTCGGAAGCTTCGACGAATTCAAAGCAGCATTCGCTCAAGCAGCAGCAACTCGCTTTGGTTCAGGTTGGGCTTGGTTAGTCCTTTCTAACGGAAAATTAGAAGTAGTTTCTACTCCAAACCAAGACAGCCCTCTATCAGAAGGCAAAACTCCATTATTAGGATTAGATGTGTGGGAACATGCATACTACTTAAACTACCAAAACCGTCGCCTTGACTACATTTCAGCATTCTGGAATGTTGTAAACTGGGATGAAGTAGCTCGTCGTTTTGAAGCTGCTAAATAATCTATAAAAAACGAAGACCGGTGTCTCCTAAGAGGCATCGGTCTTTTTGCGTCTATATAGAATAAAGATTAGTAGTAGAAGTGAAGCAATGCTCACAAGACTTCCTTCCAGTAAGAATGGGGTTGTATAACGATACTCGATTCGATGAATCCCTTTGGAGATAGTAAATCCAAGCAGGCTATCCAAAATCTTGTATGTTTCTACTTCTTGGCCGTCCACCCATACTTTCCATCCAGTTGAATATGGAATCGTTGTGAGAACAGTCGAGTCTTCTAAGACCTCCATTGTTCCAGAAAACTGAGTGGCCGAGAAAGTTTCAAGTTTTAGTTCTTGGGCTTTCGTTTGTTCTAATCGTTCGTTTAAGAGAGTAGTATTTAATGAGTAGAGACCAAGTTTAGAAAATTCAAAACCATCTGCCTTCACGATAATTTGAAGTGTTTGCGGTTGGCCTTTTTGATTCTTGGCGACGCTGAGAAGCACGGGTTTTTGATTGAACCGGATAAAAGGCATACGGTTCGCCGTTTAGCGTCATTTCTAAATCTTCTTCGCCCATCGTTCCCTGCCATTTCTAAGTAAATCGGATCGTCGGTTTCAGGAGTAAAGGTGAGTGTAATCGTTCCAACTTGAGTGTTGTCCTTAAGTTGAATTCGTTGATACACGACAGGGGAACCACTGATATTTTCGAAAGTCGTCTCATAAGAAACTCTCGAGAAAATATTTTTCGGGTTCGTTGTTCCACTAAGCGCGTTTGCCAATTGGTTTTGCATCGTAATCGGATGGTTTGTTGGCACCTTCATCGACTTCAGGATAGCTTTCATCGGATAAGCAATCGAGAGCGCGTTTGGATTTGTGACAATGTGTCCTTCGTCAAAGCTCGCGATTGTTGGTAAATCTTCCAAGTCTTTTCGTTCCCAGCGTTCGTTGTAAGTGGCGTCTGTGGTTTCGATAAAGGTATTCTTGATTCCCAGTAAGGCATCCGTCAGAAGGGTGCCATTGCTGTAGTTGACATAGGCGGTTCCTTGGCGAACTCCAATTGCGTCAAAGAACTTTTCTGTTTCCTTTTCAAACGTTGATGAAAAATGAGAAACGCCATACGTTGGAACTTGCAGGCTATCATTTTTCGAACGAAGCATCGTTTTCTCGCTTCGATAAAATTCATTTTCTGCAGGGCGTAAAACAGTAGACCAGTTTGCTAATGACGATTGATACTCACTGAATTCAGAATTCATGACATACCCAAGTCTGGATAAGGTAATGATGCTGTTTAAGAGCAGTTCAATCACTACAAATGAAATTAGGAATTTTTGGTGCGCTCTTTTTCCGCGTCCGATTAAAATGAGACCATACAAGATTCCCATTGAGAGCCCGAAGCCAAGCGCGATTTGCCAGCCTTGTAGGTAGTCTTGAGGGAAGAGGATAAAACCAATGCCTATTGCTAATACAAGGAAGAAATACACAAATGTCTCACGAATCCCAACCGCTGTTTCCTTCAGTGCCCATTGATAGCCTAGAAAGATCATCCAGAAGCTGAAGAGGAATGAGAAGCGGTACGAATACCAATTTGGTAGTTGACCAGCATGCCACAGTTTATCAAACATCTCAATATTAAAACTGATGAGGATGATAACCGTAATGAATAGCGCGTAAAGGCGCTGGGATAGTGCGATTTTTTTCTCTTTGAAGTAGCAAAGGAAGCTAAACAAGGCCAGGCTGCCAACAAAAATATTTGGATATCCTTTTTGCATTTCATGGAAGTCGAAACTACCGATAAAGAGTTTTGAGGCCATCAGTAGCGGATTATATTCAGACTTTAGACTCCAAGCGATGGTAGTCGCTGTCCCTTTACTTCCAAGTAGGCTATAAAATGTTGGAAGTAGAATGACCACAATGAGTCCAACGGAAAGGACACTATAAAAGATAAAGCGGCCAAACTGTTTTATAAAACTTTTCCATGAGAACGAATCATTTGCCATTAAATAGGCATAAGGAAAATAGAGGCCTAGGAAGAGGCAAATCATATATCCAGTATAATAGTTACTCAAAATAGTGAGTGATAAAGGAAGTACATAATATAACGGATTCCGTTTTTGTAAGAGTACATCCACGCCAAGGATAATGAGTGGAAGGCCAATGAGGGCATCTAACCACATCACATTAAATTGATTGGCTGAAAGATAACTCATAAATCCGTATGAGAGTGCAAAGAGAAGCGTCGTCGAATTTCTTTGTTTGAATTTCACATCTAGCAATACTGCAAAGCTCACTGTACAAGAAACGAGTTTCAAGAAAATAAGAAGAGAGACACCCATAGCGATGGCCGATCGAGGAATGAGTAAAAAGAGAAGATTAAACGGACTCAACAAATAGTACGCCCATAAACTTACCATTTCCCCACCGATAGATTTCGAGAAACTATAGAAAAACTGCTCTGGATGATGCAAAAGAGTATCCTGATAGTAACTGAAGAAGTCGACATATTGTTGTCCAAGGTCGATAGTTAACCACGTGCGATTTCCAAAAGGCGTAATTGTAAAGAGTAGAAAAATCGCTAAAATCATCACTGCTGGAATCAAAATACTAAGGGTATAGTATCTCTTCTTCGTCATCGTCTTGTCCATAGTGGCCCTCCTTTCTAGTCGTTACTGTTAGCATAGCATGGAAACGCGGAGCCTGCACGGAAAATTAGTCTTTAACGCAAAAAAATCTTAACCACTTTATAACCCCTTTTTTATACAGATTAGGGCAAGATTTATGGTATACTGTTATGAGTTACTAGATGTTATATGGAGTGTATTATGCTTACTAAAAGAAAAATTAAAAAGAAAAAGAAAAATCACATATTCCATTTCGATTAAATTTATTATTTTTAATTGTATTCTTTTCATTTATTGCCTTAATTAGCCGTTTGGCGTATATCCAATTAGTTAAAGGGGACGAGTTTGTTGCGCTTGTACAACGTACAGAGACAACTACTGCTAAAAATCAGTTCCGCGTGGGTCAATTTACGATAGCCAAGGACGTATTTTTAGTGGAAATAAACCAAAAACTCGCTATTAACTATACAAGACCTGCAGATGTTAAAGCCTCAACGATGCTAGAAATCGCAAAGAAATTAACGACATTGATTTCTGTAGATGCTTCCGAGTTAAAAGAGCGTGACTTGAAAGACTATTGGGTAGCGACAAACCCTGACAAAATTGATAGCCTTCTAACAGCAGAAGAGAAGAAGAGAATCGCAAAAGAGAATCTCTCGACGAGTAAAACGTATGAAATGCAATTGGAACATATTCCTGCCGACGAACTCAATTATAGCGATGCAGAAAAACAAGTGATTGCTATTTTCACAAAAATGAATAGTGCGTATGCCTTATCAACAGTGACACTTAAAAATGAAGGGGTCACAGAACAAGAAGTCGCTAAAATTAGTGAACGACTTGGAGAGCTTCGCGGGGTCGATGTCGATTCTGACTGGGACCGTGAATATCCAATGGGCGATATGTTGAAGACGATTCTTGGAACGGTATCTTCTGAAAAGACGGGGCTTCCTTCAGATAAAGTGAAGTCACTTCTAGCGCAAGGCTACTCACTTAATGACCGTGTTGGAACAAGTTATTTAGAAGAACAATATGAAACAGTGCTTAGCGGAACGAAGACAGTTGTAAAATCACAAACCAATACAAAAGGTGAAGTGGTGAATACGACTGAAACGTATCCAGGTAAAGGCGGGTCAAACCTTGTCTTAACGATTGATACTGAATTCCAAAAGAAAATTGAAGAGATTGCAAAGAAGTCTGTTGAAGAGATGACGGATCCTGCTGCGGACCGTGTGTATATCGTTGTAATGAATCCAAAAAATGGAGACATTCTTGGAATTACAGGGAAGAAAAAGAAATTTGATGAAAACTTTCATTCAACGGGTGTCGAAGACGATGCTCTTGGTGCCATCAATAACTCATTTGGAATGGGGTCTGTTGTAAAACCGGCGACCGTTCTTTCAGGATATATGGATGGAGCGATCACGCTTGATGATAATACAATTGTCGATGAGCCGATTGAATTCGAAGCGTCTAAACCAAAGAGTTCTTGGTTTAACCGTAACGGTAAAATGGAATTAACAGACTTAGATGCCTTAGAACGTTCATCAAACGTTTATATGATTAAACTGGCGATGAAGATGGGTGGACAAACAACGTACGAAAAAGGCGGACGTTTAAATATTAATCTAAGCCTATTTGACAAACTCCGTGAGTATTACGCACAGTTCGGTCTTGGTGTTCGTACAGGGATTGACCTTCCAAATGAAGGCAAAGGGTATAACGGTGGAACAGCCGATGCTTTCTCTGCACTTGACTTTGCGTTCGGTCAGTTTGACTTATATACACCGCTGCAATTAGCGCAATATATGTCTACCATTGCTAATGGTGGTACACGTATTGCCCCTCGTTTAGTAAAAGAAATTCATGAAACAAGTCCAAGTGGTGGCATTGGAAACCTTGAAGACGTTGTTCCAACGAAGATTATGAATTCGATTCAAGTAAGTAAAGAAATCTTGGATCATATTAAAGAAGGGCTATACCGTGTAACGCATGGTGAAAACGGAACGTCTGCAATGACATTTAGAACGTATTCTCCACAAGTCGCTGGTAAAACAGGGACTACCGAAGCGTTCTATTCGGGACCAAATCCAGCGTATAAAAATGAAGCCGTTGAAAATTCAACCTTTATCTCATATGCGCCATATGATAATCCAGAAATCGTAGTGGCTGTTGTTGCTCCGTATTTCAAAGATGGTTCACCATCTGACTATGCGGCTAAAGTAGCTAAACAAGTTTATGATGCGTACTTCGCAAAAACAAATAGTTCTTCACAAACGAATGAAGCGACTGTAAACTCACAAATTCGACAACAACAAAATAACCGACGTTAAAAAGGAACTGAGTGGTCGTTGTGCCGCTCAGTTTTTTGTCATTAAAGTTTAGTAAAATCAATTGTTGAAATGCTTAAAACCAATTATAATAAAGCAAAATGGAGGCGAAATTATGGACTTTACAGAAAAAACAATTCAACGAGATGTTAAATATTCAGGACGCATTTTTACGGTGACACAAGATATCGTGGAACTACCAAATGGGAAAACTTCTACGAGGGACCTCGTATTCCATACAGGAGCAGTAGCAGTGCTTGTCATTCGTGACGGAAAGATGTTGCTTGTTCGTCAATATAGAAAGCCATTAGAAATGCATTTCTTAGAAATTCCAGCGGGGAAATTAGACTCGAAGGAAGAAGTGCCTCTAGAAGCCGCAAAACGTGAATTAGAAGAAGAAACAAATCTTGTTGCAAGTGAATGGGTGAAGATGATGGAAATGGTCTCAACCCCTGGATTTTGCGATGAGAAAATCACATTATTCCAAGCAAAAAATGTGACGGTCAAGGAAGATGCAAAACCTGCAGACGAAGATGAATTTGTCGAAATCTTATGGATACCACTCGAAGAAGTGATGCGAAAAATCCAGGCAGGCGAAATTGCGGATGCGAAGACGATTATTGCGGCACAGTATGCTTGGATGCATAAAGGAGAATAATCAATGCCAAATGAACCTTTATTAACGAGAAAATCGTATAAAGAACAATTAGAAAAACAGAATCGAGAGTTAGAAGAACTAGACGAGCAGAGAGAGCGAAGGGACAGTCGTTTGTCGTCTTTTGAAGGAGAAGAAGGTTTTCATTCTGAACATGAGGAAGAAAGTGTACAAGTACACCGTACTCCAAAATCAGGCCTTCGAAAATACAATCATTTCTTAAATGTGTGGCTAGTTTCAGTGGTGGTTCTTTTAATCATTATACTTGCGATTCAAATGTTCTTTTAGAATAATTTCCTTTTCATTTTTACGTCGTTATGATAGGATAAAGCATATATAGAAAACACATTGATGGAAAAGGGTTTTTAACAAAGCTTTTCAGGGAGGAAGATCCTGACTGCAAGTCTTCCAAGTAACGTTTCAAACTTTTCACTTCCGGAGTGGCCATTGGGATTCACGGATGAATAATGGTTCGGGTCGCCCCCGTTAACAGCGTCCAAGTGTTTTGAGCAGGTCTCAAGGAACAAGGGTGGTACCGCGAAATTTCGTCCCTTATAGTCTATTGGCTATAAGGGATTTTTATTTTTATAAGGAGGAATACAATGAATTTAGAAGAAATGAAAGTACAGTTTGATGCGATTCGTAAAGATGTGCTTGCTTCATTAGAAGAAGTAACAAACTTAAAAGAGCTCGATCAAATTCGTGTACAACAATTAGGGAAAAAAGGACCAATCACGGAAGTTCTTAAAAACATTAAAAACTTAGCCAACGAAGAGAAACCAAAAGTGGGGGCTCTTGCCAATGAATTACGTTCTGTATTAGAAGAAAAAATCGCTTCTGTTAAAGAAGTGCTAGAAGCAAAAGCATTAGAAGAAGCGTTACAATCTGAAACCATCGACGTCACAATGCCAGGACGTCCAATGGAACGTGGAACTGCGCACGTACTAGCACATGTGCAAGACCAAGTGGAAGATTTCTTCATCGGCCTTGGATACCAAGTCGTAGAAGGCCCAGAAGTGGAATCAGACCACTATAACTTCGAGATGATGAACTTGCCAAAAGATCACCCAGCGCGTGATATGCAAGATACATTCTACATCACTCCAGAGTACTTACTTCGTACACAAACTTCTCCAGTACAAGCTCGTACAATGGAAAAACATGACTTTACAAAAGGTCCATTGAAGATGTTAAGTCCAGGTCGTGTATTCCGTCGTGATAACGATGATGCGACTCACTCACATCAGTTCTATCAAATCGAAGGTCTTGTCGTCGATAAACACATTACGATGTCAGACTTAAAAGGGACCCTTGCCGCATTTGCTAAAGAAATGTTCGGGGAAGACCGTGAAGTGCGTCTTCGTCCAAGTTACTTCCCATTCACTGAGCCATCTCTAGAAGTGGATATTAGCTGCTTCAAATGTGGTGGCGAAGGTTGTTCTGTATGTAAAGGAACAGGTTGGATTGAAGTATTAGGTAGTGGTATGGTGCATCCAAACGTGCTTGAAGCTGCTGGTGTGGATTCAAGTGTTTACGGTGGATTTGCCTTTGGGTTAGGTCAAGACCGTATCGCGATGTTGAAATATGGGATTGAAGATATTCGTTCATTGTATACAAATGATGTGCGTTTCTTAAGCCAATTTACGAAAGAATCATAAGAGGAGGAAGAACATGAAATTATCATACGAATGGTTAAATGAATATATTGATTTATCACAAATCACTCCTCAAGAATTAGGAGAAAAAATGTCTCGTACAGGGATCGAAGTCGATAGCATAACGGTTCCAGGCGAAGGCTTAAAAGGACTAGTGGTTGGTTTAGCAACAGAAGTCGTTGACCATCCAGACTCAGACCATTTACACGTTGTCACAGTAGAAGTAGGAGCTGACGAGCCGCTTCAAATTGTTTGTGGTGCTCCAAATATCGCAGCAGGCCAAAAGATTATCGTGGCGACTCACGGTGCACGTATTGCCGGCGGTCATAAAATTAAACGTGGAAAATTACGTGGCGTAGAATCTCAAGGAATGATTTGTTCATTGCAAGAAATTGGTGTGCCAAGTAACTTAGTACCAAAAAGAATACGAAGATGGAATTTACGTCTTCACAGATGACAGTATTGAAGTGGGAAGCGACGCCGTTCATGCATTAGCGCTTGATTCAGCGATTGTGGAACTCGACATCACTGCAAACCGTTCTGACGCGTTAAGCATGCGCGGTTCTGTTCACGAAATTGGTGCGATTTACAACTTGAAGAACAATTTAGAACCAGATGCATTCGAAAAAGGAACTGCTTCTGAAATTCCAGGCGTTGTTACAGTTTCTGTAGAAAACGAAGCAGATGCTCCTGCGTACCATGCATTCTTAATCGAAGGCGTTAAAGTGGCTCCAAGCCCACAATGGATGCAAAACCGTCTAATCGCAGCGGGCGTTCGTCCAATCAATAATTTAGTGGACGTAACCAACTACATCTTAATGGAATACGGTCAACCGCTTCATGCATTTGACTATGATAAATTACCTGAAAAAGCCATCCATGTTCGTCGCGCAACTGAAGGCGAAACATTAGTGACTTTAGATGGGGAAGAACGTACATTAGAAAACGAAATCGTGATTACTTCAGGCGGCCAACCAGTCGCATTAGCTGGGGTAATGGGTGGATTAGACACTGAAATCTCTGACGAGACAACTACAGTATTATTAGAAGCAGCCTTATTCGACCCTAAAGCAGTTCGCCTAGCTTCACAAAAACATAACTTACGTAGCGAATCAAGTGCTCGTTTTGAAAAAGGCATTAACAAAGCAACAATCGTTCAAGCTGGAAAACGCGCTGCAGCATTGATTGCTGAGCTTGGTGGCGGAACAGTGAAAGAAGAATTTGCTTCTGTACAAAGCTACGATTTAGAATTACCAGTTGTAAGCATCACTCTAGAACGCTTAAACCACGTTTTAGGAACAAGCTTAACACTTGATGAAGTGAAACAAGTATTTGCACAATTAGAATATCCAACAACTGTAGAAGGAACACGTTTCGACGTGACAATTCCCTGCATGGAGATTTGATATTTCTATCGAAGCAGACTTAGTGGAAGAAGTAGGACGTATTTACGGATACGACAAGATTCCTGCAACATTACCAACAACTGAAAGTACAGTGGGTGGCTTAACAGACAAACAACGCTTCATCCGTTATACTCGTCAATTCATGCAAGGAGCTGGACTTTTCACAAGCGTACACTTACGCATTAACAACTCCAGAAAAAAATCAAAATGGTTTACGAAGAAAGACGCAACAAGCGTGCGTTTAAGCTGGCCAATGAGTGAAGATCGTAGCGAATTACGTCAATCACTATTACCAAGTTTATTAGAAGCCGTTCAATACAATGTGGCTCGTTCACAAAACAACGTGAAATTATTCGAAGCAGGCCGTGTGTTCAAGTTAGGTACTGCTGGCAATGAAGATTTCATCGAGAACGAAGTCATTGCAGGTATTTTAACAGGAGACGTGACAAGTGCGAACTGGAATCATAAAGCAGAGAAAGTGGATTTCTATGTGGTAAAAGGAATTCTAGAAGAGTACTTCGCGCAACTTGATTGCTTAGACCATGTACGCTTCGAGCCTTTAACAGACATTGAAGAATTACACCCAGGACAAACAGCGCGCATTCTTTTAGACGACGAAGCGATTGGTCTAATTGGTAAAGTTCATCCAACGGTTCAAAAAGCGTTAGACTTACAAGATACTTTCGTCTTCGAGTTAGATGTGGAACCATTACTTGAAGCGAACTTACAAGAAGCAGTGATTCAATCTGTTGCGAAATATCCAAGCATGACGCGCGATATCGCGATTCTAGCACCAACTTCATTAACACATGCTGAGTTAGTAGATGTCATCCGTGCGAATGCTGGTGAGTTCTTATCGAAAGTAACGTTATTCGACGTTTATAAAGGGGAACACGTGCCAGAAGGATTCCAATCATTAGCGTATTCATTATTGTTTGTGAACCGCAATGCGACGTTGGAAGAGGATGTTATTAAGTCCGCCATGACTCGCGTAGAAGAAGCATTAGTTGCTTTAGAAAACGTATCTATTCGATAAAATAAAGTAAGTACGAAGATTATTTTATGTAGTACTATAAAAACTTAGATTACCTTCGGTTATCTTCATAATAACGACAATAGCTGTACCAGATTGAGCCAAGGTCTCAATCTTATCGAGCCTCAAACGGATGCTAGGAAATAAATTTCTAGCATCCGTATTTCGCATCGATTACACTCGCTATTGTTGTTATTATAGAAACCGAGGTAATCTTTGTTTTTATACAGAGTACAGATAATCTACGTACTTTTTTTGCGCTAGTTTATAAAGTGCTAATACTTCTTCTACGCTCGTAGAATAAGAAGAGAAAAGGGCACCGGCTCGAGCCGGTGTCTCTCGCCTTTGAAGCCTCAAAGAGGGAGTAGGGAATAAATTCCTTACTCCCTCTTATTCGTTTCAATGCTAATCCCACTATTCTTTCAATAAACTGATTCTTTTTTGTAATCCTTGACCTCTTTAATAAGCTTCTTGTTAAAAGCACTAATGTTCTTCTATGCTCGCTAAAATGGAAAGCATCGAGTCTCAAAGATTCTCTAGAAAATAAATTTTCAAGAGAATCTAATTCGCATCGGTTACTAGTCGCTATTGTTGTTATTATAGAAACCGAGGTAATCTTTGTTTTTATACATCAGATAGATAATCTTCGTACTTTTTTTATTGTGATAGTTTAAAACAGGCTAATACTTCTTCTGCTCTCGCTAGAGTAAGAGAAGAGAAATAGCAAATTATCATATATGATAATTTTTGTATCATCTATGATACGTATCATAAATGATACAAAAGAGGGTGTAACAAAAATGTTACGTCACATTTTTGTTACATCGTGGATTTAGATAAGAAAACAGCACCAAGGGCAGTCGAGGAACGTCTTTGGTGCTGTTTTTGTGTTTGAATTTATTGTTTAACGAAGCCGTTTTTCAGTAATTTAGCTGCAGCTTCACTAAATTTCAATGGCTTCGGCTTTTTCGCGGGATATTGATCTGGAGCGCGTTTATATAACTCTCTCCAATCAATCGTTTGGTAATCAAATGTTACTGTTTGAATGTATTTTCCATCTTTCTTCTCAACGGTAGATTTTATTCCAGTCACACCCTCATAAAGATCTTGGCTTTTGTTCAGAAATTGAACAACCTCTTCGTCAGACTTACCTAATCCTTTAGGGTCATAAGTGTAAATTCCAATTTGCTTATAGACGATGTCATCCTTGAAGAAGTATTGAGTACGTTGTTGAACCACCTGCGTTATTCAAGTTTATATGTAGCCTCACCATCTTTTTAGGCAGAGCTTTTTTTGTTCGTTAGATTCGCGCTACTTGTTTTGTTATCAGACGATTTAAGATCGATTGTTTATTATTAGCTTGTTGTTGGCGCAGTCGTGGTTGCTTGAGCTGCTTGTGATGTCTCTGTAGCACTGCCGCTTGAAGCTTTTTGTCCGCAAGCCGCAAGTACAAAAATTAAAGAGAGTAATGCAATCGATGTTTTCAAGTGTTTATTCATTTTGGTATAACCCTTCCTCAAAATCCCTTACTATTTATTGTTTAACATAACCGTCTTCAAGTAATTTTGGGACAGCTTCACTATATTTTAAAGCAGATGGATTAGTGTCTGGGAATGTTTCAGGAGCACGGTTATGAAGTTCTTTCCAGTCGATATTGTTGTAATCAATTTTGAGTGTATGGTAGTAAATTCCATCTTTTCGTGCAATAGTGGATTCAATTCCTTTCACTCCGTTGTAGATAGAGTGTCTTTTTTTGAGAAGTTTTTGTATTTCTTCTTCGGATTTACCCATTTCTTTAGGATTGAATGCATATATTGCATCTTGTAGATAAACGATATCGTCTTTGAAATAATATTTTAAGGTTGTAGTATTACCATTATCTTCTAGTTTATAAACAGCTTCACCGTCTTTTCGGAAGGCTGCTATTTTGTGTGTTCGACTTTTTCTTGTTTTGTTGATTATTAGTCGCTTTTTCTTTAGTTTGTTGATTGTCTGCTGCTTTTTCTTGGCTCTGTTGATTGTTAGCTGGGTTCAGTTTTGATTGTTTATTATTTGCTTGTGTTGTTTCTTGAGCGTTTTGAGTTGTCTCAGTCGCATTGCCAGCTGAATTATTTTGTCCGCAAGCCGCAAGTACAAAAATTGATGAGAGTAGTACGAGTGATGTTTTCAAATATTTATTCATTTTGATTTGCCCCTTTTCATAACCTTTATTTATTTATTTATTTATTGTTTAACATAACCATTATCAAGTAATTTTTTAACGGCTTCGCTATATATTAAGTTTTCAGCTTTTGTATCTGGAAATCCTTTTGGATCGCGTCTGTGGAGTTCTTCTCTATCAATATTATTGTAATCAATTTTTAGAGTATGGATGTAAATGCCATCTTTTTGAGAGATAGTTGTTTCAAATCCTTTAACGCCATCATAAAGAGCTTGTCTTTTCTTCAGAATTTTTTGGATTTCTTCTTCAGTTTTGCCCATTTCTTTAGGATTGAATGTATAAACAGCATCCTGTTTGTATACGATATCGTCTTTAAAATAGTATTTTATGGTTGTAGTACGTCCTTTTTCTTCATGCTTATAAGTTGCTTCACCATCTTTTGGCAGAGCATCTGTTGCCGCTTGTTTATTGGATGCTACTTGTGTTGTTGGAGCAGTCGTGGTTGCTTGAGCTGCTTGTGTTGTCTCTGTAGCACTACCGTTTGTAGCTTTTTGTCCGCAAGCGGCCAGTACAAAAATTGAAGAGAGTAGTACGAGTGATGTTTTAAGAGTTTTCATTTTGTTTTATATACCTTTCTAATGAGTTATTTAGCCGTATATCCAGCATCGAATAAGGTTTTTTCGAATGATTTGAAACTGAGCTTATTGCCTTCGATAGAGAATTCGTTAGGGAATCGTTCTTTCAGTTTTGCTAAATCCACCTTTTCCATATCGATTGTAATTTCAAAAGTGATTTTCTCGTCTGTTGAAGACATGCTAGAAGTGACGCCCGGTAAGTTTGTATATAAACTTAGAGTGGCTTGTACTAAGACTTGAGCACTTTGTTTTGGAAAAATCTGGGTCCCCATTGCTTTCAAAGATCCCATTCGTTTAAAAATGGTAATTTTTCGTTACGGTATCACCTTTATGTTCTACCGTAGTGGTGGTTTGTGCCATCTCATTTTTTTAGGATATAGCTCGATGACTGAGTCCCTCCGCAACCGAAAAGGAAGAAGAGAGTAGTCACAAGCATTGCGAATGCTTTTGATTGATTTTATTTCATAATAACTCCTTTATATGTGTTTATTGAACTTCTATATATCCAGCTTTTTAAAAAGTTGGATATGTACAGATTGGTACTTAGGCAGTTATCTTGTCCCACAAGTTGCGGACTAAGTTCCTTAAGAATAGAGAAATCTACTTTCGTATAATCAATGTCGACAATTTGAGATATCTGCTTATCAAAAGTCTCAAGTAAAATGATAACATCTTCAACAGTTTTATGTTTTTCTTGTCCAGCTTTTTATTTTTTGTTCCAAAGCCGCTTTTAGTTTCTGAAATTTGGCATTATTCTCCTCAGTTGAAGAACTAGACCTGAATTTAATTCAAAGTCAATCATAACCATATGTCGAACATGGTGAATTATATCATCCTTAACGAATACTGTTATGGTTGGATTGAGAGTTGGTGAGGATAGTTTATAAATAAATATTTGCTTTTGTTCTGTTTTATCATGGATAAAACTATCAAAATTTGAAAAAGGGGAGAGCACTTGTTTATCTTTCATAAACATAATCCTAGATGTTTCCTTTTTAATTTCTTTTAAGTAAAAAGCAGAGTGCAACAAAAAGAACTCTGCTTTTAGGTTACATTACTGAACTTCTTTGAATCCCAATTGAACGAGGTTTTCTTTTACTTTTGCTATGTTTGTAGCATCATCAAAAGAATCTACGGGTGGGCATACTGATTTAAATTTTTCACAAACAACAATACTGTAGTCTGTTTCATAAGTTTGGATATACTCTTTACCATGATTTTTGGAATCAAATTTAAATCCTTTAAGTTTTGTAATTTTATTTTTTTAGTTGCAATAGGTTTGCCCTAAAATAGATTTTTGTAGTTCACAATTTTGTTTAACGGTTTCTCTTTAGGTTTCTCGAACATTATCAACAACAAAATTTGTGACAGCTTCTGAGATAGTTCTTTCAATAATATCGCCTTTTTAGTGAATCGTTTAATTTTGTTGTAACGTTTGCTTTCACTATCTTGTATACAGTTTTATCTTCGTTCGTATCTGTTTGAGCTGCTTTTTTTGTTTTTAGCAGGGGTAGTTGCTTTTTGCTGTAGTTGCCACTTGTGTCGTTGAAAATTGAGTAGTTCAAAAGATCTTGTTAATCATTTTTGCTTTGTCCACAAGCAGAAAATAATAAACCTGAAGTTACTACAAGAGTTACCTTTTTGATGTTAGTATCTATTTTATATAATCGCTTTCTAATCGGTATTTGATTATTTGATTTGTTTATATCCAGCGTTAAGCAGTTGCTCTTTCATAAGATTGTAATTGGTTACTTCATCCATTGTACCCATTTGTGGACTTATTTCTTTCATTTTTGCAAAATCTGCTATTGTATAGTCGACTTCATAAGTTTGAATGTAAGTATTTCCTTCCATTCGTATGTCAATTTTAAGCCCATTCATACCTTGAATTTGTTCTTTGACTTCTTTGTATGCTTTGTCAAGGGTATCCTTTTGTGTTTGCATTACTTGTTTTATTGCTTCTTTAGATGTTTCAGGTAAATTAGAGGTATCAAAGTCTACAATAGATTCAGTCGTCAGTTTTTGAATAACCCCACCTTTAAAAGTAATGGTGATTCTTGATTTTGTATTTCCAATCTTATTCTCGAACACAGCTTGTTCCTCAGTTGCATCTGATTGTGGTGCTTTGGTCGTTTGTACAGGTGCAGTCGTTGTTGCTTGTGTAGTCGTTGTCGCTTGCGTGGTTGCCTGTGTAGTTGTTGCTTGCGTCGTAGCGACCGTTGTTTCTTCTTTTTTGTCTTGTCCACAAGCGGCTAGGAGTAGTGCACCTGTAAAGAGGAGTGCGGATACTTTTGTCAGTTTGTTCATAATAAACTCCTTATTTTGAAATCATATTATTATTTTTCTACATAACCAGCCTTGAGAAGTTTATCTCTAAACTCAGAGTAACTAACTGTATTGTCATCAGTTAGTCGTAATTTTGGCTCAATTTCTTTGAGTTTTTTCATATCGGTTTTAGTGTAATCGAATGAATAAGTAACAGTGAAAATATCATCATTGTGTGCTGATTTATACTCAAAACCTTTACCGATTAGATCTTTGTATTTTTGTTCGTCTTCCGCAGAAGAATTTTTAAGTAATTCAAGAGGATTATCTGCATCAATTTTTGACAGTGTATAATTCTCTACAGATTCTTGTTTTAATAAGACATCATCTTTATAATAAAATGTCATTGTTATTGTACCAACTCGATCACTAATTTCAAAAACTGCTTTTTGGGCATCTTCTAAACTATAAACAGTTGTTGGAGTAGCTGTCGTTGGAGTAGCCGTCGTTGCTTGTGTTGTAGCAACCGTTGTTTCTTCTTTATTACCTTGTCCACAGGCGGCTAATAGCAATGCACTGGAAAAGAGGAGTGCTGTTACTTTTACTGCTTTTCTTCATAAATAGTCTCCTTCATTTCTATTTTTAAAAAGAGGAGAAGAGACCTATCTTCTCCTTATAAATTTCGTAATCAACAGATTATTTTTTTCTACGTAATTCGTATCCAGGAGTGTAGCTCTATATTGAGAGTAGCTTTGTGTATTATCATCACGTAGTGGTATATATGGATTAATTTCTTTTTAATTTTTTTGGATATCGATTTTTAGTGTAATCGTATGAATAAGTAATCGTGAAAACATCATCTTTGTAATCCGTATTATATTCAACACCTTTACCAATAAGAACTTTTAGTTTTTTTCTTTGTTTTTCCAGCAGCTTTTTTTAAGCATCTCCAGAGGATTATCACCGGCCATTTTTTGAAATAATAAAAGTTGATACTTTTTTCTTCTTTTAATAAGACATCATCTTTATAATACAATGTTATTGTGTCTGTACCACTGTTACTAGCAGCTTCAAAAACTGCTTTTTGAGCATCTTCTAAACTATAAACGGTTGTTGGAGTAGCTGTCGTTGGAGTAGCCGTCGTTGTTGCTTGCGTGGTTGCTTGTGTTGTTTGATCTTGAGTCGTAGCGACCGTTGTTTCTTCTTTTTTTACCTTGTCCACAAGCGGCTAATAGCAATGCACTGGAAAAGAGAAGTGCTGTTACTTTTACTGCTTTCTTCATACATAGTCTCCTTCAATTCTTTTTAAAATATGGAGAAGATATCAATCTCTCCATATTTAATTTAGAAATCTAAATGTTATTTTTCTACATAACCGCCCTTAATGAGTGCATCTTTAAATTGAGAGTAACCAATAGTATTGTCATCACGTAAATTTAAATTCGGAATAGCTTCTTTGAACTTTTTCATATCAAGTTTTGTATAATCGAAAAGAATAGCTAATCGTGTAAATGTCATCTTTTTAGCTCTGCTTTGAATTCAAAAACCTTTTCCGATGAATTCTTTAAGTTTTTTTCTTCTGTTTTTTGCGCTAGATTTCTTAAGTGTTTCTAAAGGATTCTCGCCTTCCATTTTTTTGAAATAATATAAGTAGTTACATTGTCTTGTTTTTAATAAAACGTCATCTTTATAATATAACGTCATCTTTGCATTTACGGCTTCATCACCAGCTTCAAGAACTGTTTTCTTAGCATCTGCTGGCATTTCTGTTTTTGCTTGAGCAACAGTTGTTGGAGTAGCTGTCGTTGGTGTAGAAGTTGTAGGCGCAGCTGTTGTTGTTTCTGCTTTTGCTTGAGTAGTAGCAGTTGAGTCTTGTTTTTTTGTCCGCACCCAGCTAATACTAGTCCAGCTGTAAATAGAAGTGACAATGCTTTTGTTGTTTTGTTCATAATTTTTCCTCACTTTTTTTGTTATGTATCGTAAAACCGGTAAGAAAGAGCTCTTTACCGGTCTTGTTTGTTTAATTATTTCTTTTCAGTATAGCCAGCTTTAAACAGTGCTTCTTTAGAAGCTTTGAAGCTTACTTTATCACCTTGACCAGAAAAATCAGTTGGGATAGCTTTCTTTAAATCAGAAAGTTTAGCAACAGTGTAGTCTACAGTCACAAATTGAGTAACAATGCCGTCTTTCACTTCTTGAGTAGCAGTTACACCTTTAACTGAGTTGTATAAATCAGTATTTTTCTTGGAATTTTTTTAATTGCCTCGTCTTCAGAAAGTGGAATTTTTTTCAAATCAACCTCAGATTTTGCTGTTTGTTTAGTAACAACGTCTCCTTTATAGTAATAAACTAAAGTAGAAACAATAGCTTCATTTTTTAGTTCGAATGTAGCGGTTTCTTCTTTCGCACATCCTAATAGTACGAATAATGCTGTAAATAACACAGCGAATAATTTCATTGCTTTTTCATGCACTTCATCCTTTTGGTTTGTAATATACTCATAACTTTTTGTTATGTATCGTAAAACCGGAAAGAGAGAGCTCTTTATCGGTCTTCTTTATTTAATTATTTCTTTTCTTTAAATCCTGCTTTTTAACCAATACTTTAGAAGCTTTGAAACTTACTACGTTACCGTTTCCTGAGAAAGTGTCTGGGAAAGCTTTTTTTCAGATCTTTCACTTTAGCTACTGAATAGTCAATCGTTACAAGTTGAGTAATCACTCCGTCTTTTGATTCTAAAGAAGCGGTAATCCCTTTGATAGCAGTGGATTCCTCATTCTCTTCTTTAAGAGCTGCCATTGCTTTTTTCTTCAGAGACTGGTAACTCAGAAATAACTAATTTTGTTTCAGTGATTTGCTTTGTTACGACGTCCCCTTTATAGTAATAAATTAATGTTGTAGTAATTGGACCTTCCTTAAGTTCGAATGCTGCAGTTTCTTCTTTCGCACATCCTAATAGTACGAATAATGCTGTAAATAACACAGCGAATAATTTCATTGCTTTTTTCATGAAATTTATCCTTTCGGTTTGTAATATACTCATAACTGTTAGTTATGTATCGTAAAACCGGAAAAGAGAGTAAGCTCTTTACCGGTCTTCTTTATTTAATTATTTCTTTTCTTTAAATCCTGCTTTTTCAATCAATTCTTTAGTAGCTTCGAAACTTACTACATTACCTTCGCCTGAGAAAGATTCTGGGAAAAGCTTTTTTCAAATCTTCCAATTTAGCTACTGAATAGTCAATCGTTACAAACTTGAGTAATCACTCCGTCTTTTTGATTCTACGATAGTAGTTACATCCCTTTGATTGCAGAGTATTACTTCATTCTCTTCTTTAAGATCTGCCATTGCTTTTTTTCTTCAGAGACTGGTAACTCAGAAATAGCGATTTTTGCTTCATTGATTTGCTTTGTTACGACGTCCCCTTTATAGTAATAAGTTAATGTTGCAGTAACTGGACCTTCCTTAAGTTCGAATGTAGTAGTTTCTTCTTTCGCACATCCTAATAGTACGAATAATGCTGTAAATAACACAGCGAATAATTTCATTGCTTTTTTCATGAAATACATCCTTTCAAGTTGTAATATACATATATTATAAATCTAATAATTCTAATATGCAAGCCTTTTTACAAAAATGGGTGCCAATGAAGGTTGACAATTGCTAACAGTTTGATTTTAACAGCAATGTGCTATACTAATCTTACAGTGAAATGGAGGAAAAAGTATGAATCAAACTGTAAACTTCTTGAAAGAACTTGTGGCAATTCCGTCACCAACTGGCTATACCAGAGATGTGCAAGACTATTTAATCGATGTCTTAACAGATATGGGATATGAGCCAAGACGTACAGCAAAAGGATTAGTGGTTGTAACAGTACCTGGAGCAATGGATGAGAAACAGCGTGTGGTAACGGCACATATTGATACACTTGGTGCGATTGTTCGCGCAGTAAAACCAGATGGTCGCTTGAAACTCGACCGTATTGGTGGATTTGCTTGGAATATGATTGAAGGAGAAAACTGTACAGTGCATGTTGCTAGCAATGGAACGACTGTTTCGGGAACAATTTTATTACATCAAACGAGTGTACACGTATACCGTGAAGCGGGAAAGCTAGAGCGCAGTCAAGATAATATGGAAGTTCGTTTGGATGCAAAAGTCACAAACGAAGCAGAAACGCGTGCATTAGGAATTGAAGTAGGTGACTTTGTATCCTTTGATCCACGTTTTGTCATCACACCAACAGGATTCATCAAGAGTCGTTTCTTAGATGATAAAGTGAGTGCAGCAATTTTATTAACCTTATTAAAGAAATACAAATCAGAAGGAATCACATTGCCAGTGACGACTCATTTCATGTTCAGTTGTATTGAAGAAACTGGAACGGGAGCCAACAGTAGCATTCCAGAAAAAGCGGTAGAATTCTTTAGCCGTGGATATGGGGGCGATGGGGGATGACCAACAAACAGACGAATATACTGTTTCTGTTTGCGTGAAAGATGGTTCTGGGCCATATAATTTTGATTTCCGTCAACATCTTGTATCTCTATGTAAGGAAAAGAACATTCCATTTAAATTAGATATTTATCCTTATTATGGTAGTGATGCCTCAGCAGCAATGCGTGCCGGAGCGGAAGTGAAACATGCCTTACTCGGTGCTGGAATTGAATCAAGCCACTCTTATGAAAGAACGCATCTTGATTCGGTTGAAGCAACACAACAGTTAGTCGATGCCTACCTTTTAAGTTCATTAGTAGAAGCTTAATATTGAGCCTTTCCAACAGTGTTTGGGAAGGCTTTTTTTGTTTTTGAAAGTTTTTTGAATTATTTTGTTGACACGGTTTCTTCAGGGGAGTATACTCTAAAACGTAAACTTTACGATTTGGAAAGCGAGAGAAACATGAACAAGAAAGAAAAGGTTATTTTAGGAGGGGCAGTTGCGCTTGGGTTGTTATTTGCATCGGGTGCCGTTTTATCCCAGCAACAAGCCCAAACAACGGACACAACAACTGAGGAGACAACCATTGATGCCGAGCGTATGGCGAAATACGAACAGGCAGCACAAGAAATTAAAGACAATAAACCAAAGACAATTGTCGGAGAAGTGTTTGAGAATGGTTATTTGAAAAAACACGGAGACCATTATCACTTTGTATATGGCGCGCCACCAGCAGATGCTATTTATGAACAGAAAAAACCAGGTGCGACAACGAGTACAGTAGAAGACAATTACGTCTTCAATCCAAATGATATCGTCAGTGAAAATGAATTAGGATTTGTTGTTCGACACGGCGACCACTTCCATTTTATTTACCGTTCGCAATTAGCAAACGCACAAACGGTGACAAGAGAAGATGAAAATGGCAAGAAGAGAACGTGTAAGTTATTACGTATCCCGCACGGAGACCATTTCCACGATGTATTAGACTGTGGGGACGGTAGTGCTTCATTTGCCTTTGACGATGAACCAATTTCAAGACCATCGACTGGTGGAAGCAACACAGGAGTGGCAAGTACAATCGGTGCCGTTACACCAACAAGACCAAGTACAGCAAGCGCTCAGCCTGTAACGCCTCCAGCAACAGATATTGCAACACCACAAGCGGAAGAGTGGACATTGCAATCGCCAGAGATTCAAAAATATTTAGACTATATCGTGTATGCTTACGGCGTGGAACGAGATACGATTAAGTTCGAGTCTGTGACAAACGATCAAGGCGAGTATGTCGGAAAAGTTTTCGCCTTCCAAAATATGGAACAAGGGCAAGATAAAAACCATATCCATCCTTGGGTGATTCCATTGAAACGTTTCGAAGTGCCAAATTCTGACCCATCAATTCCTGCAGAAGTGCGACTATCTCAAGAGATTGATTTAATCGCAAGACGTATGGGCATTTCTCGTACAGCGATTCGCATTGTAAATGGACGTTTCGATATTCCACACGGCGACCATAGTCACTCAATGAATATCGTCAATAAAGATGGCGTCGAAGCCTATGAGAAAAATAAACTTCCAGTTATCGTTCCTCCATTTGTGGCAGGGAATGTGAATTTGGAGACTGTTTTTGCCAAAATTGACGAAGTGAAAGCTCATGCCAGCGAAAAATACAAAGACGATCCTGTAACATTGAACCGTATTTTAGTAGCCTTGAACGAATACAAAGAACAAGTGCAACTAAAAGGAAACTCAACAGAAGGGTTCGTCAAAGGATTGGAACGCTTCGAGGCGCAAACGATTAACCACGAGGCAGTCGCTGCTGAAGAAGTAACGCCTGAAGAACAAAAGATGAACGCGACTCACGAAGAAACGGTTCGTATGGTCGGTGAGTTGAATTTACAAGACTACGGCGTGACAGCGGATGAGTTGAAAGACTTAGCTTCAAAAGCGCGTGAATCTAATAAAGAAGAACAAGTAAACGCGATTCGTGCATTGGTTCAAGCATTACGTGATGCCAACGACCGTATTAGTATCGAAGGAATGCGTTACTTATACTTCTTAACACAACACGTTTTAGACCAAGAATTACCAGCTGCGCTTCGTGAAGAAGTGGCAAGCCTCATTAAGCGTTATATGGGTTCACGATTGAACTTTGCGACAACACCTGTTGAATCACTCATTATCGAGTCTTATCGTGCAAAATTAGCGATTAAGAATCTCATGCGAAATTCGATGGAAAAGTCGATGCGACAATCGGAAAGAATCTGAAAGAAATTTTAACGCCAGCTTCTGAGGAAGAACAAAGCATTTTCCAAGAGGCCAAAGACTTCGCTGAAATGGCGCTGGATGAATCGGATAAAGGATAACAGCACTCCGAAGAGCTCTATCCTAGATGTGAAACCTTCAGAGGAAAAACCATCTGAAGAAACTACAACGACGCAAAGCGAAACGACAGAAACAACAGAAAGTACGACCGCTTCTGTAGAGACGACAGAAGAAACAACGGCCACAACAGAAGCCGCTACTACAGTAGAAACTACAACTGTTGAACAATAGAACTTTTAAACACGTAACTCTTTAATAAAGAAGAGTTGCGTGTTTTTGTTTCCTATGAATAGGAGGTTTAGCAGTATTTATGGTATACTAATACAGCATTCTAGTTGAAGGAGGGATTTAAATGGCAGTCATGCATTTTGGCGAAAACAATACTTGGATTAACATTAATTCAGATTTAATCAGTGAATATTCATCCATTTACGATACATACGAAATCGATGACGAGATGATTGAATACGCGCTTGATAAAAACGAACGCGCGCATATGGAGTATAATCGCCGAACGAAGACATTGGTGGTCATTTATAATGTCCTCAACTTAACACGCGAAGAGAATCATTACGATACGATTCCGTTGACGTTTATCGTACGACAAAATCAAATCGTCACGATTTCCAATGCGCAAAATGAATATATTATTGATCAAATTCGTGAAGAGCTAGAAGAGAATATGCATTGGAGCGTATTTAATTTCTTATTACATAGCTTATTTACGATTTCGGAAAACTATTTCCCAATTATTGAAAAGTTAAATAAAGAGCAACAAAATATTAGTAAATTGCTTCGAAAGAAAACGACAAAGGATAATTTATTCCGCTTATCTGACATGCAGATTGAGGGAATGTACTTAGTCTCAGCGACGAAGCAAAACGCGGTTGTACTCGAGCAATTGAAGACGCAACAAGCCTTCAAAGCGCTCGACGATTCTGAAAGAGAGCAGTTGGAAGATAATATCATCGAAGCGAATCAATTAGTAGCGATGACAGATTTACATCTTCAAATCTTGCATCAAATCGCAAACACGTATAACAATATATTGAATAATAACTTGAACGACACGATGAAATTCTTAACGCTCATCTCGATTTTAATGACGATTCCGGATATTGTGACGGGATTCTTTGGGATGAATGTGCAGATTCCGTTTACGGAGTTTAGACACGGATGGGCGATCATTCTTTTGATTATCGCACTCGGTTGGATAGGCGTGTCGCAGATTATCAAGCGCATTATGAAAGATTAACCAAAAACACCTTCCTACTTGATAGGAAGGTGTTTGTTTGTGTGCTAAGTTTTTATTTGTGCTCAGATATATGATTACTTCGAATCCTTGCGGATTTGTTTATTGTAGCTGTAACGTTGCACCGGCGCAAGCCTTGGTCTTGCGCCTAAAAAGCTCAAAAAAGGGAGTAAGGAATAAATTCCTAACTCCCTTTAATTCGCATTTTGTGCTTTTTCACGTTACTGCTACAATAAAATCCACAAGATTCTTCGTAATCATTTGCTGGGTCAGCACGTAAAAAACTACTTCCTATCGAGTAGGAGTGTTTTTGGGAATCTAAGAATAGGAGACCTATCTAACCTCATTTGGTGATGGGAGGTTAGAGAAGTTTCTTAGCTTTTTCGGTGTTGGCGAAGTGGAGTTTGGCCACTTTGCCGAGGAGTTCCATGCCACCGTGTTTTAAAATAGTGGCTGCTGCTTTATCGACGTTGGCACCGGCACCGCTTGGGAGTTCATATCCGTATTCGGCGCTGAGTGAATCGAGGCCGTCGAGAAAGGCGCATCTGGCAATCATAGAAGCTGCCGCAACTGCGATATGGTGGCTTTCGCCTTTTGTAATAAAGTAGGTTTTCTTCTTATCGACAAGGTCTTGACTGTTGAGATAACGGTAATACAAGTCTGGTTTACAGAATTGGTCGATTAAGTACGCTTCTGGAACCTCAGGAGCGAGTTTTTCAGTTAAGAGACGGAGAGCTTGGTTATGAAGCAGAGCCTTCATCTCGTTTAGATTCTTGACTTGTTGAACTTCGTTATATTTTTCAGGCCAAAGTGTGAGTAATTTATAAGGCACAGCTTCTTTGATTTTTGGAACGAGCGCCTTGATTTGGTCGTCCGTCATATCTTTTGAATCGCGAACGCCCATCGCTTTTAAAGTTGCGATATTTTCTTTTGAAACATAAGCTGCCGCAACGGTTAGTGGTCCAAAGTAAGCGCCGTTACCGACCTCATCACTTCCGATGACGCTCCAAGTCGCAAAACCTTCTGGAAGAGTAGAGTCTTCGAGAGCTTTCTTTGAAGCTGCGTCGATTGATTGTTCGAGGTGGTTCTTTTGGATAAAGGCTTCGATGCCTTTTCCTTGGAAGAGAACCTTGCCCGATTTATAGGCCGTAATCGATAAACCGTCGACCTTTAGACGCAATGTGGCGTGTGGTGGAGGAGATTGCGTGTATGAAGCGTAGGTTGCTCCAAAGGGTTGCAATTTGCTCAGATGATAAAAATTAAAGTTAATGAATTCATGTCGTTCCCCCTTTTCTTTTTAGCATACCATGACAAAATTTCATCCGTCCACTCTCTAAAAAAGTGGATTATTAGTGTATTTTTTAAATGAAAAATGGTAAAATAAGGTGATATTATGGAGAAAGTGAGAGGGTCTTTTGTGAATCAACCAAAAACAAGAGTAAAAGCAACGATTTCAGGGAAATCTTATACGATTATTGGTCGTAAGTCGCAACAAGAAATGCAAAGTATTGTGCGTGTCTTACAAGAACAATTAGATCAAATCACTCGAGTATCTGACAAATTGTCGACGGAAGAAGTGGCGCTTCTTGCAGCCATCAACGCCATCTCGAATCAATTTGAAAAGCAAGAAGAAGTGGTGGCATTGAAGAAACGTGTAGAGCAATTAGAAAAAGAATTGCGCTCCGTGCAACATAAACGCCCTTCAATTGATGCAAATAGAAAACAAGAATTAGAAAAACAATTTGAATTACAACAAGATTTGTTGAGAAGGTAGGTTTCAATGGTAACGTTAATTATTTTATTTTATTTATTAGTTGGTGTGTATACCGGAATGCGCCGAGGATTAACTTTACAACTCGTGTATATCGCAGGATACTTCATCACATTCTTAGTTGCGATGTTCACTTACGAAGGATTTGCAAAATTCTTATCGGTATACATCCCATATCCATCATATATTCCTGGAAATCACTTAGCGATTTTCACAGAAGCCCAAGCGATGTCACTTGACCAATCATTTTATAAATTGGTTGCATTTCTATTAATCATGATTCTTGGATGGTTAGTGGTTCGATTCCTTGGTTATGTCGCTAGCGAATTAACATTCTTACCGCTATTGAAACAATTCAATACGATCGGTGGAGCAGCACTTGGATTCTTAATGAACTACTTATTCATTTTCTTTGTACTTTACGCAGTAGCGATGATTCCGATGGCACCAGCACAAAAGATTATCGAAGGCGGATTGCCAAACTTCATCATCACGAAAACACCAATTGTGACGCAAATCGTTTCAAGTTGGTTATTACCTAAATAAAACCTCGAAGCGTGGAACAAACTTGTTCCACGTTTTTTAAGAAAGAAGGACTGTTATGAATTCGAAAATCGAAAAGGTTTTAGAATTTTCAAAAATTAGAACACAACTGGCCGAATATGCGACTTCTGAAAAAGGAAAGCAAATGATTAAGGATCTTCCAATTGAAGTCGATGCGAAGGCCATTCAAAATAAGATTGAAGAAACAACAGATGGGGTGGAACTCTTACGTTTGAAACAAGGGATTCCAATCCCACGATTGAAAGATATTAGTTTTGCCTTGAAACGTCTAGAGCTAGAAGCAGGGCTGAATGGACGCGAGTTAAGTGATATCCTGCGTGTGTTGACAACCACACATGAGGCTGAGCGTTTCTTTGAAAAAAAGTCGAAGAAGAAGAAATCGCACTAAAACGTGTGCCTCGTCTTGTCGAAAAACTAGAGAGTATTCCTGATGTAACAAGTGAATTAGAAGCCTCTATTCGTGAAGACGGGTATGTTTTAGATAGCGCGTCTCCAACCTTACATGGCGTTCGTGTGGGGATTCAAAAGACGGAACAAGATATTCGACGTCAAATGGATCAATACCTCACAGGAAAGAATGCGCAATATTTAAGCGATACGATTATCACGATTCGTAATGACCGTTATGTACTTCCTGTAAAGGCAGAGTATAAATCAGTCTTTGGCGGAACGGTCCATGACCAAAGTTCGACAGGGCAAACGCTCTTTATGGAGCCGCAAGCGGTCGTGAATTTAAACAACAAGCTTCGTGAGTATCAAATCCAAGAGAAGCGTGAAGTGGAACGTATTCTTTGGGAATTGTCTCAAAAACTCATGCCATACACGAATTCATTGCATCAAAACCATTATGTATTGGCGCGTCTAGATGTAGTGAATGCAAAAGCGCTGTACGCTCATGAATTGAAGGCAACGGAGCCGATTATCGATGCCAATAATTACGTAGCCCTCTGGCAAGCGTGGCATCCACTTTTAGAGCGTGAGAAGGCTGTGGCAAACGATATTATTCTTGGAGAAGAGTATCAAGCCATTGTCATTACAGGGCCGAATACGGGTGGTAAAACCATCCTCTTGAAGACGGTCGGTGTCATTCAATTGATGGCACAGATGGGGCTGTATATTCCTGCGGGTGAAAATAGCCGTGTGGGAGTCTTTACGGAGATTTTCGCAGATATTGGAGATGAACAATCGATTGAGCAAAATCTATCGACGTTCTCGTCTCATATGTCGAATATCGTCTCTATCTTGAAACAAATCAATGATAAGAGTTTGATTTTAATCGACGAAATCGGATCAGGGACAGACCCACAAGAAGGCTCGTCACTTGCGATTGCGATTCTTGATTATATTGCAAGTAAGCAAAGTTATGTGATTGCATCGACTCACTATCCAGAGTTGAAAGCATACGGTTATGACCGTCCTAAAACTATTAATGCGAGTATGGAATTTGATGGGGATACCCTGCAACCAACGTACCAACTCTTACTTGGCGTACCAGGACGTAGTAATGCCTTTGATATTTCAAAACGTCTTGGGTTACCATCGATTATTATCGACCAAGCACGTGGACTTCTTTCAGAAGAAGACCAAGACTTGAATGCGATGATTAGTGACTTGGAACAAAAACGTCGCCGTGCGCAGCGTGATGCTGATAAGATGCGTCATCAGTTAGAATTGAGTACGCAGTTACTTGAGGACTTACAACGCGAAACGGAACAATTCCAAGCGAATAAAGCGCGTCTCTTAGAAGAAGCGAAAGAACGTGCGAATACGTTAATTGAACAGAGTCAAGATGATGCGGATAAGATTTTTATCTGAAATTCGTGAACTTCAATTGAAAGTAAGCAAAGTACCGTTAAAGAGCATGAGATGATTTGAGAAGAAAACGGCGCTAAAAGACTTGAAGCATGAGCAAGCTTTTGAAGAAAAACAAGGTACTTCGCAAAGGAAAAAGCGAAGAAGGCGCTGCAAGTCGGACAAAGTGTCGAAGTTCTTTCATTTGGCCAACGGGTACGCTTGTTGAGAAGGTGAATGACCAGGAATGGGTGGTTCAAATGGGCATCATCAAGATGAAGATTGCCGTTGAGTGACCTATCTCCAATCGCGGATAGGGCGAAAGATACGAAGCAACAAGTCATCGTGAAGAGTGCGCGTGCCAGTCATGTCTCTTCAGAACTAGACCTTCGCGGAAAACGATACGAAGAAGCGATGAAGGATCTAGAGTTATATTTGGATGCTGCGATTCTTGCGAACTATCCACGTGTCACGATTATTCATGGGCGTGGAACTGGAGCTATCCAGCAAGGAGTTCATAGGGTAGCTGCTGCAGCCACCGTTCTGTCGCAAGTTTTTGAATTTGCGCCGATGAATACGGGCGGAAATGGAGCGACCATCGTTACCTTTAAGCAAACCGTGAGCAGAATAGTTGGGTCAAAGTAGGGGGCTTGCTATACTAGGTTTGTAGAAAAAGGAAAGGATGATTCGAATGGTAAAATCATTAACAGATAAAAACTTTGCAGAAGAAACTAAAAATGGAGTAGTCTTAGTAGACTTCTGGGCAACTTGGTGTGGTCCATGTCGTATGCAAGGTCCAGTTATCGACCAATTAGACGAAGAAATGGGAGACAAAGTAACTTTTACAAAAGTTGACGTTGACGAAAACCCAGAAACAGCTCGTGCATTTGGCATTATGAGTATCCCAACATTGCTTATCAAAAAAGATGGCGAAGTCGTTGATAAAGTGGTTGGCTACCATGCTAAAGAACACTTAGAAGAAATTTTAGAAAAATATTTATAAAATCTAAAGTCTCCAAACGCTTGATATATCAAGGTTTTTCCTTGGTATGTCAGGGCGTATTTTGTTTAAAAATTTTTCGAAAAGGTGTTGACAAAAATTTCTTTTTAGTCTTATAGTTAGTTACACAAGTAACTAACCAATCAATACAAAGCGATCATGAACAAGGGATAAGGCGTTATGAAATTTGATTTTTCAAAGTGATATCCCATTATTTCAACAAGTAGCGAATCAACTGGAAGAAGAAATCTTCCATGAAGTCTCATAAAAGAAGGAGATCAAGTACCGTCGACAACTGAGATTTCCACAGGATATCAAATCAATCCAGCAACGGTATTGAAAGGAATGAACTTACTCGTGAGCGAACAAATACTTGAAAAACGAAGATAGCTTTGGAACGTTTGTAGCAGAAGGGGCCAGAAAAATTATCTTAAGCAAGAAGCAAAATGAATTTGCCAATCAAATGGTGCCAAACTTCTTAAAAAGAAGCACAAGCGCTCGGCATTACAAAAGACGAATTAGTAAAAATCATCGAAGGAGGCTTCCAATAATGAGTATCGAAGTCAAAGATTTAAAAAGAAGTTTTTCAAAAAGAAGCGGTGAAAAGGAGCAACATTCACGATTGAACCTGAAAGTATTATCGGGTTGCTCGGACGAAATGGTGCCGGAAAGAGTACAGTGCTAAACATGATTGCTCGCCGCATCGAAAAGACAAGCGGGGACATCACTCTTGATGGAGTAGACCTTCATAAGACAGCCAGCGCGATGCATGAAGTGTACTTATCAAGTTCTGATAACTGGTTCTCACGCGAATATAAATTCAAAAGATCTTCCTCAGCATTTATAAAGACACTTACCCAGAATTTGATACGGAATTTGCCGAAGACCTCATCAAAGTGTTCGATGTGAACGTGAAGCAAAAATACTCAAAAAGCCTCAACAGGATATAAAAAGTATCATGAAAATTATCTTAGCACTTGCGAACCCTAGCGAATACATCTTCTTAGATGAACCAGTGCTTGGTCTTGATGCGAACCACCGCCATATCTTCAATAAGAAATTACTCGAAGCGTATGCGCGTCGTCCTCGTACATTTGTGATTGCAACGCATTTAATCGAAGAAGTTGCTTCCATTTTAGAAAAAGTCATTGTGATTAAAGACGGAGTAGTAACTGAAGAAGTGTTGGTCGAAGATGTTCTTCGTAAAGGATACGTCGTTAGTGGAGCATCCACATTAGTACAAGAATATGTAGTAGGTAAGAAAGTTCTTGAAACAGACCAAATCGGAAACTTTACAAGAAGTGTGGTGATTGGTGCTATTGGAGAAGCACAACCAGGATTAGAGTTTTCTCCATTAACATTACAAGATTACTTTATCTCAATCACTCGAAAGGAGAATGAATAAGATGAACCGTTTATTATCAGTTGTCAGCATGGGATTAGAAAGAAGATGGAAAACAATTTTAATGTTCTTAGGAATTTGGTGGATTATTACGACTTTCTGATGAAGATTTTTGCAAATGGGGACTTTTAGCATATCTGAGTCGTTATTTCCCAATTTACTTCGATAATGAAATTGCAATTATCCTATTACTCACCGGAATTGGCTATGTCGTTGAACAATTCCGCCTAGAAAGCCAATTAGGATTAACCAGAAAAGAACAAATCGAAAGCTTATTCATTCAAACGCTTGTCGATTCTGGAATCATCACACTCATCTACGCCTTATTAATTCCACTAAGAAATGGAGTTTCACTCGGCACAGTAACCATTCAAACGATTTTAGGGACCTATTCGGACCCTAGAAAAATATCGTGATTAGCATCGCAGTCTTTTCGTGAAAGTTGTTCTAATTCACCTAGTCGCAAATATTATTGGGATTGTTCTTAATAAAATTAATCAAAAGGCGGGCATTTTCGTATTATCAGGTGTTGCATTAATCAATTGAGTGCATATAGGTGGTGATATTGCCAATTTAAAGCTCTTAATTCATTAATATTCGGATCATTCTATCATTAGTAATTTTAATCATGATCCTGAAACTTTAAAGCATCGCTCCAGATAAATCTATCCTAGAACTCCTGCATTCAAATTCTTTGTTAGAGCAGGTTCTCCTTCTTTTTTGTCCATCTGGTAAATATTTCGAATTATGACAGTGTTTGAATAGAAAAATGGAAGTCAATAGTTCATTTCCC
>BNJV01002643.1_pt1 | contig 44209 bp, 63 predicted proteins | sample 8540591 | NCBI WGS metagenome assembly BNJV01 (sample SAMD00202457, study PRJDB9452) | human saliva metagenome | host: Homo sapiens
AGTACTCTTTCCTAAACAAATACCATTCCATAATTATAAGCAGTCATTGACTGCTTATTTTAATATCATTAAACTTCTTATTCTCTCATTTTTAAATTCATTATGCTATAATACCAATTGAGAGCGACATTTTTTTCAAACATAATTTACTTTTTAGCAGTTTAAGGAAGATGATAAATGAGTTATCACGTAAAATTTAATGACATTACCTCCATGCATGGCCAAACGAATCAAACCATCCAACAATGGGGCGCGTCGATAACAAACCTAAGCAAAGCGGTTGAAGGATTTGCGGGGAACAGTAGTCTCCAGGGGAAAGCGATGACGAGTGCGAAGGGCTATATGACAGAAGTTCATGGAATATTTATACAGACGCTGACGCAGTTAATGAATGAATATACCGCAAGTTTCTTACTGTATAAAGATGGCTACTATCAAATCGATACGCATAACCATGCGGAATTACCTGAAGATGTCTATAAGGGGCTTCATTCAGACCTTGGAAAGTCTAAGCAACGATTCGAACAACAGTTGGAACAGTTAACAACTGCCAAGCTCAAAGTCGCAGGATTAGTGAATTACCAAGGGACTAGTCATACAAAGACGAAATTCACGTATGAGAAGCTGATGAAGGATATCAAGCATCTAGACGAATCCATTACGCAATATGAAGAGATGCATGCTCGCCAAGATTTGCAGGCGTTTAAGGAATTGCTAGCAGCGACAAAGAGTTTATTGGCAGAACATTCGAGCAGAAACCGCAGTATGGGAAGTTATCAAGTAGGAGACTTCCTTCAGTTGTCATCGATAAATCGATTCATGTTGGCTGCGCAACAATCTGCAATCTATTTGAACGATCATATGCCCCAGATTCAAGCTGCGCAAGAGCGTGAACAATTGCGTGTAGAATCAATCTACGCAGAAGAACGAGGCAAGCAAGGAGCTATGAATCTTGTTTTTGGCGTTTTGACGATAGTTGCGGGTGCTACTGCTCTAGTAATGTCGGGTGGGACTATGTTGCCGATTGTAACCTCAGCTTTTAAGGTTGGAGCAATGGCTTTGTCCATGTATGGGGCTTCAAATTCTATCGAAGCTGGACAGAATATTTATTATGGATTGTCTGGCGACGGAAAATCCTTCGCGATAAATCCGATTCGAGATACACTTTTTTAGGAAATGGTGAGTTATACCACAGTTTGGGGCAAATTTTCAGTCTTACAACAGGGGTGTTCATACCAATTGCGCAGACGCAAAGTATTGCCCAAGGAATCTCTCAGTTCTTCTGGGGGACAGTCGGAAGTATAGCAACTGGGCAAGCAGCCTACCATGGTACAAAGCTTCTCGGTGGAAACGAAGAAACCGCTCAACTGATGAACTTATTGGGGAACTTTGTTGGTGGATATGCAGTCTCTAAAGCCGTTAACAAATTTAGTTTGAATGGAAAGATTGCGCCGAAAGTTTCGGCAGAAAAGGTGCAAATTCAAGAACCTGAGTTGTTGAAGTCATCAATCAAAACAATGTCTGATGAGGTATATACAGAAATCAGAAAAATGAGTATTAAAAATCCTGAATCTGATACAATGACATTAGGAAAAATATGAACCTACAATTAGACCAGATGGCAAAGTGGATTATGGGACTCCTGGGCCGGGTTCATATATTAAGAAGGCGGGCAAAACAACGTATTTTGATTTAGGCGAGTATTGGAATAAAATAAAAGAGAAGTTTCACTTAGATGATAAGCAAATGTTTGATGCGTTTAATAAACCAGCGTTAGACGACGCTGTAGCACAAGGCAAGACCATTCGATTCTCGCATGATCCAGAACTCCCTCAGTATCAAGAATCAGCTATTAGATGGGAATGGGATTATTTGAAGGAGCAACATGGCTATAAACGATTGACATTAAAAGGAGGCTACTGGTATGGAGTTAACTAATATGGATATTTTATCGGATGAACTATGTGATAATCTGGAAAGAGTATTTATGAGTAGGATTGGAACGATTAGCATATACGATATAGAAGACCCCAATCAGCATACTTTCAAACTGAAGTTCCCGGTCTATAATTTTGCTGGTGCAAAATTTCAGTACGAGAATGATTTCTTTGAGATTTATCTGTTTTTAAACGGTGAGGAAGGTTTATTGCTTTCTAAGCCAAACAGTCGTTATAGCGAAATAAGTGATTGGGATGCATATTTAAAAGAAATCATGGTAAAAATCGAGTCTTATATCCCAGAGAAGTATTTAAAAGCTAAGGGCTGGAGATAGGAGGTATCAGTAGGATGCGGAAGAGTGTAGAAGAGATAAAATTGGAATTAATTGGTCGAATTGAGCGTTATTTTGGAGATAGAGCCTCTGAACTAACCATTTGTGAGTTCGTCGATGTACCGAATCATCGTATACTACGCCTTATTTTTAGAGCGTATGATTACTACTGGGTTCAATTTAATTACGAAAACGATATATGCGGCTTCTCTATTGTTTTGAACAATGAATTTGGAGCATCCCTTGAAAGTGGAACACGATGGTATATGGAGACTAGCGATTGGGACAGCTACTTAAAAGAAATCATGACAGAGATCGAACTTCGTATCCCGGATGAGTATTTGAAAGCAAAGGGATGGCTGTAGAGGTTAAAATACAATAATTGATGATACCACTGGGTTACCAGTGGTATTTTTGTGTATTAATTTTTGAAAAAAATACCGAATTTATTTTTCATGAATATGGTATGATAAAAGTGCAGAAGAGGTTAAATCTTATAACGAAATTGGACAAGTCTTCACCTTAACAACAGGGGTGTTCATACCGATTGCCCAGACGCAAAGTATTACTCAAGGAATCTCACAGTTCTTATGGGGAACAATCGGAGGTTTAGCAACTGGTCAAGCAGCCTATCACGGAACAAAACTTCTCGGTGGAAGCGAAGAAACCGCACAGATGATGAACTTATTTGGGCACCTCGTGGGTGGTGCGTATGCAGCCTATAAAGCAGCCAACAAGTTTAGCCTCAATAAGGTGAAGGTAGATGTCGAAGTACCGAAGTATAACCGCGAACAGATTCCAAGAAATATAGAAGAAAGCAGGCCTACTTGGAGACAATCTGAATTGGATATCGGAAAAGATTACGAGGGATATGATGCTCAAAAGTCGTTTATTAATGGAGAAGAAGTTCCATATGGTACTAAAGGAAGTGTTAGACCGGAATTTTATAAAAAAATGGCCATAGTGTAGAAGTTAAAAAAATTATAATGTAGAAACTTCTTCAGGTAGAAACAGTTTAATAAATAACGTGAGTAGTCAGATTAAAAAAAGACTCACAAATTTACCAGAAGGTACCGAACAAACAGTTGTTATTGATGTAAGAGGTCAAGATTATAATTTAGAAATACTCCGAGATATTAAAAAAATAAAAATTATAGAAAAAAATCAGGTTATAATGCTGAAATTCTATTCAAGAGAGAGTGAGGAACTTATGACAGTCGGTTTAAAAAGTAGATTTATATTGGTATTCTATTGGAACAGGAGATTTTCTCCACTCGTTTTTTTCAACAATTTGTGTTCGCTTAGAAAATAATGTTTGGGGAGCAGATTTCCTATTTTTGATGAATGAGTTATATAGTGGAAGGCTAGATCCACAACAGTTGGAGGAGGCTTTACGTGAATTGGAAACCATCCAAAAGGAATTAGAAAGAATTAATCCTGATCAGTTGTTTGGGATAAGGAAGATAGAAGTAAAATGCCTCCTTGGGGTGACAATATCAGTCCAGATATCAAAGCGCTATCAGATTATTTTTGTGACAAGCAGTGGAAAGAATCTAATTTCTGTGATAAAAAGAGCTTTGTTGGATGCTATAGATGAACAAGTTGAACTTGAAATAAAGAGTTTATGAAATGTCATGACTGATTAGAATTAAATATTTTTATGAAGAATCCAATATCGATTCATAAAACTATTACACGGCTTGGGATTACTCAGATCGTGTAATTCTTCAAAATAGACCTCTACCTCAAAAACTAGCTAAGGTTAATCCTGCTTTCAAGAAAAAGAATAGACCATTATAAAACATTAAAAATAGAATAGTGGTTTGAAATTGTGAAAAAAACAAAAATTCATTACATTACAAAGCTTGAATTGCAAGACTTATTGACTTTCAGTGGCTTTGTAGCAATTTTTTTGATGGGAAGCAGATCCAAAACAAAGAAGAGCTATTCCGTTTTTTTGAAAAACTGTCGGTCTTCCTGATGCGAATAATTGGTCATCTATTACGGATTGACTGACAGACTTATCGTGGTTAAAAAGCTGAAGAATACACTTTTATTTTTTTGAAAATTATGATGGTTTCTTAAAAGATGATTTATCTTCTAAAGACTTATTTTTTTAGGAATTTTGGAAGAAGATGTTCTTCCTTGGTGGGAAAGTGATGTTGAAAAACATGTTGTTGGCGGTAAGGTCAAGAGTTTTCAAGTTTACATAGTGGAAAATTAAAAAATGGGAAACATTTTTATGGAGTTGCCTTAAGGTAACAAATTTGATGATTCATATAGCGGTTTATTCATGTCAGAGACTAAGAGGGCTAATCGCAACTATGAAATTGATCGTTACTTCCTAATGGACAGTCAGAAATTACTTAGCTGGCGTAATCCTAATTACATGGCGAAGTTCAATCATTACATCCTTGAAGAAGAGATCAATCCAATTACACTTGAGCCAGCAACAGCCGAAGAAATCCAAACAGCTGAATGGTATAATCACATCCATCCTATCACTGAAACACTTAGCTGGGGAACTGCTTTGTATTTAGCTTATGTGGGCTATAACCAGTATTATAATAAACCATATACAACAATCCCCGAAGCCATCGGCAAAGGAAAAGATTGGATTAAAGGGAGAATTCCAAGTATGGGGAGTCAGCCGGTGGTTGAGATTAAAAGCTACAATATGGATGACTTAGCTAAACTCCAACACACAGAGAACTTTACTGAGAAGTCTTTAATTCATATTTTTGAAGGTGATATAAATAGGAGAGGACAAGCAGGAGGTTATCACTATGATATGGTAGAGGGGACTTCTGGTAGTATCATAGAAGGTACGAAAAGTCCTGCCTTAAATGATGCTGGAGTTTATGAAGCGAAAGTTGAAGTAAATGGAATTCCTAAAGAAGGAAATGATGGGTATTCAACCTTTTTCCCTGACCATATGAGCCCTCAGGAGATTGTGGATACCATTAATGAGGCATATTCTAATAAAGTTTTAGCTTATGGCAATAAGTACATTGGAAAAAGTAGTAATGGATTAAAGATTGGAATGTATATAAGAAAATCTGATGGAAAGATTATCTCAGCATTTCCAAGCGAATAAAAATGAATTTAGAGGTAAGATTAATGAAGAGAATATATTCAGTTGTAGTTTTTGGAAATGAAGAAAATGATATAATGTTAGTTTTGAAATTTACAGATCAAAAATTTTTATTCACTGTCAGACTTTTTTTAAATTCTGAGGTCCATAATTTTTTTACCCTCATATTTATAAAGAATTAGAGGCAGTTGTTACTGGTCAAAAAGAGGCATCTGGCTTTGGCGGTAATATGCTGAATATTAATATAGGTAAGGAGAAAACAGAAGTATACTATCAAATGGATGATGAAAGTCTTGGGGAACCATGTTTTATTTCAACTGATGAATTGTATAAACTAGTCATTGAGTGGAAAGAAATAGAAGATAGAATGTACAGTGGGGAAGATGTTTTTCCTCTTACCCTAGAGGATTGATGTTGTATAAACAGATTAAGGAACTAATAACAAAATTGCTTTTCAATTAAAGATTATAGATTTTGTGACTCAAAAGATTAAGTGGAGGCGAAGAAGATGCTCAATTCGCAAACTTTTATCACGAGCTTAAAACAGTTTTTAGGTAATGTTGAGGTCGTTGAAAAAAATCAGACAGTATTCAAAATAACTGATGGCGTAGATATCATTTATTCATTGGTGGCAGAAGCTAATCACTACTCTATTCTGATTAGTGAGCGTGGTACTGTATCGAACTTTTGTACCATACAAGATACCAAGTTCGCACAAATTTATTTTGCAATCTTTGTTAAGAACGCCTTAGCCGATATCGACCTTCCACTGATGTCAAAAATCGAAAACTTAACAGAAGAATTTGAGACACTGCTCGACTTATTCACCCAAGAAGGACTCGCACCGTTTTTATTCAGTAGATTCTGTCAAAGCGCAAAGAGTGAATGTATCTACGGCTTCTAAACGTCTTTACTACGTAGATGCAAGCGGCCGTGAATTCGATATCGCTTATCTACCGAATCGATTCCATCAAATCTTCTATTCATCTATTGTGAACTTGAAAAACCGCCTGGAGTGGTTAACCGAGTGGGTGGATTATTCTGATGAAATTCAAAAATACGAAGCTACTTTACTAGGATATAGTTCAGATGGAATGGTAAAAAGCGGACAATATTAGAAGATAGACAAAAGGAGTAAGACTGCTGTCCTACTCCTTTATTTTTTTATCTCACAAATACCAGCTTTTCGGATGTAGATAGTTCCGCATCAAACGTAAATCCGTCTTCGCTAAAAGACTCCAACTGCTTCACGTCTGTAACTTGTTCGCGCATGGCAAAGCCCACTAACAACCCACGCCCTTTTTTAGATGTCGTAGAGTGTTGTTTCAACTTTCCCTCTTTACGTTCGTAAAATTCCACATCTACCCAGTTGTAACGCGAGCGGTCTAAAAGCGTGCTGAACTCATCACTAGCACAGTTCACCACCGTTTCGCCTTCTTCAAACAGCTCTGCCCACTCCGCTTTCCAGTATGCTTTCAAGCTCTGCCCATCGACTCTGAGCGGTCGTAACATATCTAAGCGATACGGCTTTATATAAGTAGTTGGCGCCACAGCATCATATAACGCAGATAAGATGCGCACATGCTCGCTTCCATAGCGCATGCCCTCGTTCCATCCGTCTACTTGCTTCAACCAGCGAAACGCAAGTCCGTTGTAGAGTTCAATGGCAGGAGTAGCCTTGGCCACCTTCCAACCTTCGATAAAGGCTTTATTTTCTTCAAGCAACTTCCCTTTCACCCCAAGCACACGGGCAAGGTCTTCTTCAGGCACTTCGCGCACAGCCGCCACTACTTTCCTAGCAGCCGGACTCACTTCCCAGTCACGCTCCTCTAAAGCGTCATTATTCATTTCCTTTGCAGGCGATAATATGAATTTCATCTTGGTCCTCCCTTCGTTCATGTCCTCCTTAGTGTACCGTACTCCCCTTGTTTTGACAAAACACAAGATACAATTTATACTGAATACTATCAACTCAAAGGAGAATTTTATGCCTCAACCATTAACACTTTTGATTAATTCCATCGCCTCATTTTACTTATTACCGTTTTTTTAAGCGTTGGAATTTATGCTATTTTGGGCCAAAAAAATATTCACTCGCAAACTTCTTACTTTTTCTTTGGAGGTGTCAACGCCCTCCATTCCATCCGTCTCATCTATCAAAAATCAGTTACTGGATATATCATATGGTTTGTAGCATGGGCGCTGATTCTTTACGCGTCTTACTGGAATAACCAGCATGAAAAGCCCTATAAAACAGAAAATGCCATGCTAGATTTTCTCGTTTGTATTGTGAATGGAAATCCGTTTCCTGACAAAATCGAAGACCCAAACAAACTTCGTGCCATCATTGCACTCGTACTCACAATTTTTAATGATTATCGCCTAACAAGGAGGACCTCACATGGACTTTGTATTCATCTTATTTTTTATTCTTAGTTTCTTTATCGTTACATTTGCTCTCTTACATCTACTTGCAGCTGGTGCCGCTCTTCTAAAAGGAGACAAAACAACAGGAAACATCCTCATTTTTGTAGGAGCCCTAATCGCACTTCCTGCAATTCCGTTACTAGCAATAGATTCCAGAATTTCATTTGTTACATGGATTGTTGGGGCAACGCTTTGCTGCGTGGGAGCCTATATGAACGGAAAAGAAAAAGGCAATAACAACACCATGCACCACGTCATCCGCATCACCATTGCAATCCTTCTCACGATTGGGTTGGCGCTTGTTTAATCAACATCAAAAATAGCGTACGGAAAATTCCGTACGCTATTTCTATCTACCACACCATCAGAATCGTCCCTGTTGCAATGAGTGCACAACCGATGAGTGATTTCACCGTAAATGTATCGTGCAAAAAAATAAACGCTAAAATCAAAGTGAAAATAATGCTCAGTTTATCCACCGCAGCCACTTCAGTCGCCTTTCCTAGTTGGAGCGCTCGGTAATAGCACAGCCATGACGCCCCTGTCGCAATCCCGGATAAAATGAGAAATATCCAACTTTTCTTACTAATTTGTGCTAGTCCTGACTGATTATTCGTGATAAACACCATCAACCACGACATCACAACAACCACAACCGTCCGCACTGCCGTTGCCAAATTCGAATTCACTCCATCAATCCCTATTTTGGCAAATATCGACGTCAGCGCCGCAAACACAGCCGATAACAACGCAAATACAATCCACATTTGAAAGACCCCTTTATTTACATCTTTCTACTATTATACCTAATTTTTTTCTAAAAAAAGATATATTGCATCTGAATGATTTTTGCTACAATGAACTTACTGACTAAAAGGGAGGAAAATAGGATGCCAGAAAAACTTTTTGAAGAATTAGCACAACTAGAGCAAGTCGAAGCCGTGGTCCTTGGGGGTTCTAGAGCTGGAGAACATTATGATCAAGATTCAGACTATGATGTCTATGTCTATTTGAAAGCCCCGATCTCCCCTGAAATCCGCCGAGAATTACTGGGCAAATACTGCTCGTATATGGAAATCCAAAATCAATTTTGGGAAGTGGAAGATGACTGCGTTCTAAATAATGGAATTGAAATTGAATTCATCTATCGTTCCTTGGATGATTTTGAACAAGAATTACAGAAGGTGGTTCTAGAACATCAGCCTCATAATGCCTATACGACTTGTATGTGGTACAACTTGCTTCATAGCAAAGTTCTATACGACCAAGAAAACCGATACAGCGCACTTCAGAACAAATACCACATACCTTACCCTGCGACTTTGAAGCGAAATATCATCCAGAGACAGTCGCTTTTACTGGAGACATCCTTGCCCGCTTTTTCAAAACAAATCAAAAAAGCACTTAAGCGCAAGGATATTCTCGCTTTAAATCATAGAAGTAGCGAGTTCTTTGCTTCCTATTTTGACCTTCTTTTTGCTTTGAACGAGCAATTACACCCGGGCGAAAAAAACGAATGCTATCCTATGCGAAGAAAAACTGTACTCTTCTCCCACAAGATTTTGAAGCAAACATCCAAGCCTACTTCCAAAATCTCTATCAATGGGACCAATCCCAAGCAACACTAGAAACCTTAAACCAACTCTTAGAACAACTAAAGAACCTCGTCGAAGCAACAAATATCTAAGAATAGCGCCTTGCAGTGGTTTATTAAACTATGAGGGCCATTGATTACGAAACAAAACGGATTCACACTGTGAACCCGTTTTTTTTCTGTCTTTCTGCGTCATATCAGTCGAGTTTTTCAGTCCTGGGCGTTCGTCCTCGTATCCTGAAGTTGAGTTCGAAAAGGCATAGGCTCAAGCCTTTCGAGGTTAGTCCGCACGACTGCAAGCAGTCCTTTACGTCTAACCTGCGAACCGTCATCGCCTATAAACGCCTTTTCTCACATCCTGTTTTATCGACGGAGTAAATTAATAATATTAGAAAACCGAAACCTCTCGTTTTTCGATCAAAAAATAAAGAAAAATTCGTCGAAGCATTGTGTTTGAAAAATAGAAGTGTGCGAGTTTCTTTGGATTCCATCCAAACGCCTAAGGAGGATAAACGAAAAGAATCAGTTTATTGAAAGAATAGTGTGACTAAGCATTAAAACGAATAAGCAGACGTAGGAATTTATTCCGTACGTCCGCTTTGAGCTTTTAAAGGTGCAAGACCAAGGCTTGCACCGGTGCCCCACTATATCTCTTTCAATAAAAAAACTGATTCTGAACTCGTTTATCCGACGATGCACTTTCCTCTAAAATCCAAAGAAACGAAGCGAAGCTTCTCCTGTTCTTTCAAGCACACACTCATTCACAATGGTTCAACGAATTTTATCCTTTTATTCCATCACCATTTTATTTATTTTTTTGCACACAAAAAAAGCCGAGAGATTTCTCGGCTTTTCAGAATGATTATTTGTTTGCTAATAAGTCGCGGATTTCTTTTAAATAATCTTCCGCAGTTGGTGCAGCTGGTGCAGCTTCTTCAGCAGGTTTGTTACCTTTTGCTAATTCAGCAGCTTTATTCATTCCTTTAACGATTAAGAATAATACCGCTCCAACAATTACAAAGTTGATGATTGCAGCGATAAACGCTCCAATACCGATTTGAGCAGAACCTAATTTAAATGAAACTGCTGCGATATCGCCAGTGTTCGCCACCATTGCGATGATTGGTGAGATAATGTCTTTTACTAATGAATCAACGATTGCTTTAAAAAGCACCACCGATAATAACGGCTACAGCTAATTCAACGATATTCCCACGCATTAAAAAAACTCTTTAAACTCTTTTTAACATTCGTTTTTCCTCCTTTTTATAAAAAAAGTTACATAATTACTTTTTAATAGAATACTAAATTTTGATTCAAAACTCAAATAAAAATTATGTTATGTTTCTATGTTTTTTTCTTATATAATTTTTTTCGGAAGATAGTTTTTCAACGGCAAAATCAACGCTCTCTTTTGCTGATAACCGCGCTAATAATTCGCCAATCCACGCCACTCGTCAAACCGGAAGAACCCAGTCCACTCGCCACAAAAAGCATTCGAAGTTTCCGGAACTTTCCCAAAAACGGTAGAAAATCGGAAGTATACGCACGTGTTCCTACACGAACCCCGCTTCGTTTTGCATCTGTTAACACTGGCAAACTCGCACAGGCTTCTGCATACATGCCGTCTAACAACGCTTCATCTGGGGTTAAATCGAACCCTTGCGTATTCTCATGCGTCGCCCCGACTAAAATCTTGCCATCAGGGAACGGGAGGATATCAATCTCCCCATGAAGCATGCATACCGGCCATTTCGATGTATCTTCACTCGTCTCCAGTTCCAATTCAATCAATTGCCCTTTTTGCGGACGTACATCCACATAGTAGTCGAGCCCTTCTAATAATTCCTTGACCCAAGCGCCACTGGAGAGGATTACCGCATCAAAAGAAAGGACCTCTTCACCGGCTACCACTCGAATCTCTTCGCCTTCTTTGGATAAAGAAACTTTTTGATGCTTCACTGTAGCCCCGTTTTTAGCTGCTTGTTCTAGAAGAAGCGCTACAAGTTTTTCTCCGTCCACACGACCGCCACCACTACAATACAAAGCTCCATCTGGATTTGCCCATCCTGGGATGACCTTTGCGACGTCTTCTCTCGACAACGCCTCTACTTCCCCAATCATCGGCGCATCCACTCGGCGCTCGACCGCCATTTCTTCGACCTTTTTCAGTTGTTTTTCAGTATGTTTGAAAATGTACGCCCCGACCTGTTCATACGGTAAGTCCGCAACTCCATCCGCACGTAACTGTTCCATTAGAACTGGATAATACGCTGCCCCATGCGATACGAGTTGGTACCAGTCTTTATTGCGACGTTGCGATAACCACGGACAAATAATTCCCGCTGCAGCCTTAGTTGCTTGGCCGACTCCCGCATCAAAAACGGTCACGGCGATTCCTTTTTTACTGAGTTGGTAGGCCGCCGTTGCCCCTACAATCCCAGCTCCTACGATTGCTACTGATTTTGTCATCTTGTTCACTCCTAGCTGAACTGTCTCATTTCAAATTGCCCTTGTTCTTCAAACCACTCTGCCACTTGCATAAGCAATGCCTCTTGCCCACGAGCCGCCATGAATTGCACGCCAATTGGTAAGCCTTTTTCGCTCAGATATACCGGCAAGCTAATCGCAGGCGCACCTGTAATATTCGATAATTGCGTAAATGGCGTCAACGCTAATGTGCGATCAAACATCCGCCAAATCACACTTTGTTGCTCAGGGACGCTGAGTTCTTCAATCTGGTTGAGCGCCTGACGGACCGACTCCTCCATCGGAAATTGCGTTTGAAGAGGCGCCACATCACTCACGGTCGGCGTTAAAATAAGGTCAAACTCCTCATGAACCTTCTCCATCGCATGTGCGTAAGTATCCCATTTTGCAAGAGCCGCACTGTAATCTTTGGCAAGAATGTGCTGACCGGATTGATAAATGCCCCATGTCATCAGTTCCATATCGTCCTTGGTGAGCGCTCGTCCAAGACTAGCTTCCAAGCCTTGCATCATCGCTGCGGTCTCGACACTATTCATTAAATAGTAGTTCTTCATCACTTCCACACCGTCGACAGGCCATCCGATGGATTCCACTTCACAGCCGATTTCTTCAAGGAAATGCACCGCCTTACGAAGCGCGGCTTTGGCTTCTGGAGCGACTATGCTCTCAATTGGGGATTTCTCAATGACTCCCACTCGAAGCGGACGCTCTAAACGGACTTCCCACTCGCGAATAAGTGGCACTAAAAACGGACTATCCTTCTGCTCGACTTGCAAAGCGCGCAACAGTTCACGCGTATCGCGCACACTCTTCGTCATCGCAAAATTCACCGAAGCCCCTTGCCAGCCACGATAGCTGCCAGGACCGACAGGAATTCGACCCCGACTCGGCTTCAATCCTAATAGACCTGAGAAACTTGCGGGAATACGAATCGAACCGCCTCCATCGCTGGCAGCAGCAATCTGCACCATTCCACTTGCAACGGCTGCCGCAGCTCCTCCGCTAGACCCACCGGCATTGCGTTTCAGGTCATAGGGATTATTCACCGGCCCCCAGAGCTTGGCTTCCGTCATATTTTTAAACCCAAACTCGGGAATATTCGTCCGTCCCACGATAATAAACCCGGCCTCTTCCAGACGCTTCACAAAGTTGTCGGTGCGTTTCATTGGGATGTCCTTTAACAGTTTACTGCCGCAACTGGACGGTTCCCCCGCTTGATTTTGCCCGAGGTCTTTCAATAGAAGTGGCACACCTCCAAACGGCAAGCCCTCAAACGAGCGCGTTTTCGCTTCTTCTAGCGCCCGCTCTGCTTGGATGTGAACAACCGCATTCAAATCGGGATTAAATGCTTGGATTTTTCTAAACTTTCTTGTACTAATTCAACTGGAGAGACTTCCTGATTCCTTACAGCCTCTCGCATCTCAATGGCATCTTTCCACATAGTTCCACGTCCTCTCTACAGCTTCATTGTACAAGGAAAAAGAAAGGGGGTAAAGGGGCAGTTCGTAAAGTTTCTCTTTACTTTTCACTCTAATTCCTAGCAAAAAAGCGGTATTTCTACCGCTCTAACTTCTAACGCTTCATCCTAATACTTCATAAGGATTGTTGTGAAAGGGAATGATATTGTACTCCCTCTTCATTGAAGTTCTCTGGAAGCAACCATTTCTCGAACCGTTCCTTTCGCTTAGGCCACTCTTGATCAACCATCGAATACCAATCCGTGTCTCTAGTTCGCCCTTTATAAACGACGGCTTGTCTGAATCGCCCTTCATAGGTAAATCCTAGACGTTTTGCGGCACGCTTCGAAGGTTCATTGAGCGCATCACATTTCCATTCATAACGGCGATAGCCCATCTCTTCAAATACATACCGTGCCATTAAATATTGCGCCTCTGTCGCAATTCTGGTTCGCTGTAACTCGGGTAAATAAGTCACCGAACCGATTTCGACCACTCGGTTTGCTGTATCCAGGCGCATTAACGCGAAGGTTCCCAGCGCCTTTTTGGGTATTTTTTATCCAAAATTACATAATAAAATTTGGAGGAATCTCGTAATAAACGCTCAAAAAGCTCGTCCCATTCGGCTTTATTGGCAACCGAACTTCCCGCTAAATACGTCCACATGTGCGCAGGAGTATCTGGCCCATAGACAGCATATAAAGCTTCTTTATGCGACTCGTTCAGCTTCTCCAAGCGCGTATATCTTCCTTCAATGCTCGCCGCCGTTGGAAGTACCCCTGGAGTAAACCCAGGAACAGCTTCCCCAATCACTTGTCCAAATTCATTTGTCTTCATATCCTCTTCTACCTTCTATCTGTCAGTCTCATCACTTCTTAAAGTACCTTATTATACCACTTCTTTGTAAAAATGAGGACTTCCTACTCTACTCTTCCTCTGCTGTCTCCACTAAATAGAGCTCCTGGAGGTCGCTGATAGACAGCCACCTTGCTTCTGCCTGCGACTCCACGTAGACGGCTTCGCCGCTCAATTCCACAGGCACACCGACCACCATTTCATGCCCTTCCTTCTTCTTCACGCGAAAACACGCCAGTTGCCGGTGAACATAGAGTTGAGTCAGCAGCGTCCATTTTTCCTCTTTCGTGAGGCGACTCGTGTAATGCTCCATCCGCTTCTCCTTGGCGATTTCACTCGTATGTTCCGACAAGAAGAAGCCTTGCCACTTCGCCATGCCACGGTCTGTATATTCTCTGGTTGCTTTATACGGTAAATACATACGCATATTCATGTCAATCCATCTAACCCTCCTGCCGAATGCCCTCCGACGAGCTGACTGCGCGCCTTCACGCGGGACGATTCCAATAGAGAGTTCGCCTTCAAGAGCGAGGTGAAGCCGAATTCGTCGCGAATCGTATCGACGGCCTTTTGCAATTTTTCTTCCTTTTCGACCTGCTCGTAATCGTCGAATAATGAAAATACCGTAATCGCCTCATCTACGAGCCCTTGATAGGAAATCCCTACTCGACGCACCGCACCACTCGTATATTTCTGGCGAAACAAGTCCAATACCACTTCCGTCAGAGGCTTGGTTTGATTCGTGGGGTCGATTTTTCGTTGCGCCTGAATCGATTTTTTCTCCTCCGTTCTAGAGTACCCCACATGAATCGATACACAAGTCGTCTTCTTGCGGACCCTGCGCAGGCGAACGGCCACTTGCTCGGCCATTTCTCTTAAAATCAACTCGATATCGCCCTTGCGACGGTAATCTTTCGGCAAAATTTGCGAGTTCCCGATACCGTGTGATTTCACCTTGTAGGGATGATGGACATTGCTCTCATCGATGCCATTCGCGTGAAACCACAGCTCCACGCCCATAATCCCCAGATGCTTCTTCAATAGATCCGCATCCGCATGCGCCAATTCCTTAATCGTGTAAATCTTCAGCTGGTTCAGCCGCTTTTCCATACGACTGCCAATTCCCCAGAAATCCGTCATCTTCTCGATTCCCCAGACCTTCGTTTCCACGTCCTCGTACGACCAGTTGGCGCGCATATTCTTCGCACTCTTAGCCTCATTATCCAGCGCGAGTTTAGCAAGGAGAGGATTCGCATTAGACATCCCTACCGTCGAATAAAGCCCCGTCTCCTTCCAAATTGCCCGCTGAATTTGTGCGGACAAGAGGTCTAATTTTTCCTTTCTGGACAGTGCCTTATCCGGGAAGAAATAATTCAAGGAAGTCGTCAAATCGACAAAGCCTTCATCGATGGAATACGGATAAATCTCACTCGTCGTGGCAAAATTTTGCAAAATACGCTGAATCTGCATATTGATTCGGATATACTCGGACATTCTTGGCGGGACAATGACGGTCGCTCTCGCCCACGCTTCGATGAAACGTACGAAGGCCGCATCCGTGGGGAGCCCTTGACGCTCAGCCCTATAATAGGAAAAGCGACGCGTATGAATATCAAACGGCAAATCGTAGGTTCGACCGACATTTTTGCGCCCGAAGACTTTCTTGAAGACGGGAGAAGATGCCAAAATGAGCCCTTTGCAATTATCCGCGCGACTCATCACACACAGCGACGCCTTGAGCGGATGGAGACCCCTAGAGATGCACTCGACGCTGGCATAGAACGACTTCATATCGATAAACGCAATGTCGCTTCTTGGTTCCAAACTGTAGTCAATCAGACTCATCGAACACGCCTCCCTTCTTGCGATGCTTCGGTTTTTAAAACGACTAATTTTTTTCACGTAACCTCTAGAAACCTCTCTATAGCCACGTTTCTAAGGGACTTGTTGTTGAATTTTTTTCTCTTTTTAGTGCCAAATCTGTTTGAACTACCTTAGTTATAACACGAACATATGTTCTCTTTCAAGCGAAATTCCTTCTCGATTTTTCAAAAAAATGAAGTCCCCCAAAAAGAAAAATTTTTTACAAGGAACGTTCTTGAATTTCCCCAAGCGTGCGAGTATAATTTCCCTTATGAAAAAGACCGCTATTAACTTAACAGACGGACCGATTTTGCGGTCCATTATTACGTTTGCAATTCCAATTGTTATTTCAAATATGTTCCAGCAACTTTATAACACTGCCGATATTATGATTGTAGGGAGGTTCCTTGGGCAGGATGCGCTGGCGGCTGTCGGGGCGACCGCAGCCATCTTTGAACTGATTGTCGGATTCGCACTCGGCGTCGGCAACGGGATGGGCGTTATCATCGCCCGCTACTACGGCGCCAATAACCATCGTCTCTTGAAACGCGCCGTCTCGGCCACCATCGTCATCGGGGCCGTTCTCAGTCTCCTCGTAGCTCTTGGAGGAACGTTTGGAATGTATCCACTGCTCGAGTTTCTTGGAACACCCGCTAGTATTATCGACCAGTCCTATGCGTATATCTCAATCATCGTGCTCGGGATTGCGGTGACGTTTGCGTATAATTTATGCGCCGGGCTTCTCCGCGCTGTAGGAGATAGTCAGGCCGCCCTTTACTTCTTGATTTTTTCAGCGGTGGCGAATATCTTCCTCGACATTTTGCTGATTACAACGTTCAACATGGGCGTTGAAGCTGCGGCCATTGCGACGATTATTGCTCAGGGCATATCGGCCGTTCTCTGCTTTATCTATATCAAAAAACGCGCCAACTTCCTTATTCCGGCCAAAAGTGATTTTGTCCGCGACGATGAACTGTATTTAGACCTCATCAGCCAAGGATTAGCCATGGGACTCATGTCATCCATCGTCTCTCTAGGATCTGTAATGCTCCAGTCCTCCATCAACGCGCTTGGACCGGTCATCATCAGTGCGCAAACTTCTGCCAGACGGATTTTTCGCGTTCTCAACCTTGCCATTTGCGGCGATTGCAGCGGCAATGACGACCTTCACTTCGCAAAACTTCGGGGCCAACAAAGTGCACCGGATTGCCAAAGGATTCGTCAAGGAAGCCTTCTAGCGTTTGGATGGGCGATTCTGGTCTGCATCATTTTTATTCTTTTGCAAGTCCATTCCTAAACGAACTCGTCTCTGGATCGAGCGACCCGCTTCTACTGGATAATGCCGCGCTGTATAACCGCATCGGCTCGCTCTTTTATGTGCCGTTAGCGCTTCTGTTGATTTTGCGAAATAGTCTGCAAGGGCTTGGGCAAAAGGTAACGCCGCTTGTGTCGAGTTTATCGAGCTGGCTGGGAAGGTGCTTTTTGTGGTGTTTGTGATTCCGCAGGCGGGGTATCTTGGGGTGATTTTTGCGGAGCCGATTATTTGGTGCCTGATGGCCATCTATCTTTCCTACGCCTTCTTGCGTCATCCGCTCATTAAAGAAGTAAGGCATGAAATATTTTAAAGCCAAGGGCTTCTATGGACCTTCGCGGATATCTTCATAGTAATGGAAATAACTGTACCGGCAAGAGCCTAGGTCTCTTTGCCTATCGAACTTCAAAGGGCGTCATGTTGATAAAATCAACTGACGCCCTAAATTCATTTCGATTACACTCGTTATTTCCATTACTATAGAATCCGCGAGGTCCCAGGAAGCCCTTATTTTGTTTGTACTTCTTTAATTGGATGGCGCAAGAAGCGTGGATAGTGGATTTCTTAATCTTAAGATGGCTTTGGGATCCCTACCAAGCTTCAAACTGAGGAAGAACACAAGTTGATGTTTGATGAAACTTTGGCGCAGGAGACACTTCCCTACTTTCCCTATCAATAGTATAATGAATCTGAAAATACAGAAAGCGGTGGCAAGAGATGAGCAATTATATAAAAAGTAATCAAGATCGATGGAATAATGTAAAAATACCTATACTGAGCCATTGACACATGAAGAATTAGAAGAAGCTAGAAAAGTGCCAATTTCAGTTGCATTAACGATTGGGAAAAAAGTTCCGGAAGAATGGTTTGAAAAAGCCAACGGGAAAAAGATATTAGGCTTAGCTTGTGGTGGCGGACAGCAGGGTCCCGTTTTTGCCGCAAAAGGGTATGATGTCACCATCATGGATTTTTCCACATCACAATTACAAAGAGATGAAATGGTGGCTAAAAAGAGAAGGCTTAACAATCAATACGGTTCAAGGCGATCTGACAAAAACCATTTCCATTTGAAGATGAAACGTTTGATATTGTTTTTAATCCCGTTTCAAATGTATATATAGAAGACTTAGAAAACATGTATAAAGAAGCCGCTCGCGTATTGAAAAAGGGCGGACTGTTAATGGTCGGGTTTATGAATCCTTGGATATACATGTATGACGCTGACGTTGTATGGGACCAACCCGATGAGGAATTACTGTTAAAATTCTCCATCCCTTTTAACTCCAAAGAGCTTGAAAAGGAAGGCAAAATTACCATCAATCCAGAATACGGATATGAATTTAGCCACACCTTAGAAACTCAGATTAGAGGGCAACTGAAAAACGGCCTTGCGATGATCGATTTTTATGAATCGTGCGATAAAAGGAATCGATTATCCCATTATGGGAATGACTATATCGCTACACTCTGCGTTAAACTATAATGAGATATTTAGAAAAGAGACAAAATTAATCCCTCGGTATCCTCATAGTGTTGATGGTAAGGACACCGGGCCAAGCTTCAAACTGAAGAAGAACACAATTGGATGTGTGCTAAAACTTTGACGCAGTAGACAAATGAATTCCTCCTCACTGTCAAGCAGCTCAAGGAATTCTATTTGCCTTTTGCGGGAGTAAGACTACGAAGAAACAAGTTTCTTCTGTCTTACTCCCATTGGTTGTTCTTCCTTACCATTCACACTATAGAACCGAGGGGATTTTGTCTCTTTTCAGCATTTCAATAGTTTGCGAAGTGCTGCAAGAAGCTTCAGTGACCTTTCTTTGTTGAACCTCACAATATTAGGTGCAACAATCGGCAAGAGCCTAGGTCTCTTTGCCCTATGTAAACTCAAATGGTGCAATAACGTCCGAAACCTTCGCACTGTGAAGGTTTCCTATAGAATCCGAAAGGCCCTAGAAGCCTATTTTTTATTTTCTTCTTTAATGTGGACGTGCAGAAGAAAAGGCTAAGCGAACTTTCTCGCTTAGCCTTTTTTTCTGGTTGAAAATATCAAAACACCTATTCAACACCTGCTTGTGAAGTGTTATACTTGTAGTAGGCAACTAGCCTCGTTAGGAGGTGAGGTTTTAGTGGAGGTATTTATTATCTACTTTCTTGCCCCATTACACGTGGGTCTAATTTTAATATTAGTGGAGTATTTGCTGAACTCTGGCAAGAAAAAATAGTTGTCTTAGCACCAGAACGTTAGATACTATCTAACGAAAAAAAGAGCATTGGATGGTCAAGATCCAATGCTCTTTCTGGTTTTAGTGCTTTGAGGTATCTACTTCTCTTGCACCTTTAATATACCATAAATTTCTTTAATGTCAAGACACGCTCCATTCAAAGTAAAAGAAAGGAGTGATTTCTATCATACACGAAGAAGGTGTGCCAGTTTAAAAAAAGACAAAAGACCCTCGGTTCTATAGTGTGAATGGTAAGAAGAGCAACCAATGTGAATTACTGACTCTAGGGTAAGACCCGTAGAGTCAGTTTGAAGCTTGGTAGGAGCCAAGACTTAGGCTTGGCCCGGTGCCTTACCATCAACACTATGAAGCAACCGAGGGTTATTTTTGTCTTTTGCATTATTTTTGAACTGACACCACTTCGAGCTCGCCTTTTTCATTCTGAAGGACGCGGAACATAATCTCGTCGCCTTCTTTTGGCCCGTCAGGATGCTTCGAGTTCATCAAGAGCGTGCCAAAGCACTGATTGCCTTCCACACGCGAGATGCGCACCCACAAGCGTTCTGGATCCTTACTCTTGTCTTCGTAGTAGACCGCTACACCAAAGTCATCGGGATGCGCGCGGTGGCGGAATTGGTCGAGGCCTTGGAAGGTTCGTGTTTCTTCTTTTTCCTTGCTTTTCGTATCATACACTTCCGCAATGACGCGTCTTGCACGATCTACAATATAGGAATCGACTTCCATCCATTTCATCGAACAGAAGTCGCAGTCATCAAGATTCGCTAGACGAATGAGATACATCGTCTCTTCTGGAATGAGGCGCATGTCTAGCGTTGATTCTCCCTCTTTAGCCACCCATAGCGGTTGGAAGGAAACGCCAGCCTCCTCGTCGATATAGCCATAGAGGACGAGCCCCGTATCGCCTGCCTTGGCCACTTCTGGCATCACGTCTTCGATTAGCGCTGCACAGCGAATATACACGAGTTCATGGTAGAAACTTCTAAACGATGCCTCTTTAACGGGTCGCATTTGTTGGGCAATCGGGATTTCATTTGAAAATAGCTTTCCTTCCATATCGACCCCTATCGGAAATCCACATCGTTCCATCCAGTCCTCACTCGTCACTTCCGGAATCGGTTCGCCAAATGCTTTATTCAAGAAACGACTTCTACAATCGTCAACTAGGTTTCCAGGAAGGTGTATCGTGAGATCTTCTAACCATTTCCAACGATAATCGTCCGGCAAATGTAAGAGGAGAATCTGCGTCTTGCCTTCATGCTCGTAAATGTCCAGCACCTTAAAGTGGCTGTCGCGGTTGGCCACATGTAGCCCCCAGTTCGTGCCGTGCTCCGCCTTCGACAGGTCAAAGAGGTGGTTCGATAAAATGCTGAAACGGTGCGTCGTCACCATGCCGCCCACCCGACTCGTCGCGTCGGTAAAGGCCGCGTTACGCACAATCTGCCCCCACCTTGAACTTCACTGCTTCTTCCGGCGTAAGGTTGATATCTCTAGCAAACAGCTGCAATCCCGGCAGCATCTCATTCATTAGTTGTTCAAGTTGTTGTACTTCTGTCATTCTACTTCTCCTGTCTTACCAAGTTGCACCTGATAATGTTTCACTATTGTACGGCTGGAGGTTCACGCTGCTCGACTTGATCGTTCCATCCGCGTTCTTCACCGTCTCTGGTGCTGTTTGGCCGATTAAAAATCACTTTGCCATTGCCGACTTTGGCAAAAAAACAATCACCGTCGTTCCGGACTCGGACACATAGCACTCCACGATTTCATAAGGGACGTCGCCTTGTTTAAATGTGAGTTCTCCCCATGTAAACTTCGCATTCATTCCAGCAACCGTCGCATATTGGAAGAGCTGGTCTGGCACGGCTAAATCATAGAACAACCGCTGCGTCGCTGGACTCGTGCGCTCATAGACTTCGCCCTTCTTACGCGCGTAAACGGCCATCACATCCGCAATCGATGGGTTGCTTTGAGGCGCTTCCTTCTTCCAAGTGACATTGTTGAGGAATCCTGCCCGGAGATTGGCATTCTCCACTTCTTCAAAGTTCGCTTCCTTCAGCGTATCTCGCGAGACAGAACGGGCCTGTAAGAAAATCGGTTCATCGCCCTTGTAGCCAAAGAGATACGCCTGCTGGTTGGTGTTGTCGATATAGGCATCCACGATGAGAATCTGATAGTCATTCGACGTTACCTTCCCCATCATATTCCAAGAGGTAGCCTCGCCGTTCACTTTCGCAGCTGTTAAATCCAGCGCTTCTTGCAGCGGTTCGTAGTGCTGGTCTCTTCTTTGGTTCCATTCCTGCATAAATTTGGCAAATCCGGTTGAATTGTGCTGAATGAGACGTTCTAGGTCCTTATAGTGCTTCTCGATCATGGCCTTGTCGCTTGGGTTCGCAGCGATGAGCTTCTGGCTCTCCTCGTGAGCTGCTTGCAAGCCAGACTGGGCATCGGCATCCTTGGCCACTAGATTATACGCTAAATGCAACTGTTCAAAAATACGACTCCTGCACTTCTTGCACCGTCGTCTGCTGTGTGGTCGCCTCTTGAACGGTGGTTGGTGCCTCGGTGGTCGTCACTGCCTCTTCAGGCCTTTTCGTGCATGCCGCCAGCGCCAAGACACACAGCGCTGATGCGAATAATTGTCTACCCTTCATCCTCTTCTCCTCCAATCATGAAAGCCTTCTCTAGTCAAGATTATTATAGCATAGGTGAGAAAGGATTCCTCTAAAGATAGCGAGGAACTTTTTCCATATATTCTTTGTAAGAATCCCCAAATTTTTCTATACACCATCGTTCTTCCGAAAGAATAATCCAATGAGCTGAAATTTGAAAAACACCAATATTACAAATAAGACACCCTGATTGCGTCAATAAAGAAGTGCCGAGAAAATAAACAAAATAAGCGATGTACATCGGATTGCGTGAAAAATGATAAAGACCATTAGTATTCAATCCTTCAGCATTAGGAAATGCAAAATTCATCGTAGCAATTATACATAAAAGAATCCCTATACAATAACAAATAACCCTCCATAGAAATAAAGGGAAAAAAATCTGCTTCTATTTTTAGTACCAAATAAATATAAAAAAATAAAAACGACATTGGAAACTTGATAAATATAAGAAGGAAGAACCTCACCCGCTTGAACAGGAGCATAATATCCTGCCCGCTGAACTGCTTGTTTATTCAAGACGGATAACAGTCCAAATCGAATGATTAATAAAGGTATCACTAAATAAAAACCATTCATCCTCTCTCCCCCAATCATGAAAGCCATCTCTATTCATGCTTATTATAGCATGGGTGGGAAAAGAAAAAGCAGGTGGTGGTGGAGATAAAAAAAGGAATTAAGCAGTGGGTGCCTGCTTAATTCCTTTTGAAAAAGTTTGATTATTAAAAAAATCTACAAAAAGATTTTTTTACATCTATTTAAATGGAATTTTTTGACTGACTGAATTTAATATTTTTTTATCCAATAGATGAAGAAGTGGTGTCACATTTTTCTGGATGAGAAAATTTAGGGCCAAAAAAATAACTTCTGATAATTTAATAGGATTTTTCTCGTTCTATATATAATTTCGCGACCTCTCCTGAATTATCAATTTTAATTTTTTTATTATCTGGTTCTAGAGGCATATATTTTAGGACTCTCAATTCCGATTCATAGCTATAGTCTGCTGACTTAAATAAATAGCGAATTTCCTCTAAGCACTCATCAACTTTTTTTCATAAAGGTTTGATTCTTGACCAATTACTTTCACTATTCCCTTTAAATCTTGTAATAAATTATTGATTTTTTTCAATTTCTGTTTCATTAAAACACTTATTAAATTCAGATCTTAGAGATATTTCTGTTTCACTTTGCATACTTAAATATCCAATTCGGTAAAGAAAAATCTTTAGATTCTATATTTCTCCGAGAAACAACATTTGATAAATCTTCATTAGACATTAAACTAGATTTTTTTAACGTTAACCATTCCATATCCGATGGGAAATTGACTGATGAAAAAGTCACAAGCATTTAAAACCAAACATACACCTTCTGCTCGATCTCCGTATTGAGACCACATGGATAGTTTATCAATAGATGTGGTTAAACTCAATAAAAACCACGGGCTCGGTTTCAAAGATAATTGTTGAAAAAGATGAATCTAGTTGTAAAATCTGATTTAACACTTTACCCTCGGACGGATCGTTCATATAATTGACATTGCTTAATCTACTCTTACCCACAATTGCATATTTGTCTTTATCTTTTTTTGTTTTAATAACATTTGCATTACTTTCCCAGAAGTATAGTGTCCAAACTTTAGCAGTGAAGGATATCTCACAATTAACTGATTCTTAATTTTTTTGCACTAAATAAAAATATTTCTATTAAAATTTTTCATCTCTTCTTTTTTAAGCTCTTCCGAGAATTAAATAAAAATTCCATATTTTTGATTTACTGAAAAAGATTTTTTTAGTTTCAAATGGAGCAGTAATGTTCATTAAATAATTCACAATCTTTTTTTGTATCATTATTCATTAGATTATCTGAAAACATCCAGGAATCAATATCATCGTCAACTTTATAGATTAATTGATCATGTACTTCTAATATTTCACTTATTATTTCGGCCGTTTTTCTTTATTTTGTTTGCTTCTTCTTGTTTTTTTACTAATCTAAGCAGAATACTAAGATATTCACTCGCAACATTTTTTTGAATATTGAAATAGGTCATATACTTCTTTTTAAATCCTCTGCTATCTCCTCAAGAGGATATTCTTTTTATTGATATATAGGATACGACAACAAGTATTCGAATATATTCTATTGAGATGTTTTCAGAAATTATATGTTGATTATACACTCTTTTTCGCTTCATCTACCGTTTTTTCCTAGCAGTTCCTTTTTCTATGTTTCCATGACAAATTGCCAAGAATCGTCAGATATTTTCTTGCTACTCTTTCTGAAGAACTACATTTAGAGTATATTCTCTTCGCCTCAACTGCGGTTTCTTTCAACCCTGTCGCAGTTCTTTGTTTCCAAGATAACTCCATAAGAAAAATTAATATATTCCTCTGAGATAGATTCTGAAGAATCGATTTGCTTATATACTCGTTTACCTTCTTTGGCTATTTGAGCAAGTTCTTTATCTCCTGTTTGTTTCGAACACAAGTTAACAAGAAAATTAAAAATATTCTTTGGCTATATTTTTCCGAAGTGGAATATTTTTCATATACACACTTTGCTTCCTCTGCACTTTCTCCCCATTCAGATGGTTCTTGTTTCCAACACAATGTGCTAAGAATTTTTTTAGATATAGATTTGCCACCGCTTCTGAGTCTTGATAGTGTTTATATATTTCTTTTACTTTTTTTCTCAACTTCTTTGTATTCAATTATCGTTTTGGCACTATCGTATTGATTCTGAGCTTCGAGAATTGCACTGTCTAAATTTGAACACATAATAATTTTTTTATCTCCCTTTTATTTAATTTTTGTAAAAAAATTATCTTACTTTCCATACAGTATTTACCGATTTATAATCTGTGAAAAATTTTTCTTTTATCTGTCTCCATAATAACATAGTTTATAGAAAAAGAAAAATCCAATGACACATCTTTTATTCTTTTCCTAGATTACTAAAAAGTACTCAAAAAGAAATGCCTATGGCTTTAGAAACTAATATCACTTTAGGAACAGGATTACTTTTAATAACAAAAAGGAATTAAGCAACAATTAGTTGCTTAATCCCTTCCTAAAAATTCTTCATCAACACTATTTGACAAAGAGCCTTTTTATTTATATCTATGTGGTCTTTTTATACTTACGTTTACTTTTTCTATTTTTCTAGTTCTTCTTGTATAAGTAGAGGGAGAAATACTTTTAATTTGCTCCAGAAGATTTTTTTACGAGTTATCCAGTTCCATAAAACTACTAAGACAAACTCTATCAGCCACACGAACATACATAATAGAATGATAATTAATATATCGTGTAAGGTTTGGAATCCATTAAAAAAAGTAACCTAGTAAGATAGGAATGAGAAAACCAGCAACCTTTGGTATCCTCTCTATTAAATAGTTCATCTGAATCTCTGTATTCCCTCCAAAGTCATATGGATACAAAAGGTAAAGATACATTTTCTTCAGAAAATTAACATCGAGAGATTGGAGTTCTTTTTTTAAATCGCTAATTTTATCGGCAACAATTATATTTCTGTTTTTCTCCATATTTTTGAAATAGGACTTTTTACCTTGGAAAAGAATTATATACTTCTTTCCTATGATATAAAAAGTTCCAAACTCTTATTAAATACTTATCTTTAGAATAAAAAAATTTTGTCACTCCTAAAAATCATAGGGACTAACCGCTTTAAATAGTAGATTAGACACAAAAAGCCGATAATCCAAAAAAATATAAATTCTACGTATATTATCACCAGTATTCTAATTCCCACTAGAAAAGAAGTATTATAAAGTCCCTCCCAAGGTCATAACAATGAAATAAATAATTCGCTACTAAATGAAGACATGTAGCTAATATAAAAGAATAATATCGATACTTTTTTTAAATCGTTTATGAACATTAATATATAATAGATCTACATTATCAATAGGATTCTCTCTAATAGTTTCTCCTATATTCTTAATTATTAAAAAGAGTATTAATGGAATAATCGATCCAATAAAAATATAATCTCTCAGATGAAATATAAATAGCAAATTAATTAGTATAAGAATGACGCAAATTAACATACTAATTTTTATCGTACTTATCAAAACGCGTTTTTTTAACTTTTTCAGTAGACTTAATCATTCATTCTCCTCAAATCATAAAAAGCTCTTTTGTATTTAGGTTAATTATAACATATTTTTCAAAGATAGTCTTTCCTTCCATAAAAAAATTAAATTCCTCTATTCAACAATTTTTTTATTTTTAATATCTCTATTTTACTTCCTCTAATTTTTTACTTCACCACATCTTGAAGTGATATAGGATAAAAAGCTCATGAACATTATGACCAATATCTCCATTTTTTTCTTACGATATATTCATCGTATCCTGGATTATTCTTTTTCTACATTTTCAAGCTCACTATATAAGTCATTTTTCCTTGTTTGAAAAAAACTTTTGATTAATCTCAGTTAAAACATTTGGTCTTGATAAATATGATGTTGTTAAAACACTGCTCGTAGAATTAGCAAATCCACCCATTGTCATGCTTGCAAAGTTAAATACAAAAAGTTCCAAAAATAATTATGGCAGCCATTATGATTGCTACCACTTTTTGCTTTTTCTTATGATGAAGTCTTTAGATACCTTGAATGTATCCATCAGTGTCTTTTTTTAACTCTATCTCTAATTCTTGTCTTATTTTGTTTATAGATAGCTGACTTCATCTGTTTCTTCTTTTGAAACTTTTTATAAGCATTTGCTTTTTTATATTGGTCGGTCTTCTCAACCTCGTCCATGCTTTTTCTAAACTGAAGCTTAGATTTTCTACTTTGGATTTTCCTATCGCTCTTTTCTAAATCATATAGCTTCTTACTTTTTCTCTTGTCCGAATAATTCTTTACACCATGAATAAGTTTAGAGGAACTCCCTAAGCCTTTTTCAGCAGCTTCAACCGATGCATTTTCATCACTACCAGATGATAGATAAGTACTTGTAACCTCACCAAGTTTTGCAGCTCTAATCACACTTCCACCGACTAAGGTTTCCTTGTTATACCTTTTATAAAGCTGATTTTTTTCTTTTTCCCTATCTCTGATGGCTTCTTTACCAGTTTTAGAAGCTTTAGTGTTATCTTCCTTTTTCTTATCCACCCCTTTTCTTATAAAGAGCTTATCAGAATAGTTCTTTCTTTTAAGTGACCTTTTCTGCTTTTCATGAAGTTTGGATTTTTTATTACCTAAAGGCTCATATGATACATCACTGTCTCTAAAATCATTATCGTATCTGTCAATAACTCCATCACCATCTTGGTCTTTTGCTAAAGGATCATAGATACGATTTTCTTTAACCTCTGTTTGATAATCTGACTTGGCTACTTCGGCTTGAAAACTGTTACTTCGAATATTTCTTTTTATAGCATTTTTGCTCTTGTTACTTGTTTCTATTTCACTAGTAATATCCGTTCTTTTACTTATCTTCTCATGAATTTTATCTTGAAACCTATTTTCTTCTTTAACTACCTTATCCCTGTAATCATCTCCAGCTTTTTCTTTTTATAATCTAGGACATCATCTGTTTCAGATTTTGTGATGATTTTCTCTTCTCTTGCCCTTTAACTTTTTCATTCAAATCTCGCTTTCTTTTTACTCATAAGACGCTACCTCACTTCTTCAGGTTTTGTAGTCATCTTTTGATATAGGATTGTGTCTTTAGGGAAGTTATCTACAAATGGAACAATGGTATTTCCAAAGAAAATCAAACCTTCACCTGCTCTTGAATTGGTAACGAATTTTTTTCCTGATCCTTTGAGATTTTTAAGCTTTACAACAAGCCAATCTCTATCACCTGTTGCTTGATTAAGCATTAGAATAAAATCCGTATTGTCGAAAATATTTTCAATTTCTTTACTTGCAAGTAGATCTTTGACATTTTGTGTAATTCCTGTTGGAATACCTCCCCATTTTCTAAATCTCTTCCAGATTTCCACCGAATACTGTGAAGTCTGTTCATCCTTTAAAAGCAAGTGAAACTCGTCAATGTAATACCTTGTACTTTTGCCGGTATTTCTATTTTGAGAAACCTTATTCCAAACCTGGTCTTGAATAACAAGCATACCTATCTTCTTAAGCTGCGTTCCAAGTTCTTTAATATCAAAGCAAATAAGCTGTTTATTTAAATCTACATTTGACTGATGATTGAAGACATTAAGACTTCCTGAAACATAGATTTCCATTTCTGTTGCAAGTTTCTTTCCCACCTTTTCTTCTTGCCCTCTTAACATATTATAAAGGTCTTGAAGTATAGGCATATTCTCTGGAATTGGATTTTCAAAATACTTTTCATAAATTCTAGGTAAACACCTATCTATAACAGACTTTTCTTCTGCCGTAAGTCCACTACCACCAACCACAAGTTCAAGCATAGACATAATAAAATTTGCCTTATCCTTAAGTGGTGCATCACCATCTCCATAATTCATATTTATATCCAGTGGATTGAGATAGTCTTTACTCTTTGCACTAACCTTTATGACTTCCCCCTTGAACTGTTTAATAAGATTGCCATATTCACCCTCTGGATCACAGATAATGACATCATCATCGGTTGTAAGAATAGCATTTGCCATTTCACGCTTGGCAGAAAATGACTTACCAGAACCAGGCGTACCTAAAATTAAGCCATTTGGATTTTTAAGCATTTTTCTATCAGCCATAATAAGATTATGGCTTAAGGCATTTAATCCATAGTACAAGCTATTTGACGAGTTTATGAAAAGCTCCTCTGTTGTAAATGGTAAAAAGACTGCTGTAGATGATGAGGTTAACCCTCTATCTATTTCAATCTTATTTACGCCAAGAGGTAATACACTGATAAAACCTTGCTCTTGGCTATGATCTAAGCGTTTAATCTTGCAATTATGCTTACTTGCAATAGATGAAATCTGAGAAATAGTCGTATCTAGCTTTTGTACTGTCCTTGCAAAATTCATAAAGACAATCGTTACGATAAACATACGCTCATCCCTTGTCTGGAGGTCTTTTAAAAGCATCTTGATATTATCTCCATAGGTAATCAAATCACTTGGTAAGATATCCATGTCATAGCCACTTCTAACTGCCTTTTTATTTTTCCTCAATCTTCATCTTATCAATATCTGTATTTTTTTCTTTTTCACCATTTTAATAGCTTCTGTCTGCTCAACTGCTTTGATATGAAAAGAAATATTGATGTTGTCATCTATATCTAAAAAAATTCTGCAAGCATTCTATCCGATAGCTCACTTGCAAGTATTTGAAGATGACTTACTGCTCCAATATTTTTTCCAAACTTAAAATACTTACTTGGCACGAAGTTAAAAAGAATCTGGTGCAATAACAGTCTTTGTACTTTCTCTTGGTTTTAAGTCTTTATAGGAAAAAGAAAAGAGCTTATCTGGATTTAAAATATCATGCAATACCTTTAATCTTTCTTCTCCAGTTAAGCCCTCAGCACGAACTCCCATGCTCTTTAGATTTGATAATATATCAATCTCAAGTCGCTCAAGTTTTTGCAGTCGCTTGCTCCAAACTATCCGCTTCCACTCCAAAGGTGATATACTTCGATTTCTTTTAAACCATTATTTCCCTTTGCAAGCTGACTTTTTAACATCTCACGAAACTCTAATCGAATATCATCATAACCATCATTTTTATCCGGTATCTGAATAGCTGCTTTTAATTCATTATTTCTTCCAAGCTGATTGATATATGAAAACTCAATATCTACACTTGGATCGAAAAGAGTTTAAGACATTCGCAAATTGATTGAAAATCAAATCCTTATCTTCTTCTAAGGCAAGCTGATAGTTTATATCCTGAAATGCAATACACTTATTATAGTGCTTTTTCATCAAGCTGGCATATTCCACTTTTTAGCATTCTCAGATAAGGTATTGTGCCTTCAACAGTATATCTCTTAGGCTCTTTCTTAAATATTAAGTCGATTAGAGAAGCTTTTTCTTCTGCTTAGTCAGCTTTTTCTTTTTTTCAGGTTTCTTTTTGTTTTCCTTTAATACCTTTTTGATTTTTTTCTAACTGAATTTGCTGTATTTTTTTCTTTTCTTGTTCAAGGTAAACCTCCTTTCTCACTCGCTTCTGTGGTTGATAAAACTTGTGTAGATATATGTGCTTAAAATATTTCTCAAAGGTAAGTCCATCTTTTTCAAATAGTGTTACAAAGAAGATTGGAAGAGTTGATACAATTAAAAACAGTATCGCTATATCATTAGGCATAAACTTTCTCATAAATAAATAGACTGGTATACCAACCAGTCCAGCAAGTGTAAATCCAATTAATTGTCTTCTTGTAAGATTAAAGGCTACCTTTGTTTTTACCTTTTTTAAATCTTTGGGAATTGGTACATAGCCCATAACTTACCTCCCATCTTCTTTTTCCTTTGAAAATGCTTCAAAATGCTCATAGCATGAAGCAACTTCACTTCTTATCTCTTCTAATTCTGACTCAATGAATGCATTTTTCTGCTCTTGATAACAAAGAATAGATTTCACATCATCTCTTGTACTTTTTACTTCATCTTCTAAATTCTTTAATTTGTTCCTGTTGAAAATTGAGATAGCAATTGCTCCAATCCCTACTACAATAATTGAAACAGGAAACAACTTTTTCTTTACTTCTATCATTAAAAATCCTCCTTAATGTGCATTTAATACACTCTTTGCAAGCGTTCCACTCTTTAGCATCATTAGACCAAGAAGTAATGCATAGCCTAATATCATAAAGGTACTTGCATGAATGTCCGTTATCTTTATCGTCTTTACTAAAACTGCGTAAATACCCAAGCATATAATCAAGAATAAGCCTTGAAGTCCAATAGCAAATAGACCTTTGATATAGTTTGTTCCAATTTGTCCCCACTCCTTATTTCCCATAGTGGCAAATGGAATTGCTGAAACTGAACAATAAACATATATCTCAAACATTCTGCCATAGACAACTAGCATAATGACTACCGACATAACCTGTATTGCAACTTTAACAAGCGAGGTTTCAAAGAGTATCATCACCAGCTCTCCAAGTCCTTTGTCTTTAATCCCTCAACCATCTGAACAATTTGATCACCTGAAACGGTAGCAGAAGTATTGATTACTCCTGCCGCCTGATTTACAAGGTGTTGTGCAACATCAAAGACTGCCATTGAGAATGTAAATGCATGAGATACTAGCCATACCGCTATCCACATCTTTATCATGTATTTAAAAAACTCAAAGGTATCTGTATCGTGCATATTATTCTTTTGCATAACCATATTTATCAGTTCAATACATAAAACTGCTGTAATGATTAAACCTGCAATTGGAATAATGACACTATCATTGATACTCTTAATAAAGTTAAATACCTCTGAGTTCCATCCCATTGGTGTCTTGCCTATATCGGTTGCAACTGCTCCGACTTTATCATTAATGTCGATAAACATTGACTCAAGATTTGCTTGGATACCTCCGAGAAGAAGCTCTTTAAAAAATTCCTCTATCTTATCGAAAATACCAAACATAAGCTACTCTCCTTACTTCAATACATTTGAAAGTAGCGGAATTAGTTTTAGACCGATAAGGACAATACCGCCTCCAGCCATTAGCTGTTTAATACCTTGAGATTTTGCTCCAGGATTATCATTACCATATCCCTCCATAAGGTTGATAACACCCCATGCTCCAAGACCAGCACCCACTGCCATTACCAAAATCTTTAATACATTAACTGCTTGTACGAAAAAATCCATTATTTATTCCTCCTCGTTTTTCTTCTTTTCTTTTTCAATTTTGTTCATAGACATAACTACAAAATTCTTATATGTCTTTCCATTTTTAGTTCGTTTATTGAAATAGCCATATACATGAATGAAATCACCTTCTGAAAATTCCTTAGCCACTTCAGATTTATTGCCATAGGCTGCACAGTTGATATACTCTCTACCTTTTCCATATCCTTTCGAAAGAGCAAAATTTACAACTTGAATCTCTTCACCACCTCTTGTAAAAGTTCCAAAAGTAGGTTCTTTTTAACAGGTTGGCATTGATATTAATCATTTCTTTATCCATTTTTCCTCCAATAAAAAAAGCGACTGAAAAGTTGATTCCAATCGCCAAGTATTTGTATATTTAGTTGTCTATTAAGTAGGGCTTCTTATCCTTATCATCTTTTCTCCTTTACTTTCTGTAACATATTTAAGGGAATTAGCATTTTGTCGTGTATATATTAGTGAGAGGCATTTGAAATACTAGTTAGCTTCTCTGCGAGGTTTTTCCCTATTTATTGATCGCAATATAAATTGAAAAATAGGCATGAAAAAAAGACGATAGACTTTTTGCGTTCTATCGTCTTTGAGATCTTATTCTTCTTAAAAACTCAATATTTTTCAATATCTAATAAACTTTATAAATTTACTTCTCCAGTTCTAAAAGTACTTCATCAAGTTTTATTGAGTAAAATACTCTGAAGGATTCTCCTCATCATTTTTCATTTTTTATCATCTCTAATAAGTCCTTATTTGTAAGTAATAATATGAGCTTTCCATTCTCTCTCAAACATCCTTTTGCCGCCCAAAAAGCATTTGTATCATAATCCTTTGGAGTTATTATTATTCCAACAGATCTCAAAAGCTTTGGAATATAAATATCTTTCTGTTGTATATATTTCTTTTTGAGTAACTACGTCCGAATAATTCTTAAATTCAAAAATAACATATTTTTGATTTGAAATAATTTTCAATAATTGACCAAAAATGTTCTCTTATTATCATCCTTGATTCTGCATAATAAATCAAATCTATACAAATCGTTGTTTGATTTTTTTCTTGTTTCTTCCATAAAGCCAAATCTTCTGAGAATAGCAGTTGCAATATCTTATAGCAAAACATCTTCGTAGACACTAAAAGATTTTTCCAGGTTGGCACAACTCCAATTCCTTAATCAGTGATTCTGTATAATTATTATGGTATAAGAAGCCTATATCTATAAAAGATTTTTGTGGAGAAATATCTTCTATAGAAAAAAAGGTAACATTGAAATCAATTCATACTTAAGTATATCTGTATCTTTGACAACATAGAGTAAATTAGAAATGTCAATTATTTCTAGTTTTTGGGTATTTATCTTTATATATACATTTTTCTTTTCTCTTTAACTTCATATGCTGTAACAATAACAGGTATCATATCCGTACCACTTATATATCTATAGACTTGTTCAATTGTTTTTTTCTGAAATTCTTGAAAATTTTACTTCAACACAATAAACTTCTTCTTTTTTTAACAATTATATCTGCTCTTCTATATGATGAATTTGATATATCATCTTTTATTTGAACCCTCATCTTCAATTTCATATCCAAGTTCAATAAATAAATTTGATACAAATTTTTTTCAAATTCATACTCTGGTCTTACAATTTCATTATTCATCACACTTAATTCCTCCTTTACATCAATTTTTTTGTTATATCAATAAGTATACCAAATATACCCATGTCACATATAGCTATAACAGAAATATTACAATCTTGTAATCACAGTATTTCTATTAAGCTTAACTTTGCCTTTTCTCTTGATATAGTCTTCAATATCAAACACATTCTTTTTATCATAATCTTCAAGTAGCTTATAATTTTTATGCTTTGTAATATCGAATTTGTCCGACAAAAATGGTCTGACACCTCGAAGCTGAAAAAAATACATTTACTGCCATCCATAACTGTTATCTCATCTTGGCTCATTAGCTCCTTCCCTGTCTTTTTGATAATTTAGTCCATAGCTATTGGCATTGGAGCGTGTTTCAGAAGTGTTATACAAATCTATGGTTTCCTTACCCAGTGTTTCAGATAGTTCTTTAAGTGTTGTCTTTTCCTTTCCACCAAGAAACAAGGTACTATCACAGTTACCTACAATGGTATCTGCATTATCCTTGTAGATTGCCTTTAGCTGAGATTGTGCCTGTAAGATAATACTTGCTGAAATCTCTCTACTTCTAATTGTTGCAATCAATTTCTCGAATTTGGGAATTAAGCCGATATTTGCAAACTCGTCAAGCAAGCACCTTACATGAACAGGTAATCTTCCTCCATACTCATCATCTGCCTTATCACAAAGTAAGTTAAATAGCTGTGAGTACATAATAGACACCACAAAGTTAAAAGTATCATCTGTATCAGAGATAATAACAAAAAGTGCTGTCTTTCTATCTCCAAGAGTATCAAGCTCAAGCTCATCTTCTTCCATCAAGTCCCTAAGCTCTTGAATATCAAAAGAGCAAGCCTTGCCCCACATGAAATAAGAATAGACTTTGCTGTTTTTCCTGCAGCAAGTTTGTATTTTTATATTGCTTTACTGCAAAGTGCGTAGGCTCTTTCTTTTCCAATGCTTCAAATAGTCTATCAATAGGATTCATATATGTTTCATCATCTTCTCTAACTTCTGAAGCATCTATCATATCAAGTAATGTTGCAAAGTTCTTTTCCTCTCTTGGAGCTTCATAGAAAATATATCCGATAAGAGCCGTATAGTAGAGTTTTTCGGCTTTAATCCAAAAATCCTCACCTGATTTTTCGCCCTCTCCCTTAGTGTTTGCTATAATTGTTTGCACTAATTTGAGGATGTCTTTTTCACTTCTGAGATAGGCAAAGGGATTGTACTTCATGCTCTTTTTGAAGTTGATGGTATTTAAGATTTTTATCTCATAGCCATTATCTTCAAGCATTTTGCCACACTCAATTACTATCGTTCCTTTCGGATCAGTTACGCAATATGACGAGTGCATTTGCATTAGGTTCGGCTTTACATAAAATCTCGTCTTTCCGGAGCCGGAACCTCCAATAACAAGCACATTCTTATTTCTTGCATACTTTGGATTTGCCGGTCTGCCATTCATGGTTAATCGCTCAGTTTGAGTAAGCAAGATATTATTTTGAAACTTTTTCATCCATATACGGCTCTATATCTTTTCTCGTTCCCCATCTTGCTGAGCCATACTCTTTCCCCTGTCTGAACTTTTTTGCGTTTTTACCTTTGGTATAGACAATAAATTTAATTAAAGCTGCTACTCCCACGCCCATTAAAATATCAGCCACATGAATACTTGGCAGTAAGCTCATGGTGTTAAGTTCCAATATTCCTTGAAAGATTTTTATCTATCACATCGCCGCCAGTATAGGCTCGTACATGATGAGAAAAGATATTGCCTACATAGAAAAATGCAAGATAGGGAATGTTCTGTTTTAGAAACTTTGCCTTATCTTGCACTTTGAATAAGCCTTTGATGTCTTTTAGTATCTTATCTATCATAGGCTCTGCTCCTTTTGCTTATTCTTGACTTTATCTTTAGAAATAGTATTTTTAGCTAGTTCTTTAAATTTCTTTATGTTCTTGTGAATTGACTCCTTATTTTTTTCTTTTTTTCTCAATATTTGATAGCACATTTTTGAAAAGCTTTTATTCATAACTTTTTGTATCTTTTGCTTGGAAGAATACTGAATGTGTCCCAGTCTCCTTATCTTTCATCACTGAGAATTTAACACCATGTTTATTCAATTCTTTTTTTAGTTCTTTTTAATTCACCATCTTTAACATTGATTTCTTCAAGCTGACCTTTCTTAACCATATCTTTGAGTTTGACTTCATTTCCCTCAGCCTTGATAAGTTTATCTAAGCCACCATGTTGTTTTTGATCTCTGTTGTAACTTCTTTACTTGGCTTAAGATTTCTTGATATGTTGCCTTTAAGACATTAACTTCAATATTAACTACTCTATTAGAAATTTCTTCATTTTATCATTAGTAACCTCCTTCCCTCATATCATAACTAACAAGTGCTGTATAATAGGCATCCATATTGCTTGGTGCATTATATGCTGCCGTTAAGATAAATGCTCTTACATTTCTTATTTTTTTGATTCGTTCTCTGATAAAGCATTTTACAAGATACTCCATATGCGAAGAATCTAATTCTCTAAATCTCTCTTGAATAACATATGCTGGTAATTTCGTTTGATTTATTGTGACTGTATCTTCCGCATTTAATACCATAACATCAGCTAAAACTTTAATTATTTCATCAAAGGTTTTAGCAATAATCTTATTGCCCAGTTTCATATGTTCGTTGTATCCTGTGCTTTCTCTTAATTCTTCTAAACAAGATTTATATGATTTTTATTTGTTTACGTCCTTCCTCCATTCCGTCCCCTGAATAAAACAGATCTCTTTCATAGATGGGTAGGTGGGAGGAATTCTCTGTAGAAATATCTGAAGTGATCTTTGATGAATTATTTGTAGTAATCTCTGGTAATGGTTCATGCAAGTTGCCATAATGCACTGGTAGATTTTCATCAAATGCATCGGTGCTAAATGCCTCATTGCATTGGTTGATTTTGCCCTCTTCCATTGGTGCATTTTGCCATAATGCATTAGGGCATAGCACTTTTTACTTACTTGTTCTAATATTTCTCTTTCTTTCTCTTGTTTTCTTTTGATTTAGTTCAAGATAAAGTTTTTTTCTAATTTCTTGTCATTTATTGTGTACCACTTCGTTTTTATCTCTAGGATCTTTATTATAGTTTCCAACTAAAAGATAGCCCGCTTTTTCAAGCTTAGAAAAAGTTCTCTTTACTGTATCAACACTTAAATAATCAAAATCTTTTTCTTGCCATGCTCGTATTGAGTTATATGTCCAATACTTGCCATCATGATAATTGTTACCAGACTTCTTATTTATCTCAATCCAGTAATTTATTTGTTGAAGCACAAGAGCTTCATTTAAGCCTAATTCTCTGGCTAATGCTTTATTAGCCAGTATAGGTTGTTCATCAAATAAATACATACTCATATCATCGCCTCCTTTCTCTGAAATTTAGGCATAGAAAAAGACGATAGATTTATATTCCATCGTCTTAACTCTCTCTTATATTTCCTTTAATGTATCTTTCGCTACTTCAAGATATGCTGTGATCCAAAGTGCAATTTTAGGTAGCCCATAAGGACTGATCAAGAATGCCAGTAGTAATGCTGCTATTCCTGTTGCCATATCTTTTTGTATAAAGCAAGCTACTGCTCCAATAAATACTAGGAAAGATATTATACCTAAAATCATTCCACTAACTTTTATAATAAATTTTAGAAAAGCAATTAGTATCGACAAGATCGATATTATTGGAAATAAGATAATTTTTCAATGCCCATCTCATAACAGACCTCTCTATTTCTTTGATTTATCCTCTAAACTCTTAATACCTGTATTGTTCAACTTTTCAATTGACATCAGCTGAGTTCTGGCAAGCTTTCTAAGTTCTATCATTCTTTCTTTTTGATCCATACCTTTACCAATAAGAATTGCATTATAGCTTTCCATATTTGCAAGAACAAGTAATTCATTCAGACTTGCATAGTCTCTCATATTACCCTTTAACTCAGGATTTTCTTCACGCCACTGTTTAGCTCTCTTGTTAAACAAGGCTACATTGAGCATATCTGCTTCACTTGCATACTTGTAAGACAACTGTTCGTTGGTAAGATCTTTTAAGAGATATTCTTTGATTGCGTCTGTATGAATTTTGTAGTTAATCTTGGAAATTTCTCGATTAAGATTCCAACCTAATGATAGCTTAGAGTTTTCATCTGACTTAAGTCTTTTGTAATCCTGAATTACATACATCTTAAATTCAGCAGAAATCCATGAAGCAAATTCAAAGGCAATATCTGTATGTCAAATGCACCACCGTATCTTCCGCCTTTTGAGATAATTCCGATTGCGTCTGTTTTTTCTACCCATTTCTTAGGGGACAGTGTAAAGGAATTATATCCAGCTTCCGATTTAATTCGGTCGAATTCGACCGAATTGAAATTCATGTTGTTTAAGCTTTCCCATAAACCAAGAAATTCAATTGTATCTTTTCTTCTCATCCAATTTTTAATTACATCACTTGGTTCATCGCTTTTATATCTAGCAATATCCGTTAGACTTATATAGTCGTTTTGAAAGTCTTCAGTATAAATTTGAATAGCAAATCCTTTTGCTTCAATCGTCTCTTTTTTCACCTTAGACATATGAGTTCCTCCTTTATGCTGATGTACTGTTTACAACATTTATTTTCGTAATAACTGCTCTAAACAGCACACCAACGATTCATTTTTTTGATTTTAAACTTTGGTAGAAGCTCTAAAACCCTTGTATTTACTTGACTATTTGCCTGTGTCATTATTATGACACGAAACCCACACGCAAAATCGGCCATTCTTTCTCCTAATTTTGGCTGCAACATCTCTGCAATAAAGTCAGTTGCGGCACGTGGAGTATAGAATTCACCTGCATTCCCCGCTGATTGAATATCTTTTAAAATAGTTTCATAGATATCATTGAACAAATGACGATCTTCTGGACTATTAAAATCAACCTCATCAATAACATTAATTACCTGGCGAAGAAGGATTCCATCCTTCATATAGTTGTTTGCATCTTCAAAAGCGGATTTAACTATCTGTTTTTCTTATAGGCATTTGAGGAGTAATTTGTATTTCTTTTAAGTTCTTTAAACAATTTATTGTTTACAAAATCTAACAATTCATCCCCTGTTAAAACTTGTTCTCCTTTTTCAGAGTGCGCCCAATTTCTCCATTTTAGGTTTTCTGGAATAATGGATTCATAATTATCATCCTCAATTTCCCCAAACCTCTTCGCGACTATCATAAATCTTTTTAAAAATAGTAGCCAAGACATTTTGTTCAATACGTTGAGCATCTCCATTAACACCTGCATCTTTACGGGTGATATCCTGGATTCTTTTTACAAATGAATGTGTTGCCATTTACAATCTCCTTATTAAGCAGCCAAAAATATCTCATTTTCTAACTCTTTTTACTGCATCTTTGTATTTTTTGCTTATCTCCAAATATTTTAATAATATTTACCGCGCCACCAAATTTGTTAAATTCTGGTAATTTAAGTATCGAAATTTCTTCAACTTGTTTTCAAGCCCATATTCATATAACGTTCAAGTAAAACTTCTAATACTGCTCTGGCTTCTTCAGAATATTTATATAGATATCCTCTCTTCTTAACATTGTTTACTCTTTCTGCTTTGGTTAAAGGCTTTTTGTCCATATGCTAATTTTAAGAGTAAATCAAAATCATCAATTTCATCTGCAGATATCTTTTCAATTTTTCTAATTTCTTCTAAGTAGACACCATTTTTTTCTAATTCATCAACAATGACTTGTTTTTTTCTCAGACGAAGACCACGCTGCAATAAACTCATCTAAAGTAGCATACTGTCCGAGAATGTTTTTCTTAGTATAATCTGTCAAACTTTCTGTTACTAACTTCCCATTTTCATCAATGATTTGTACAACATCATGAAGTATCTTTACTTCTCTATCATTTATATAGTACTTCTTAGGCTCTTTAATTGTATCCCCGCCATCATCATCGTCATCATCTGGACCAATAATGTCTGGTCCTACCGGAGGATATCCAGGAGTTGTAGAACTAGTGTCTCCTCCATCGTCAACATTGATTGGTTCCCCATCAAATTCTGGGTCTGCAAATAAATCTGTTACCCCTCTAAAATCAATAATTGTAAAATACTCTTTATAATTTCCTGGGTCCAATCGAGTTCCACGTCCAATAATTTGTTTAAATTCTGTCATAGAACCTATATTTGAATCTAAAACAATATATTTACATGTCTTTGCATCTACTCCGGTTGTAAGTAGCTTTTGAAGTTGTAACTAAAGTTGGATATTTAGATTTTTGGATCGATAAAGTTATCTAATTGTGCCTTCCTTCTGAATCATCTCCTGTAATCTTCATAACATATCTCGAATCTTTAAGAATCATGTCACTATTTTCATTTACAAGTGCTTGCCTCATTCTAGTAGCGTGCTCAATGTCTACGCAGAAGAAAATGGATTTATCAAACCTACTATTAGTATCTTTTAATAAATCCGATACGTATTTAGCAACTTTTTGTGTTCGATCATCAATCACCATATTTTTATCAAAATCAATTTTATTAAAAATACGGTCAGGGACTTCATAACCATTTGCATCCACTTTATTTTTTTCAGGACGATAACCTGTTACATCCACATCAAGATTTACTCTAATCACCTTATACGGAGCTAAGAATCCATCCTCAATACCTTGTTTTTAACGAATACGTATAAATTGGTGCTCCGAAATATTTCGCATTAGATGTAACTTTATCTTCTTTAGGAGTTGCTGTCATCCCAATATGAGTAGCTGAACTAAAGTAATCTAAAATAGTTCTCCAATTACTATCCTCTTTAGCTGAACCTCTATGAGCTTCATCAATAACAATCAAATCAAAAAAATCTTTTCCAAATTTTTGATAGTGTGTCTCAGTTCCATCGTCACCTGTTAATTGTTGATATAACCCTAGATATACTTCATAAGAGTTTAATTTTTTTCTGGAGAATTCAGTAAATCAGCATCAATTTTTAATCATTCTATTCCCAAAAGGTTTAAAATCATTTAACATCGTTTGATCTACTAATATATTTCTATCCGCTAAGAATAAAACTCTTTTTCTTTAATCCAGACTTCATTAAACGATGAATAATCTGAAAAGCTGTAAAAGTCTTCCCTGTCCCCGTAGCAAGTACAAACATAATTCTATTTTTTTCCCAGAAGAAACTGCATCTACCGTACGATTAATAGCAATTCGTTGATAGTATCTTGGTTCTTTTGACCCCATTGTGAAATAATATGGTTCATTAATTAGTGTTTCCTGCTCTTCTGAAAGATGCGTCGCGTTCTTATATCTTGTCCATAATTCTTCTTTCGTCGGAAAATCTTCTAAACGTAAATTTCTTTCCTTGCCTGTTAATCTATCAAACTCTACAAAACCTTCTCCATTAGATGCATATACAAACGGAACATCCAGAATTTCCGCATAATTAATTGCTTGTTGCATACCAGCGCCAACTGAATGATTATTATCTTTTGCCTCTACAATCGCAATTGGATTATTGGAATTGTAATGCAATAGATAATCAGCGAATTTTTGTGGTTTTCTTCTCGTACGTCTTCCATGAACTTCTACTCTACCATCAGTAAAAGAATATTCGTACAGAATATCAGTTCCATTTTTCCATCCTTTTGCATGAATAGCTGGCGTAATGAATGTATTTTTTTGATATCTTCTTCAGACATCTTATTTTTTTGCAATCAATAAATCCGTCATCTAGATTTCTCCCATCATTATTTCGTTATATATCACTTTTTTTGTTCCAAATAATTATATTATCCAGAAGTCTTTATTCATTACTCAGTATATCATGTTTTTAGCCCTAAATTTAACCGCTTTATCATAAAAAAAGACACGAATATAATTCATGGATTTTTATTCGTGGTATATATTAAATCAGCAAGCTTTTTCCTACGTGGAATACCAACCTTATCACCAGTTTTGGCATGGGATTGCTGTGAAAAAGAAATGCTGCTGCATTATGATTACTATACCCTTCGTTACTCTATATTTTTTTGGCATTTGATTTTTTCAAATGTAACATATATGCTACTGTAGCATATATGTTACATTTTGCTTTTTGAATTAATTTTTCTCGCTTATAAATCGCTATTCAAATAGTAAATATTGGCGCATAAAAATATATAATATTAGTTGCAAAAAGGCCTCTTCACTCATATTGATAGTTACTGATTGCAATAAAAAAATATGAAAGACCAATTATTTCACTCAATTTCTGCTTAAAACACTTCTCTTAACACTACTTATTGATACATCATCTTTTATATTGTAATATTGGATTTTTTTATATTCCAAAAGATCGTTTCGTAGGAAATATTCCTATTTTTCTGCAGAAAACTTATTTTTTTAATTTTTAGTCTGATTTATCCTCTTTTTGCATATTTTTTTGTCAGAAATTTAGCCTTTTAAACACAAAAAGGAAGCCTTAAAATAGCTTCCTAGCAATATTAGTTAAAACAAATCAGAATGACTTCCAATTCTTTGTAAAGACAGAACTAATACATCTTCAAAAAAATTTCGTAAATCAAAAGCCAATCTGGTTCAATATGACACTCTCTCGTTCCTTTATAATCTCCTATTAAAGAATGATCTCTATATTTTTGCTTCAAGCGTTTCTCCTTGAGCAAGTTTTTTTCGATAATTTTAAATAATTTATCCAGATCTTTTACCTTGCTTCTTTGCAAGTTTAATATCTTTTTGAAGCGATTTGTAAAACGAATTTCATATTTAATCATAATCCCAATGCTTTCTTTAATTCATCCACTGAGTGATACCCTTGTGCGTTTGGATCCTTAGCAATCTTTCTTCCTTCTTCAATTGCTTCAATAGTTTCTTTTATTAAATTTATCCAATTTCAGAGAAAGGAATACCTTGTTCTCGAATACTAGCGCGTAAAAAATAGATTTACTGCTGCTGTCATCGTCAATCCTAATTCATTAAATAATTGATCCGCTTTGTTCTTTAATATCTTTATCCATTCGGATATTTAAATTTGATGTTGCCATCCTTATCACCTCTTTATGCGTACATCGTACATCTTTTTACGTTCAATGTCAACATAATGTAATGCATTTATCTTTTTGTTACACAAAAAACCGAGGTATTTGCCTCGGTTTCTTAAAGCCCTATTCTGTTGTTTTTAGTTCCACTATTTCGGCACCACCTCTAGATAATCGAGCAGTGTCCAGACGAATTCGCGGCCTTTGATGCGGTTGATGGCTCCTTCGGCACAAGAGATTTCGTCGTAATGTTCGACCTTATCCTGACGGATGCCAGGTCCTGAGATGACGATTGGCACCGGCTCACCACTTGCTTTTGCCCCCAGAAAACAGAGATTTAGCTACTCACGACTTGCAGATATGTTCGGTATAGATGCGAGAAATCTTTCCTACATGATTAAATTGATTGAACGTTATGGGTTAGAGATAGTTAAAAAAGGGAGAAATAATTATTATTCTCCAGAAATAAAACAAGAAATGATTGATAAAGTCTTACTCGAAGGTTGGAGTAAAGAAAGAGTTTCTCTCGAATACAGCCTCCCTGCGCGTGCCACTCTTCACAACTAGCTCGCACAATACAAGAAAAAAATAAGTATACTATTGTTGAGAAAACAAGAGGGAGAGTACCTGAAATGGGACGTAAGCCAAAGAAAAAAACCAGAAGAGATGACAGAACTAGAACGCCTTCAGGCTGAAAATGAGTATTTAAGAGCGGAGAATGCCATTCTAAAAAGTTGAGAGAACTCCGCTTGATGGAGGAAAAAGAGAAAGAAGAAAGACGCAGATTGTCAGAGAGTTAGTGTCAGAGTTTCCTTTAGATATTCTTCCAAAGATTATTACACTTGCTCGTTCAACTTACTACTATCACTTAAAGCAGCTAAACCTAGAAGATAAGAATCAGGCCGTAAAAAACGAAATAGAAACCATTTATACCGAACATAAAGGAAATTATGGATATCGTCGTATTACTCTTGAACTTAGAAAACCGTGGGTTCATCGTAAACCATAAGAAGCTACAACGCTTGATGAAACTGTTGGGGCTAACTGCTCGTATTCGTAGAAAAACGTAAGTATTCTTCTTATCATGGAGAAGTTGGTAAGAAAGCTGAGAATATTATTCAACGTCAATTTACAGCTGAAAAAAACCGATGGAAAAGTGCTATACAGGCATTACAGAGTTTTCTATTCCAACAAGTAATCAAAAACTATATTTATCACCAATTTTAGATGGTTATAACAGCGAGATTATAGCGTATACTCTATCGTCTTCGCCAAATTTAAAACAAGTAAAGGATATGTTAGAACAAGCTTTTTAGAGAAGAAGAATACGAGAATACTATTCTCCCACAGTGATCGAGGGTGGCAATACCAACATGAAGCTAATCAT
>BNJV01002088.1_pt1 | contig 44110 bp, 55 predicted proteins | sample 8540591 | NCBI WGS metagenome assembly BNJV01 (sample SAMD00202457, study PRJDB9452) | human saliva metagenome | host: Homo sapiens
AGTTAATCTCAAATCTTGTAAGTAACTGAATATCAAACAATTAACTTTTTTACTGTTATCGTTTTTAGTTATCGTTTGCCGTTTACTATAGACCTTTGTAGTATGTCTAAAAATGTGATACTGCAAAGATACAAAATACACTTGAAACTACCAAACTAATAGGTAATAAAAAGTAGGCAAACTTCACAGCCTACCTACTTCTCAATAATAATATAAAATCTCAATGAAAGTAAAAGGGTGGTACTATTGAATTATACCCAGCTCCTTAAGTTTCTCTATAGCACGTTCTTTAGTCCGTGGGTTCTCTAGTGCAGTACCTAAGTCTTCAACTACCTTCTCAGACTTTTCAGTGCTTAGTTCATCCTCTACTACTTCTAACAACTGCTTTAGGTTCTGTTGGTAATCTTCTAGGGTGGTAATTTGTCCCTTTACTTTCTCAATCAGTGCCTCCTTATCTAGGTTCTTATCTCCTAGGTCAGTCAAGTATGTACCAAAAATCTTGTTACGTTCCTGCCTCCTAGTCTTAAACAGTTCCTCTAGGTTCTCATACTGCTTTAATTCGTTCCCTAATCTATACTTTATCATTGTCAACCTGCTTAACCGTGTTGCAGTAGGGCTTAGTTAATAATTACGTTTGCAAAGTTAGTACGTCTTAGGTGGTCTTGCAAGTATTACTAAGATTCTGAATGTACACTATACAAAATACCTTCTATTAGTGTCCCTAGCTTGTCTGTATCGTCTTCTTCTAATAGGTCTAGGTTGCTCTTTAATGTTCTCCTATCCCCTGTCTCCTTGAATATCTCAGCCCACTTACTTTGTTCTAGACTTGCAGGGTGTTTGGCTGGGTTAAATCTATATCCTGCCCTATCTAGTACTTCATAGGCCACTGTATAATAATGTCTGCTGCTCTTTCCAAGCCTCCCAAGTTCAGCCTGTATATCTTCATTCTTACTACCCTGTCTAATCTTATCCTGTAGCTGTTCTGTTAGGGTAGTTAGTTTCTTAGCCCTGTCTTTTACCTCTATACTAATTCTTTCAGTGCCTCTATTACCTTCTTTCTATCCTTCATACCTACCTCTATTTCTATTGTTCCACCGTCCAATGTAAAGTAGTTAGTCTTCTGTAGGGTAAAGTTAATAGCACTGTCGATTAGTTCCTTAGTTGATGGGTAGTTATAATCTAAGCTTGGATATTTCATACTAGCCCACCTCTTCTTAATCTGTTCCCTGCTAAGTCTATATTCAAGCCCTAACCCCTGTAGTACCTCTTTAGCCTGTTCTACCTTACTTGTTTCTATTTTCATCACCAAGTCCTCACCAGCCTTAACAATTAGGTCATTAATCCACTGGCTAATATTTCTAGGGTTAACTGTATCTAAGACCTTAACCGCCTCAGTATCTAAGTTAACACTATATTTCTTAGTAGGGCTTGTTCGTCTCATCATTTCTACATCATCCCTACCTGCAATGATTCTATACACTGTCTGTTCACTGCCTATCCCTGTCAGTGCTAGTATCTCCTTTATACTGTACTTCTTACTTCTATACAGTCTAACTACCTCTTCCTGCTGCTCACTACTTAATCTTGCCATACCTTTAGAAAATTAAAAGCCCAACCTACTAAAAGACTGGGCTATCCGTACTACTTACTTAACAGGTTCTCTATAAACCTCTTCCCTTGTTTCACTATCTACTATGCTAACTGTACCCCCTTTATAGTCTCCAAAATAACTATAACTTGTACCGTTATAGGCCTTAATGTAATCTAGGCAGTACTCATAGCTCTCACTAAAACCTTTACAGCTACTATCTAGTGAATCATTAAACACTACATCAAATTTCTTAGTCTGTTTCATATTGCTAATGTTTTTTTAATTATTACACTGCAAAAGATAGGTAGAATACTCCAACTATCAAAAATAAAAATAATATCGGATTGTACTAAATAGAGTTAAAAAGATTGTCCGTGATACCCTTTACTAGATACCACGGACTGCAAAGACCTATTCTACTTCCTCTTTCTTATCCTTATCTTCTCCCTGTTCATTCAGTTTCTTAATGATTGCCTTGTTAGTGCTAATCTTATAGGCCCTCAAATTTTTTTCTTTAAGTATCTGAGTAATCCCAAAAGACTGCCCCAGCAAAGGTAATCCCAAGACTTAAGAATCCGAGTATAGAGTTTTCAATTAGGTGTAAGATAAAGAAACTAAAGAAAGCTAAGACAACACCACTAATAATTAATAGTACGGCAGTTGCATAACTTATTAGGTCTCTGTGCTCTCTCTCAAATTTCATAGTAGTTTAGTATTTGTTAGTAGTTAGTTGAATCTACATATAAGTTCCAATTCTGACCGTCATACAAGACTTTTATAATTCCGACCCAGTTTACAGTGAATAATACAGACTTTACTACTTCTACATTGCCTTGATTATATTTTACTATACTAATTTTCTTACGTGGGTCTGTGTCTACGCTTATTTCTAGTCTACCACTACTTCGCTTATAGATAATGTACTCCTGTCCTGCTTGTAAGTTCTCTGGTGTCTGGTGGTACTTATTTATATACTTGACACGTTCTGCACTTGTTGGGTTAGGCCCTAACATTCCTTTAGTCAGTAGGTCATTGTCTGGTAGCTGTAGGTTAGTTCCTTGGTTTCCTAGTACTTGGTTATCTAGGTCACTTGCACCTGTTACTATTACGTTCTTAACATAAGTGTCTAGGGTATAGTTTCCGCCTTTATACCGCCTAGTTAGGTTTCTTAGTCCATACACTGCACCGTCCGTTATAGAAATGGCTGCCTCTAAGTTATTGCTAACGCTACTAATACTAACCGCCTCTTGACTGTTACTAATTATATCTAGGTTAGTGTCTCTACTGTATGGGGATAATTTAACAGACTGAAATATACCCTCTTTTAGTACCGTCTCATCAACTCTACTACTAAGGCCGTGGTTATGTATCTTTGTTTCTACTGTTTCATTTTCCACATCCTTAACAGTGCCACGATAATAAAAGCCGTCATCATTTATACTAAACAGGCCTCCTTGACTTTCAATATAGCGAGTCTTAATCTTACCATTCTCAAACAGGGCCGTCTCAGTATTACCGTTCTTAATCTTTACTTTCTTTGCATCTAGAATTATATCACCATTCAGTACCTTAGCCTCTATCTTATCTGCACTCTGCTTTAGGTAGGACTCAGTACTGTTAATCCTTACTACCTTCAAACCAGTTAAGGCAATACTCCAATCTCTAGTAGTGTCCTGTCCTGCTTGGTGTGCGCTTTCAAAGTATATTCTTAAGTAGTTATCCTTTACTTCTACTACCCTGCTTACCTCACTACCGCTAATAATGTGTGCAGGCTGAGAATAATCTATAGGGGTTTGTGTTCCTGCCTTATTATCAATCTCTACTAGTAACCTTACATCTGCTGCACTGAGGTAGGGTGTGAATCTAACCAAGTATTGACCGTTTGGAATTGCGCTACTATTACTATCGAACAAGACGGTATAGTCAATATCCTGTAACTGACCCCCTGCCTTGTTAATATTATAAGACATTGTTAGGGTGTCGCTGCTGTGGTTGTAGGATATACTTTGCGCTGGGTGGTGGTCGTTGGGAAAGTTCTGTACAAAATCAAATCCTACCCTGTTCCTGCTATAGTAATTATAAATGTCACTGCTACTAGGACTCCAACCACTTACTATATTACCTTCCTCTAGCTTAATATCCCAGAACTTAATACTTTCATACACTACACCATCACTATAAGAATTAAGCCTTAGTTGGTAGTGGTCGGTGGTAGGGCAGGTAAAGGTCCACACGCAATCACTCTCTGCATTCTCACTAGTAAAAAGTAGGTTATCAGATTTACCACATAACCACACTGTAAAAGATTTATTACCTTGTCCTTCCTCATGTCCCCTAGCTAAGACACCATCACTCTTTAACTGTAGCGTGTATTTCTTACCTGCCTCTAAAAGCTCACTAGTAACACCTCTATAGTAAAAATATCCGTCTTTGTCTTTGCTAGTGTGTAATAGTGGGGTAGGCTGTCTAAAATCTATAACACCATTTAATAAGTTCTGACCTCCTACACTGAAATCCCTAACCGTTTCCTCAACCCTGCTAACCTTACTTTCTGTCTCGCTAGCTGTCTGTCTGAGTGTGTTAATGTCTCGTGTTGTGGTATTCTTAAGGTTATCTAGTTCCGTCCTTGTCCCTGCTACTGTCTGCTCTATACTACCTGCTTTCTGTGTGAGGCTACTAATACTACTTTCTGCCTGCCTAATCTTTCCTGTTACGGTGTCTAGGTTGGTCTTGTTATTCTGTACCTGTGTTTTGATAGTATCTGCCGTCTGAGTTAGTTGTGTTACCTTATTCTCAACAGTTCCTATCCTACCTGTTACATTATTAATACTCTGCTTTGTGTCTTGTACTTGTGCCTTGAGTTGGTCTGTAACACTAAAAACGGTGCTTGGTAGGACTGTAACTGGGATAGTATAAGAGTCTACCAGCTTATCACCACTTAGCAGGTTAAAGGTAAAGGTAGTCTGTCCTGTGTATGGTAATGTCTGTGAGTGCTTAAATAGTCCTTCCCCTGTTAATCCCAATAAGTCCACCATTATACTGTATCTTATTGGCTGGTGTATTATCTGAACTTACACTACTTGCACTACTACCTACTACTTCAATTACACCTAGGACTAAATTTAAGTTAATCCTGTTATTAGTATCTACAACTGCTACGCTACCGCCCCTGTCATAGAGTTTATAGTATGGTGTTGGGTCTAAGTCTCTACCACGTTCACCCTGTGCTGATATACCTAGGTTCTGATTCCCAACCCACCATACACCGTTTACAATTCTAGGGGTAAGTCCTGCATCACCTTTCAGTCCTTGGTCTCCTTTATCTCCCTTCTCACCTTTCTCACCCTTACTACCTTGTGCAGGGATTCTAGTATCAGTACCACCAATCCACCAAGTACCGTTCTTAATCTGTGGTGTAGTGCCGTCTCTACCGTCTTGCCCCCTAGCTGGTATCTTACTATCTTTATAAGTATTGCTAGCCTTATCCCAAATCATCCAAGTTCCACCAGATCCGATATAAGGTGTACCACTAGCAGTTAGTTTAATTCTGTCTGCTATGTAGGATTCAAGTGTCTTTCCATTGTCTACCCTAAATTCACCGCTAAATATATTCTTACCTACACTGATTACATTAGCCTATGTGTCTCTAGGTTGTAGTCATTGATTCCTTGGTACTGAACAATACTAGGGGCTACAACGGTCTTATCTAGGTAGCCTGTATTATATGCACTGATTATAATAGCTGCCTGTCTAGTGGTGTCAGTCCTATTACCCAACTGCACAATATTATCCCCCTTCATCGGTTCACTCACACTAGCAGGGTCTTTATCTGTCTTGCTTAGGGTAATATAATTCCAACCTTCACTATTACCTGCCTCTGTACAAAGTCTCCAATAGTACCTAGATTGTCCTGTATTGAAGGTCTGACATACTACAAAGTCACCTGCATTAAAAGTCTGTGTAGTAGTAGTTTGGTTGTCTGTATTTTTCCACAAGCACCTATAATCACCGCTTGTTAGTACTTCTACCTTCTCTATGACACCACTAGCAGGGGTAACTATAATCTGTCCTTGTGTTGCTTTTATCTCATCAACGCTAAGACTAAAGAAATGTGCTGCTTTGTTGACTGTCAGATTATCTACTACTATATCCTTACCTGTTAACCTCTCTGTATCTACTCCCTTAGCTGTCAACTGTTGGGTATTGTGTGATTGAGTGCTTAGGTCGGTTATAGTTCCTGTATCACTGTTTAGGTTAGTGGTGGTTAATGATTGGCTAGTATGTGAGGTAGTAGTTAGGTTAGTAATGGTAGAATCTGTTGCGCTAATACTTCCTCCTATGATAGTTGTGTATCTTAGTTCCTGTCCTGTCACGCTATCTATCTTACCTGCTTGCGTATTGATAGACTTTGCACTAATACTACCGTCACTTTCGATATTACCAACTCCTAATAGGTCTCCGCTTATGTCGTGTCTTCCATCATATACCTGTCCCCAAAGTAAGTGAGGCTCTAAGGTACTATTCTGACTGCCACGTAGTCCACCACCTACACCACTTCCACCACTGCCTACACTTTCCTTTTTCTTTGCATAACTTACTACATCTATCATATCTCTATTAGTGTTATCCTCGCTGTTTTATTTCTAATGTCCCTACTAACTGACTGTACTAGGAACTTCTTACCTAGGGTCTTAGATTGATATGTATTTGTAAATCTATCCCTGTGTCGTTCATTGTTACCTCTACCTTTAATCTAGGCCTTGACATGAAACTATAATACTGACTAACGTAATGTTCCTCTGCCTTACCTGTCTCATCAAGCACCTTATTATATATGGTTCTCACTGGTAGACTTGTAGATGTATTAAAGACACTATTTAGGTAGACTTCATTCTTAATACCCTTCTCAACTGCCTCACTACTGCTAAGCTGGGTGATAAACTTAAACTCTGTCCCATCATGCTTATTTATATACATAGTCTGTGCTGCACTTGAGTAGATTAGGTCATTATCCTCAAAGGTTTCTAGTTTACCATTATCACTCACTATATTACAAGCAAAGTTTTTAATAATGATATTCTCAGTGTGTGCTAAGATATACCTACTATTACTTGTCCACTTAGTAGACCTAAAAAACGTTGGGTGTCTTCTTACAATATTATCCCATACTAACTGAATAGGTGCAAGTATCTTAAAACTAACACGGCCACTTAATCGGTCACTCTGCTTAATTGGTATTGCAGTTCCTTCCTTGCCATCTAAGTTCATGGTATAGTCGATAGTATTTTGTAGACTGTGTTCCAGTCCTATTAAGTAATCACCAATTTTAGGGTTAATTCCTAAACTAAAGGTAGTCTTATATTTAGTAGTGCCGTCATCGTCCTTATAGGTTAGGTCTGGTCTAGCTTTAATCTCATCAAGTGTTAACCATTCAAACCTACTATCACCGTACACATCTAAGACTGTTTCTACACAATACTTAGACCCTATCTTAAGTTCACATTCTAGGATAGGTAGCTTACTGAATTTATCTGTACTATCACCTACACTACTATACTCAAACTTTAATCCCTGTGCTGCCTTATCCTTAGTCCATGGTTGAAAATAACTACCTGTACTATTATATGTTGGCCTGTCAGTATTGAGTCTTGCGCTATAATGTTTCTAGTATAATAACGTCCTTCCTCGTTACCATCTGACTTAACTAGGTTACTGTCTAATCTACGAAGGTCTAATACATTATCTTTTTTAGGTGGGTCATAGAATGGTACAACCGCCTTATACTCTTTTCCCTGTGTCTTCCTAGCCCCATGTTTTAGGATAAAGTCATAATTTGATACCCTACTAGCTCTACCTACACTACTTTCATATAAGATAGGCTGCATTAATAAGCTACCACTAAATACTAGGTAATTGGTCGTATCACTGTCTGGGGGGCTAAATACACCACCGCTCTTATTACCTACATATTCAATCAGTGGGGAACAGTCTCTTAGGTCATTGTCGCTAGGTTTGTGTCCTTCTGCTGTGTCGTTCTCATTACCGCCTACACTAATTACTAAGTAGTTATCAGTGTCTATCTTACTAGTTGGGCTGTTGTCTGTTGCTTTTGCCTTTCTCTCTACACTTCCGAGTCTAAGCAGTGCAGGGGTTAGTGGGTGGTCTCTGAGGTACTGTGCCACTTTATGCTGATTAATACCTGTTCCGTTCTCATCAACCTCTAACATATCTTCACTCCTACGTAACTTCCATGTTGGATTATACATAGACCTCATGTACCAATCTGTTTCTGTTAAGGCATCGTATGTAGTTGGTTGTCCCTTTACTGCTGCATTAAAAGCCTCGTTTGCGCTTTTTCCGCTGCCCTCGCTACTGATTTCTGTGAGTATTAGCTGCTGCCCCCTGTAATGTGACTTTAGACTATCCTCACTTAGTGGACTTTCAATTATAGTATCTTGTCCTTCTAAGCTACAGGATAATTGAAACTGATTTACTACTTCGCTTGTACTAAGGCTTGTGTCACTTCCTGCATAGTGTGAAGGATTGATTATAATAGATTGTGGCTGCTTACTTACTACATCACCTGTCTGTAAGTCTAACCAGTTTATAGTATTACCCTGTACTAGTGTGTCCCAATCATAGATATAAAAGTCTAAACCTTCCTGTCTGATATGTAGGTTAAGGTACTGCATGACTTCTTTTAGTAGGTCTGAATTTTTCCACGTGCTATCCTCGTCCTTACCAATTATGAACAACTCACTAATACTTAGCTCTTCAAATACAGTACCTTCCTTTCCCTTTGCCGTACCCTTAGACTGGTCATATAATATTCTAGGCTTTTGGCTGTTGTTTAGGTTTAGTCCCCTTGTGTCAAATATCCTACCCAAGACCTCCATAAAATTTGTACTACCTGCCTCCTGTACTACCTGCCTATAGTTTAGGGGTACTATATACTTGTAACTAGTATATTGAAGGGTGCTAAGAAAGTCTGTACAGTTTAGGGTAAATTCATCAACACTACTATTAAAGGGTTGGCTAAAAGTGGCTGGCTCTACATAACCTGCAAACACACACTCACTACCCTTCCAAATGTTTACTACTATATCTCTAGCAGCACCTGTAAAAAGTAAGTCACCTAAGTAATCAGAAACAACTAAGTTAATAGTAGCTGATTTTCTTATTACGTGTTCTGTTATGTCTTCTATACTTTCTTCAATATGTACAGGGTCAGCAGCAAAGTATAAACCGTCCTTGCCTATCTCCTTAACAGTCCCACTACCACCACTTTTAATTAGGACGGTTAGTAGTTCATCTGATAAGTTCCTAAATTCACCTCTTAATATCATAGTACCCTCCTTCCTGTTTTTACTCTGAACCTTGCTATAATTACTTAAGGCCAGATACAAATCACTACCTTTCACCCTTACACTACTAACACCTACACCATTACCACCTAGACCTGCTGTATTGTTGTCTAAGATTCTAAATAGGTTTCCTTGCTGTGTCTTGGTTAGTATCATTTCACCACTATTAACTCTTGCTAGGTTATGGTCTCCAACTGTCTTACTACCTTGGAAAATACCACCCTGTGAGAATGATTGTAACTGTGAAATAGTCGAAATCATCACGGCTGTACCTGCTGCAATCGCTGCGACCCAACCGATTACGCCCAGTTTAGAATCCTGTGCGCTGGCTTGTGCAAAACCTAAGATAATCTGACCTATTGCCTGTAAGACTAAACCAGCTTTTGCTGCTGCACTGTCTTGTCCTAGTTGTTGTATTGCTTGAGACATAAATACCATACTAGCACCTATCTTCTCACCGTCGCTAGCCATTGAAGACCCTAGTATCTGTTGTAAGGACTTGGCATCCTCTAACATCCTAGTAATACCGCTATTCTCAAAACTACCTAAGCTATCCTTAACCTTTTGGAGTTCTTTCATACCATCTACTGACTTCTGTAGCTCCTCAGTAAGTTTAGTAAGTGCAGAAAAATCTAAGCCATCTAATTTCAGTGCCCTACCTAGTTCCTGTCCTAACTGTCTAGCCTTGTCGATTAGTGGGTTTAGTAGTTTATCACTTGCCTCTTTCTCATCCTTTGCCCTTTGGTCTAGTAGCTCAGTATATTTGTTAGCATACTCAGCTTGCAAGTTAGATATTGCAGCCTGTTTCTGTTTCTCTAGCTGTTCGAGTAGTTCAGTGTTACCGTGTGCCTTCTCTGCTAGGGTGTCATACTTCTTAGAAACTGCTGCTATCTCATCTGCTAAGTCTGCCTGTCTAAAACCTTCTATCTTAGTGTAGTAGTCGTTGATTAGTTTAAGCTGGTTATCTAAAGCCCCTTGTGTATTGATTACATTACTCTTATCAGAACCATACGCATTTTTTTAACTGTTCCTCATCAGTCTTCCTACTACCCTTATTATTATTGACGGTCTCAGTTTCGATAGTCTGCTTTTAAGCTCTTTTGGTCATCTGCTATCTTTTCTGCTTTCCGCTTTGCCTCTTCTGCTGCTCTCTGTGCCTTGGCTTGTGCTGCCTTCCTAGCTGCCTCTGCTTTTCGTGCTGCTTGTTCACTTGCCCTTCGTTGGTCTGCTGCTAGTTTTTGCTGACTTCTTACTAGTATCTTCTCTCTGTCGTCTAATTGCCTCTTCTAGCTTGTTGGATTCTTGCCTATATTCCTCACTACCCTTCTTAAGTGCAGCTAGTCTCTTCTTATGGTAGATAATATCCCTGCTTAGTGATTGGCCGTGTTTCGCATTCTCAGCCTCATACCAATCATTTTAGGGTTTTTAATCTTGCCTTGGTTTCACGTTCCCTAGCTTCCTCATTCTGCTTTGCTAGTTCTTTGTTAGCTGCATAATTATAGTTACCTATTACATCGTGGCCACCCTTGAAAGCAGATATAGCGTTACTTGCAATCTTATCCCAATCTCCGTTAATTGCATCCCTAACCATGTTTACAAATACCTTGATAGGCCAGATCATGTGTTCCCAAATTGCATTACCTACACCTACTGCAATTACCTTAAACTTATTCCATGCTTGCGCTAACTTACTACTAGCACCCTCAGCAGTCTTAAAGCTATCTGTTATGTCCTCGAATTTCTGATACAGTGCTGCTACTAGTGAAATCAAGATACCTATACCAATTGCACTTAAGGCAACTCTTAGGGCTTTACTTGCTACTGTTGCTGCCCCTTGTGCTACTGTTAGTCCTCCTGTTGCTACTGTTGCTCCTTCTGTGGCTACTGTATTTGCTGCTGTGGCTGTGGTAGTTTCAGTTGTCGCTACTGCATTTGCTTGTTTAACAGTGGTATTAGCTGTTAGTGCTGTCGTACCTGCTGCCTGTGTAGTGGTATTAGTAGCCTGTGCAGTAGTATTAGCTGAGACTGTAGTAGTTAGGTTAGATTGTTCAACCCCTACTAACCTAAGCAGTGCATGATAAGCCCTGTATGTACCGCTACTTTGGTCCATGAAGGTATTTTGTAGTTGTGTGATACCATTTAAGACACTCATAGCACCTGCAAGTTTAGTAAGGGTTTGCTGTGCCTCCTCTGACTCTACCCCAAACATAGCCATAGCACCGGCACCTACTTGAAAAGCACCTACTACACTACCTGCTACATCAGTTATACCTGCTAGGCCTCGTACATCATTAGCAAAATCACCTACCACTGCCTTAGCATCACCCATAGCGTCCTTGATACTACCTGCCCTTGCTGCTAGTTGTTGGAATTTCTCACTAGCAGGGTCAACGCCTTGTAGCAACATATTAGCTAGCTCGCCTTGGATTGCTTTTAGTTCCCTTTTGATATTACCGCTACTAGCCTTAAATACAGTCTCTGTGTTACCTACTTCACTCTTAATTTTTTCTACAACGGCCTTAAATTGCTTGTCGTCCAAACGGACTCTAGTTACCAAATCTTGTGCCATACTCCTTCGCTTTCTGTTTAAGCCTTTCTATGTCCTCCTTGGTTGGTAGTGGGTCTTTATCTCCTGTACTACCTTCTAAGTTGTCCCATGGTAAGGGCATAAATTTTCGTGGATTATTTTCTTTTGTACCACCCATTACCTTGGCAGATGTAAAAATCGTCTGTCTTGCTATATCCCAGTCATCCTGTTTAGCCCTGTACAGATTCTTAACTAGTACGTGTAATTCTAACATACTCATCCTGTCTAGTACATACTCGGGGTCTAGGTTGCCTTGGTAGACTAAGATACTAAATACATCTGCCATTCCTAGTTTTTTCCCTTAACCTCACCTTTCTTAGTGTCATCCTTACCCTTAAACTCTGCTTGTCTAGATAATTCCCTTTTCATGAAATCTGTATAGACTGTAAAGATACTAGGGTCTTCATCTAGGCTGTCTAAGAGTTTATCAAATGTAAGGTCAGTGTCTTTGTTACCTGCTAAGATACAACAGTACAGGAATAGGTACTGGTCGCTGAGTGTATCAAGATTAAATAATTTTTGACTCGCTGCCTCGAATAACATCATAGCACGTACACTATACTTTAATTTATACTCCTTGTTGTTAATTGTTACTGTATTCATGATTAAAAAATTATTGGGCTACCTACTACACCCTTGTTAAGTTTGGATATAATAGGTATAGCCCTGTTTCATTATTATTTCTTTTATGCTGTTGCCACCTTCTTAAGCGCACCGACACCTGTAAAAGTAGCAGAAAATGTAGCGTTGTCCTCGTTTGGAGCACTTGCCTCTAGGCTGGTAATTAATACCTTGCCTGTATATGTGCCAGTAGTTGAAGGAATCCAACCGCCTTTAGTTACCTCGTCTGCCTTAGTCTTATAGTTCTTCTCTAGGGCAAATACTGCATCTATTGGGGTCTGTGCTGTCATAATATCAAAGAGTTGTTCAAAGCCTACACCTTCACCATCATTTGACATTAGATTTTCTGTTGACATTTCCCAGCTGATTTTGCCTGCCTGTGCTGAAACCCACTTACCGCCACTATCTTTACTAGTAGTTTCAGTTGTATCTTGGCTAATAGAAAGACTGTGACTAGTTGCAAAAGCGATAGACTTCCCATTGATAAAGAGCATCAAATCTCGTCCTTTGGTTACACTTGCCATATTATGTTATTTGTTTTTTATATTTACTGTTATACTAAGTAGCTGTAGGAATGTGTCTTCCTTAAATTCCTCGCTAGTGTCCTGTAGTTCTAGGTCTGTTATTTCAAGTCCCCCTATAGTTCTACCTTGGCTTGCTAGTAAGACATCTATTACCTTACTGCATATTCCTAGCCCCTGTCTATAATCACTACTAGCTACTATAAAAGACATCCTAACCTGTGTATCATAGACTAGCTTATCTTTATTAGTAGAAGGTGTTAGTCCGTCCCTTCGATAAACAATGAAAGGGAAACTAGTACCTTTATCCGCCACTAAAGGGAATATCTTACTTCCTACTTGCCTACTTAATTCCTCGTCTTGTAGTAGGATAGATTTTACAACCCTACCTAATTCTAAACTCTCCATTACTTCTTATTCCATATCTTATCAATAGACTCAGAAAATAACCTACCCATAGAGTCCTCAACTTCTGACATCTTAGCCTGTACAGTGGGTTGGAAAAAACTATGTCGCTTATGAACTCCTCTACTAGCACCTGCCTTAGTACGTCTCAACTGTGTACCAAGTTCCCAAAATTTTAAGCGAAAATCAGCCATGATATGCACCTTAGCTGTATCACTATCCCTACTTGGCTTACTGTACTTGATACCAGACTCTAGCGTTTTGCCATTCCACCAATTAGGACGATTATATCCCTTTGTTACTGTTCTGAGACTCTGCCTAGCTGCTTTAATTAGAATATCACTACCTTTCTTTAGTGCCATATTCTTAGCCTTAGTTTGTTCACGTCCTGTTAGTTCTGTGAATTTCTTAACCAGCTCTTCCGCCCCTGTTAGTTCTAAGTTGTCGTTATTCATTGATTAGCTCTGTTTCTATTACCTTCTTTTGTTGGGCTGGTACTGGAATGACACTTAAGACCCTGTACTTCTTATCCTTGTACATAATATAGTCTGTGTGTTCCTGTATATTAACGTACTGCCACACTTCAAAAGTAACTTGATAGGTATAGACTAGTTCATCACATACTACCTCTCTAGTCCCTGTCTTATAACCTACATTAGCTCTAGTAGTTGTTAATAGGCGGTGTTGATTAGTAGTACCTCCGAAATCGTCTTGTATTATTTCAGTCCGATAAATTGCTATGGTTTCTCGTAGTAGTCCTGTTCTCATTGCTGTACCTTATCCTTTCCGCCTGTGTATTTCTTACTATAATTCTTGTATAAGTCTAGTAAGTAGGTTAGACTATAGGGTAGCTCTGTGTGACTACTAAAAGCAATTGACTCACGGTTAGCGTATAAGTTTGCTGTTAGAATTAATATAGATTGAACTAGGGGAGGCGGTAATGTAGTCCTCCCACTAGCTTGTATGATATTTTCTAACTTATCATCTATATGTCGTTCTACTGCTAATTCCGCTGCTTGTTCTAGGTCACACAAATACTCATCGTCATCGTGAAAACTTGAATCTATGTTAAGATGTTTTTTTAATTGCTGTAAGTTTACGTACATATAGAAACAATGTTAACTAATTAGACTGCGAATGTACCAAACTGGAAAGCCTCTGGTCTGATAAGTGCTGCATCAAAGTAAGCATTAACTACTAACCTAATCATACCATTAACCGCCTGTGTGAGTTATCGACTACGATGTCCAGACCGCCCCAACTACCGATAGCCAAGTTACTGAAATCACCTACTACAAAGGTCTTAGCCTCTACATTTGATGTACTGTAAACAGGTGTGCCGTCCAATGTGCCATCAGTATAAGCAAGCTGGGCTGTACCTCTAGAACCCTTCATCATATTTCTAAAACTTGCACGTGCTGAAGGTGAGGCAATATAAGAAATACCACCGAGTACATTAGCCTCCTCTACCTTTGCCTCAAGACCTACCAAACCTTCAAAATCAGTAACCTTAGTAGGAGTCTTACCGTTAAAGATACCTGCAGGGCTTGTAGCTGATTTAGCACCCTTGCCTAAAATTGTAGACTCAAGTTTAGAGTTAATAGCGTTAATCAAGTCCTGCCTAATTGCATTCTCTACACCGATAGAATCCTGTGCAAGCAACATCTTAGAAATATCAACATAAGCCGTCAAACGCTTTGGAGTGAGTGTTACATTGTTAAACAGTACATTGCCGTCTGTTGCTGCTGCTGTCTCACCTGCCCAGTTCACATTAGAGCCTGTCATTACTGGAATCTGTGCGCTATTAGTCAAGCCTGTATAGAACTTTGCACCTGCCTGTACTAGGACATTCTTTGCACGGAGAGGCTCGATAATATCGTATAAGTCTGTTGCTACTACATCTACGCCCTCACTAGCTACTGAAACTGCCGCACGTGTTTCCATGGTAGGGATATAAATCTGACCTACAGTATTAAGACCTGCAGCCCTCATTTCCTTCATACCCTCATTACAAACTGCTGCCGTTACATTATCGAGCTGTCTGTTTTCTGCTACATTTCTAATAGCTTTGAGTAAACTAAATCTCTGTTCTTTCATCGTATTAATATTAATATGTTTGTGTGTTCGTGCTGAGCGTGTTTCTTCTTCCTTATCTTCACCCTCAACATCGTTATCCTTGTCCTTATCCTCGTCTACTACTTCCTCATCAGACTTCTCTACAGTTTCTTCCTGTACACCCTCGTCCTCAGTTTCAGCGTTTTTTTCTTTTCTACTTCTTCCTGTGTTGGTACTTCTTTATCTTCCTGTACCTCATCAGTCTTCTCTACAGTCTCTTCCTGTACTTCTTTTTCTTTCTCGTCCTGCATTTCTCTTAGTTGGTTAAGTTTATCAAGTGTTCTTTGGCTAACTGTGGTACTTGTGTAAGCTGGATTCCAAACTGGGCTAACATCATGTAACTCATCAATCTTAAGTATCTCCCTGTATTGCCGTCCGTCTGTTCCTGTCGTCCATACCTCGCTACCTTCATCTGTGCTAACTGTAAAAGCGAAACTGCTACTATCAATGTCACCACGTCTAAGGTATTCTAATAGTTCATCACCCAGATCCGTATTTGGTGCAGTGAAGGTATATTTAAGTCCTTGTTCGTCTAGTTGTAATTGTAAGCTACCTGTACCATACTTAGACCTAGCTAGTACCTTGTCTTGGTCATGGTTAAATAGGCAAATACATCAGACCTCATTAGTACTTCCTCAGTGATTGCAGTAGGGTTAATAGTTTCATAAAATCCTAGGTCTTCACTTTGGCTGTTAAAGACTACTGCATAACCTTCTACTGTTCTACTGTCTTGACTTACTACTGGGGTACTATTGGTTGCTCGTACTTCTATGTTGTTATCCTTCCTCATCTGTACTACTTGTTAGGTTAGTTTTAGACACATCATTATAGGCTAGGTTGTGGCTGTCTCCATTTTCGACTGGATTATAACCTAGTTGTCGTCTAACTTCGTTTATACTCAAGACACCCATACTAAGGAGACTGTTATAGTACCCTGCTAATTCTGCCTTATTCGTTCTCAGTATTGCAGTTTCATCTAAGCCTAATTCTAATCCTGTACCGCCTGTAAGTTTCCTATTTAGTTCCTCCTCTATCATCACAATATAGGGGTTAAGCGTGTAAGTAAGGTATTGTAAGTTAGATTCACCAACACTACTATAACTACTTTTGCTTAAGTCCCCAAGTAATACAGGGCTGATATTAAAGAAACGTGCTATATCAACTACACTAAAATTTCTAGACTCTAACATCTGAGCATCTGAGCCGTTAATACTGATAGGCTGATAATCCATATTTACAGGCAGCACAACTACACCGCCTCCTTGATTACCTTGCCCAAATGTAGACCGCCAATTAGTAGATATTGCCTGCTTTGTTCCTCGCTTAGATTACTGTGTACCTTGATAATACCGTTTAAGTTGCAGCCATTACTAAAAAAATTCTCTGCTACCTGCTCTGTTTGTTGTGCTATATTGAGACTTCTAGCTGCATGACTAAGGACACTAATACCCTGTACACCGTCAACTGAGTACCTAAGAAAATGTAGTATCTCACTAGGTTGTATCTGTCTAGCCCCTATGTATGAACAGGTATAGTAAAGGGTGTTATCTTCCTTCCTATAAATACACTGTACATCATCAGCTGGTAAGTACCTAAGTCCTACTACATCCTTACCCTTTTTCTCAATCAGTACATAAGCGTTACCCTTCAATAAGACCGACTGTACTATATTCTTAAGTAGGGTATAGCGTGTCATCCTATTGTTAGTAAAGATGTCATAAAGTGGGTGTTTGTCTAGTAGGTCTGTTCCCTTTGTATTCTTTGCCTTGACTTGAATAGGTAGGGTAGCAATTGAATCACTAATAAGGTTAACTGCTGAGTAGACCGCACTAAGACTCATAGCACTGCCAGACTGATAACCAAAGCCCCATCCTAGACTTTCTGATAAGTTAGGGTTATAAAAGGGTTGGCCTCGTTTTTCTGGCTTGTCCCTACTTATATTTAGTCCTAGTATTTTCATAGTTAAAAATTAAATCCTGTTATTTCGTTATTATATCGTGGCTGTTCTAGGTATTTACCTAGTGCATTAAGGGTTGAGTGTACACCGTCTATCTTACGCTCGCTGTTATTATTCTGCTTGACTGGCTTAATATTACCGTTACTGTCTTCCATAATCTCACAATTACCAAACATCCAACTAGTTATTAAGTTCTTATCTAGCTTGAGTGTGCCGTTACGTGCTATCATTTCTAAGTGTCTTGTAGGTCTGTTCATGCTGCCTACTGTTTGGCTGTATGGTTGGCAGTTAAATCCTAGTTCTGTTAGCTTAATAATTGCCATTGTACTCTGCCACTGGTCATAAGATATACACTCAATAGGTATAGTCTTGTTAATAGCCTGTATATCTTCAATTACCCTGTTATAATCTACTACATTGCCGTCTGTGATATTTAGATAACTAGTCCTTGCCAAAATTTATACTTATCCCTGTTGCTACTCTCACTTAGGGCAGACTGTGGCAAGTAGTACCAAGACTTAGAGTAGATTGTATTGTCGGTTGGTATTACTAAGGTCATTGCAGTTATATCACTTGTACTACTAAGGTCTAATCCTAAGTAGCCTGTACACCCTTGAAATTTTGGGTCTTGAAGGTCTATAGTAGTCATTGAGTCCTGTATATATCTACTAGGAATCCACTCGCCTCTTTCATTACTACACCAGATATTCATTAACTTAGTCTTATAGTTAGTGAGTAATAAAGGGCTATTCTTTGCTTTCCTTAGTTCAGATTGTAAGTAAGATTCAGTAACAGTAAGCCCTAGGTTTGGTTGACACTTTACCCAGTTCTTAGGGTCTTCTATGTCGTCCTCTTTGTCTAGTGTGTAGATAGCTGAAAATATACTATCATCTTCTGCCTTACCTTCCAAGATACTTATAAATGTACTTCTAAGTTGGTAGCATGGATTAGACATATCAAAGCCTGCTGTAGTAATATATAGCATTAGGGGCTGAGTTCTCATACCCACACTACTAGTTAAGACATTTGCAGTATTATTAGATTTGGCTGCGTGGTATTCATCTAGACAAAATGCACTACAATTGAGGCCGTCCAATTTGTCCGCATCAGAACTAACAACCTTCATAGTAGACTTGGTAAGGGGGAACTTAATAGAATCCCTGTAATAATTAAAATACTTACCCTTCTTGTCTATACTACTAATAAAGTTCTTAGACATCTGGAATGCGAGCTGTGCTTGAGAATATGAATTTGCAGCAAAGATACACTGCGCCTCATTTTCACCGTCTGCTATGAGGTGATATAACATAAGGCCTGCTGCTAGTGTAGACTTTCCACATTTACGGGCCACCTCTATATATACTTCCCTAACGACTCTAGTATTATCTGAACACCACTTAAAGCCGTATATACTTGCTACTACCCATTTCTGCCATTCCTGTAATACTAAGGGTTTACCAGCAAATTTACCTGTAGACTGTGGTAGCTTTTGTAAGAAATTAATTACCTTGTCAACAGCAGCACTATCAAAATACCTATCATCCTTGTTAAACCAATCCAAGTAACGTTTACAAGCTAATCTAATATATTTACAGACTAACACCTTACTATCTAAGACTGACTGAGCATAAGATAAGTATTTGCATTTATCATAATCTTTAGCCTAGTATTAAAGGTTCTGGGTAGCCTGTCTTGTAATTGTAGGCTTGTACTTCCTCCCTATTAGTTAGGGATTTGCAGGTTGTGACATGAGTTTCTGTACAGTTCAAGCAGTCAGTAGCATAGCACTCAATCATAGCTAATAGCTGTCTCCACTGTGCTAGGGGATAGGTAAATGTGTGACCGTGATAGATTTTAGTCATCGTATCCATACCTAACTGTTCGTGTGCTATGAGAGCAGCGTATAAGATACACCTTTCCTGTTTATCTAGCCACATCTTAAGACTGCCAACTGTGAAACTATTAATCTCATCTGAACTGTCGTAAAATCGTATGTCATTAATCTTCTGTACTATTGCAGCCTGTAGTAGTTCTTCCTCAGTTGGCTCTTTGTGTTCCTCCTCTACTATATCTTCTTCTAGTTGGTCAGTAGTTGGTTTTTCTTCTACTACTTGCCATCCTGCTTGTACTAGTTCTTCCTCAGTTGGGTTAATGATTGTCTTACCGTCTATTTCCAAGTAACCGTTATATAGGTGTCCTTCTTTAATATATTTCTTCATACCTTATAATGATTGACTACCAAACTCTAATACCGTACCTAAGATAGTAACAGTGTAGATATGATTTGGTAAGATAATAAATGTACGTGGTAGTTTGATATTAGAAGGTAGACTTATTCTAGGTGCTGTACTTCCTGTCTTAAAACTAAATCCGTACTCATCTAGGAAAGGACTGTTAGAGGCTGGTTGTAAGGTAATATTAAGACTTTCTACCACTTCCCACACATGAAACTCACCGCTCCTAATTGTAACTGTAGTGTCTGTTGGTTGATGTCTTACTTCCTTACTCCTACCGTCTACTCCGTCCCTACCGTCCTGTCCTTTCACATATAGGCTGGTCTTCTTTTGACTTCCTGTAGTTCTGTCGTAATTATATACATAGTAATCACCACCAACATAAGGACATTTAGTAGTTAAGTCTGCCTGTATCTCAGTCAACCTAGTATCAACCGTCCCAAGTTTCTCTGTTACCTTAGTGTTTACATCAACTAAGCACTATCAACCGTTCCTAGTTTTTCCTGTGCTGACCTTGTTACCTTCTCTATACCTGCATCTATCTTTTCTGTCAACTTACCGCTAACAGTATTTTCTATCCTTTCACTTACATTACCTAGGGTCTCAGTGTCAGATACCTCTAAATCTGAGTCTATAAAGTATTCAGTGGTAATTAGTCTATCTAGTCCTGTGGTTGGATTATTTACCTTGTAGTTTAGAACACCCCTACCCATATATTGAAGGTGAGGCCATGATAGAAACATATAACCCTCATCGTCTGTAGCTGTTAAGATAGTACCAAACTTAGGATTAACAGTAAAGAATGTAACTTGTCCACCTTCTACGAATCCTTGGGGCTTAATTCTTAACTCGCTGCCCTTGTATAAATGTTCCATATTATCCTGCTGTTAGTTTAGTTATGAAATCCTCTGCACTAAGTTCCTGTTCCTTCTCTGGCTTATCCGCTATCTTACTACTTGCTAAGGGTGATAGTCCTAATTCTTTCACTACCTTTAATATCTGTATCTGATAGGCTGTTTGAATTTGTAGTAAGGGGTGTTTATTTGGATTACCGTATCTATCATTAATTAGTAGTCCATCCTTCTTAATCCTTTCCTTACACTGATAAAACATATCTAGTGACTCAGATAAAAGGGATAGGGCTGCTTTCCACTCATTCTTAACCTGCCCATACTCAGACTCTAGATATTTATAGGCGTTGTACATATATTCCTGCACTGACTCCCTAACATCTGGATATAAGGCCTGTATCTTTTTCTTTGTTATCATTGTTTTTCATGTATTCTTTGGTCATTAAACAGGTAGTGGGAAATTGCATAGAACATATTAACCGCATAACTATTACCTGCCTGTTTATATAATTGCGTGTCACTTACCCCTGCCTGTCTAGCTAGGTCTACATCGTGTCCTGTAAATCCTTGTAACTTAAATGACTCAGTAGGTGTAATTCTTCTAAGTGGCTCTGTGTGATAGTCTGGGTTAAGTTTCCTAGTACCTGTGTTAATATAATGATGTGTATAGTAGTTTCCCATTCCTGCCCTTCTATCAGATTTACAGGTTAAGGTCGCTGCTATAGGTCTGTCAAATTTTGGCTTAGTTGTGTAGGTTGTATTCTCTCCCAACAGATAAGCCCTGTATGTTGGACTAGTTGAGGTGTTATACTTGCTGTCTACCTTCTTGTCTAATATATCCAATACCTCAGACTGATTATTTATGCTCCATTCCTTCCTGTAGTCCCTATTAAATACGTCCCTTACCTTCGTTGATGTAAAGGAAAAATTAGGTAGGTCTAAGGTGGTGGCAAAGATAATAAGCCTGTTTCTATTCTGTGCTAACTTATAATCTGCTGCATTAAATAGGTCGTAATATACAGTGTAACCTAGATTTTCTAACGTGGTCTTGATAGTCTTAAAGGTGTTACCCTTGTCATGTGTTAATAGCCCCTTTACATTCTCTAAGAGTACAAAAGGGATAGACTTGTATTGTTTCTTCTTGACTTCTAGGATATGTACTATCTCATTGTATAGCGTTCCTCTTGGGTCTTGAAATCCTGCCCTCTTGCCTGCACTACTAAAAGTCTGACAGGGAAAGCCACCAGTTAAAATATCTATATCTAAGTTCCTTGTTATGTAGTCCTTAGTTTGATTCCATGCTATTAAGTCACCCATTGCTAAACTATACTTGTGGTTTGGGTGTATTGCTTGATAGGTCTTCACTGCGTGCTTATCTATCTCACTGTAGGCTAAGGTTGGTATCTCTAAGCCACTATCTAGGTATAATAGTTCTGCTGCCCTACTAAACCCACCAATACCTGCAAATAATTCTAAGTGATTTAGTCTTTTCATATTCTTTCAATTATTACACGCTGATATATAGCTTTACCCTTTAGTATAGGTCTAATTGTATCTACTACCTTAAATTGACTGCTACAGTGCTTAATCATGAAATTAATAGGGACACCCATCTTACCTTTATAGTCGCTTGGAATGTCCTTTACTTTTCCTACCTCTATTGCAGGGTAGTTATCATATATTGGATATTTAACTGTAGTATAATTCCCTGTTAATTCAAGTTTTGGCCTAGTCACTGGAAAGGTAGTAAACCACGGCATAGTACATAGACTTACTTCTGTACCGTCTGGGGTTATAAATCTGCTTAATGTAGTGTGACCTGTTCTAATCTGTCCTGCCTTAAACTTTGGGAATACATTCTTATAAGTCACTGCATTTATACTACCTACTATAATAAAATCTTTCTCCTTGATAGTGTCTATATAGTCTCTAAACAGGCTAAAAGGTGGGTTTGTAATTACTATATCTGCCTCCTTTAATATTGCCTTGCTAGTTGGACTGTTATAGCTACCGTCTCCACTTACTGCTGTCTTTACTGTTTGTCCGTTTATGTAGTCTAACTTATATGTACCGTTTGGATTGTAATGAGTAGCTGTTAGTTCCTTTAATCCTAGACTATCATAGTTAGTAGTTAAGTAAGTCCAAAACATACTAGCCTCACTATCACAATTACAGTACACCTTCTTTCCTTTTAGGTATGGTCTGTAGTGGTCTAGTTCCTTCTCTATGTCTTCTAGCCTTGTGTAGTATTCATCATTCTTTGCTGCCTTAGATTGGTTAAAGTGTGCGTTACTCATTATATAATTTTTCTAGTAGATTTAAGGAACGATTTACCAACTCACACTTTTCACGGTGGTAGTCGTCTGTGGGTAAGTCGTCTGTCATGTAGGAACGACTCGCAAACATTATATATCTCATTCGCTTATCTAACATATCACGTACACCTATTCTATATGCTAAGATGTAGATATGATAGCCTGCTCTTTCTAAGTTTGTTAATGTCTGTCCTGCTTGTTCCTCCTTCCCCTGCAACATTTCTAAGCTGGGTAAGTACTGTATGTCTTCTCCCCTAGTTCAGTATCTAAGTGGGGTGTAGTTGGGTCTGTTATGTCGCCTAGGTATAAAAATCTAGTTCATCTCTACTACTCTTACATCCATTATAGTAAGTCCAAACACCATCTACTAGGTTTAATATTGGTCTCTTATAATCTAGTCTTAAACAGTCTAATACTTCGTCTAATGTTCTTGTCATAATCTCAAAATGTGTTAAAAATTACCCTCCCGTGTGCAAATAAAACTGGGGTGGGGTAAAACGTTGATAATAAATAGTTAGGTAGGGGCGGGGGTATAAAGTGCTTAAAAATCAAACTGTTACACTTTACTCTCTACCTCACCCCTACTAATAACTAATATTATCATCTGACTTTATACTTCAAACCTAGTACTGTAAGTCTTCCCCTACATTTTTACTAGGTGTTGTGTTATTCTTCTTTGGGTTGTGGATAGCGTTGTGACATTCCCTGCATAAAGATTGTAGGTTATCTAAGTCATACGCTAGTCTATCTCTCTCAACAGGATTACTAGTAGACATAAAACTAACTTTGTGATGTACGTCTATTGCAATTTTGACTACACCCTGCTTAAGACAACATTCACATAAGGGTTTCTGTCTTAGCTTAGTCTCTCTTAGATGTTTCCATGTCGTGCTACTATATATTGCCTGTCGTTCTGCTTTTCGTTTGGCACTGTAGGAATCTTTGTTAGTGTTCCTTGGTGGCCTGTATATTGTTGGCATAGTTTATTAGTGTTTAGTTGTCAGTCTGTATTAGTAAAGTGGTAAGGGCTAATATCACTACTAACCCCTACCTAATTATGACAATAAACTATTACAGATTGAAAACAATTTCTTTCTTACTTATTAGGATTCTAGGGCTTCTTAACTGCACTTTTTACACACTAGAACACCCTATAGTCTAACCAGCTTTTATTAGGTAGTTGTCGTCTTTCTGTCGCCTGCTTAAACCTTTCTAGTACTTCCTCCTTTGTTAGTTCCTGTACCTCATTGTCTAGGGTTGCACGTTCTATCTCTACACCCTTCTTATCCTTTACTGACTTCTCTATCTTCTTCATTACTGCTGTCCTCCTTGATTAAAGTTTATCCCACTTGCCACTAAGACCTAATAAGCTATCCTGTATCTTAATGTTGTCCTCTTTCTCATTCCCTGTTAACCCTAGACTTCTTAACATAGGGTCTGATTGGTAAGGGTCTGATTGATTAGTTGTAGTAGGTGGGATTGGATTGCTTGGGGTATTATCTACAGGCTCATCTACAATACCTTCTAACTTCTTTCTCCTAGCCTCTAATACCATATCCCAAAACATATCATTACTACGGCCGTCAAATGTATAGAGGCTTAAACGCTTAGACTCATCATTATATCTAACATTCTCTAAGGTAGTTAAAAACTTCTCCCTTGCCTGTTCCTTCTCCTCTTTCTTACTTAGCTTAACCTTATCATCCTTCTTCTCCTTTGGTTTGCTAGGTAAGACTGTTTCCCTGTTATCCTGTACATCACCGAATAACTCCTTTTCAAGTTGACGGCTATACTCTTTCCTTGCCTCTTCTGTCATTGTCTCTGTCTGATTAAATACTTCTGCTGTCATATCTATTCTAATTTTTATGTCCTAGACTGAATACTAAGACGGTTAATATTAATTCCTCGTTTTGCCAATAAGACCTACTATTAATTCCTTGTTTTGCCAATAGAACATAGTACGTTTCCTTCATTTGCCAATACAATAACGGCTAATTCCTTGTTTTGCCAATAGAATTACAGTAGTTTCCTTCTTTTGCCATTAATTCCTTGTTTTGCCAATATACCCTAGTTGAAGGCCTTAGGCAACTACTTTTACCTTAACTTACTATATATCAATTAGTTATGTAAAATTTGACTTGATTAGGCCTTATTTCACGTCTCCTAGGGTGTATTTACTTTGCCATTACTGTATATAATAGGTATCTTATATATACCTATACAGATACATATACGGACACACTACTACTAACGTTAAAGACGTAGTAGTGAGTCCTTTATCTTTAATTAGTAGGCGCGCGCTTTGGTCGCTCGCCTATCTAACTTATATTCAACACTTTAGAATTCTCCCATTAACTTAGAGAAATCAAATTTAAGGTTACAAAGTGGGTTAGTGTCCTTCTGATTAGTTGGTTTCACCTCTTCTACTACAGGCTTTTCCTCCTTTTGCCAATCATTACCTACTACCTTTTCCTTATCCTGCCAAACATCTTCCTTAGTTTCCTTATTTTGCCACTCTTCATTAATGTTAGGGGTTAGGCTACTTAGGAATTTATCAAGCCCTACTATATCATTTAGGGTAGGCTTAGGTGTAGATAGTATTTCTGTCTTAGGCTGTTCTTCATAATCACTAGGCCTATATGTATTTCTAGTCTCTTTCAATATCTTACTAATTCTATCCTTACTAATCCTATACCCTTGCCCCTTGATTGTCTCTAGGTTCATTATTATAGTCTGCATTGGGTCTATTAAGTGTCTCAGTTCATCATCACTAAGTCTATCACCTATACCTTTATCCTTACAGTATCTATATAAGGTCCTTTCACTTACCTCTATACCTTTCTGTCTTAATACCTCTAAGTTTTCCTGTATGCTTAATCTAGTGTTATACAGGCTTTCAATTTTAACATAATCTACAGTCTTCATAGGTCTTAATTTTTATAGATGTTTATAGTAGTTGTTTCTATTTGTGTTTTATCGGTGTCTTCTAGGGTTATACTAAGTTCATTATCTCCTGTTATCGTTATCTTTATCTTTACAGGCCTATTACTACTGATACTTAGCACTAGTTCACCTTCCCCTGTCTCACCCTTATTATCCTCTTTCAATTCATAGGTAGGCTGTTCTTTTAGTTCTTTCAATATCTTACAAATCTTATCCTTACCTATTCTATAACCTTGTCCTTTCAATAGGTCTAGGTTCTGTCTTACTGTCTGCATTGGATTTATTAGGTGTCTCAGTTCATCCTCGCCTAATCTATCACTTATCCCTTTATCTTTACAGTAATTATATAGGCTTGCTCTACCTACTTCAATTCCCTTAGCTTTCAGTTGTTCTAAGTTTTCCTTCTTACTTAGTCTCTCATCATAGTACTTCTCAATCAGTGAATAATCTACTGTCTTCATATTTATATCCTTTCTTGTATTTGTGTCCCTTCCCTTTTATTGTTTAGGGTTGGGACGGGTTATTATTATTATTCTATTTGTTACTATTTAAGGCTGTCTATCCTTTACCTCCTTTAATAGTTTCTGTACCTTGTTTATTCCAATCTTATAACCCTGCCCTTTCAGTAGTTCTAGGTTTTTACGTACACTTAGGCTAGGATTGATTAGCTTTCTTAGGCCTTCATCAGTAAGTTTCAGTACTATACCTCTATCTTCACAATACCTATATAAAGTTCTACTACTTACTTCTACACCGTTTTTCTTAAGACTGTCTAAATTATCCTGTACTGTCAAGTCTGGATTATAATACAAGTCGATTAGGTGGTAGTTCCATTCCTTTGTACCTGTTCTAATATCAGCCATCATCTTAGACCGTTCATATTTTTCATAGTACTTAGGATTTATCACTAGTTTTTTCTCGTGGTAGTCGTCCTTCATTGCTTTTCTAACTGCCTCCCTGCTTTCCTCGTATTCTGTTTGTAGTATGTCTAATTCCTTCTTCATGGTCTTTTTAACAATACTAACAAGACAATCAATAGTTAGGGTATCATCTGAGTTATCAAGAAACGTTCACGGTCTATGTAAAGGTTATATAGTAGTTCTTCTGGGGTTGTATCATTCTTTATTAGTCGTCTCAGTCTAGCATAGTTGTAAAGTTTTGCTCTCCGATGCTCACCATCAACGTACTTAACTGGCTTATCTTCAATCCACCTAAAATAAAGTTGATAGTAACCGTGTCTTTCGCTAACTAATCTATACTTCTCACCGTCCTTAAAGTCTATCTGTGTTCTATAGTAGTATTCATAGACCTTACTGTACTTTGCGACTACTTGATTATAGCTTAGTAGTTTTAAGTCCCCTACAAACTGCTTATCTAGGGTTATCTTTGTGTCTTCTTCCTCTTCCTTTACAAGTTTTAGTAGCTCATCAAAATAACCCCTTATATCTTTCAGCCCATATACATAACCACTAATATAAGATTCTCCTCCTTGTGTTGTGCCGTTAAAATATTGGTCTCCCCTTGTACCGCACCTATCCTGTATTCTTTCCCCTGTTTCCTTTTCTATTTGATTATGTAGTGCCTCAGATACTGCCTTATGTTCATTCCTTGCTAGTATCTTATCCATTACATACACCATTCTAAACTTTCTTTTTTCTGGCTTATCGGAGAAGGTTGTATAGGTAAAGGTAGGCTGGCAGGATAACATACTAAGAAAAGCTGGTATATGTGTGTAGGCTGTCTCATCTATATCAATACTCACTACTTGGCTACCTTCCCAATAATCAGACCTCTTAACACATCTTTTCATATAGCCGTCCTTTTCTGTTGGCATGGTATAGTACTGTTTTCCGCTACAGGTCTGAATAAATACCTTTCTTCCTTCCTTGTACCTATAGAGTCCGCAAAATGTATAGCCGTTCATGATATACCCTAGTAGCCCTTCAACTGTTAGGGTCTTCTTCTTAAATCGCATACTTTCAGTTATACCAAGTTCAGCCATCTTCTTACGGTCATTCATAACTGCACTAATTGCCTCTTCCTTACTGTTATACCCTTGTTTACTTAGGCTTACAGTTACATTAAAATCTTTGTCTTCCTTCATTCTTGTAATAGTTTATTTAGTTTGTTCCCCTAGTCCACATTGAAGGGTAGTAATCTAAGCAGGTATGGATTAAATCCTGCCTTATACGCTAGGGGATTACTCTACAGGCTTAAGTTGTAGAGATTTGTAGATGGAGAATAATTTTTAAGTTATTCTTTGTGCTAGACCTGTTATAATCTAGCTGTCATGTGTTTGTTAGTCTGTAGTTCAATCAGCGTTCAATGTTTTACTTATTGAACTTACCTACTATCTGAGCAATCCTAGTAGTCCCAACTTCCCTAGACCTAACTGTGTCACCCTTTCCTAAAGTACTTGAAGAACTTAGGAAATTTGCTAATCTTGAATATTTACCCCAAAAAGTACTTTAATTTATAGTTGCAGTGTCTTTCAACTTTTGACTGTCTTTATTTAGTGTAGCTCAGTCCTCTACCCCCATCACGTTCTTAAAAGCTCGTACCCCAAGCCTTATCGAAAAGTAGTGCCTAGGTAGTTTTAATCCTACCTTACACACTTGGGGCTTTCTATACCTGCATTATAGTTGACGTTTTAAGGAGTAGTATAGTAGTTGAATTTGGAGGTTTTTTGTTTTAACCCTACTATACTAACCCTGTCTTTATAAGTTACCCTATAAAAACCTGTCATTGCTAGGGACTGGGCAGACAACCTTATCCTAGCTTTACTGTTTGTCACTCTAAGCCGTCATCTATTATCACTAACCGACAACCAACTTAGCCAGCACGTACTATATCGACACGAACACCCACTACTCACCTTGCTCAGTACTGTACAAACATTATCGAAGGGGATTGTTTCGATTTTTAGCCTATACAGTGGTTTTCCGTGTGTCGTCCTTTTCCGTGCTTAGACTTGGGTAGTATCTATCATCACTGACCTTCCTACCCTAAAATAAATTAACAAACGCCGCCTTTTTGCGTTTTGAAATTAGAGAGTTCCTAGTGTCTTATTGAAAAGTAGTGACCCGATCCGCCACGCACTAGGATTTATATTATTAATTTTCACTGACTATTTTATATCCATTTAGTCGCTTTATTACACCCTTGCAACAAAGTAATACATAATCTGTACTTTTAATTGGTAGTCTAAGCCCCTGTATTACATCTAGTTCAGTCTCATATCTACCTACTTCCATGTTCCTACTGTCAAATACTATATACTTTCTCATGTTCCTAATCTGTTTTAATGTATTACTATTTAATTCTGTCCTGTGTCTTACTTTTATCATACGCCTTAGACTTCAATACTAAGACCTTTTGGAACTTTGCTTGTTGTGCCTCTTGTCTAGCTTTAATCTGTTCACACTTCATAATAAGGCCTGTTCCAATTATAAATAGAACACCGCCTACTATACTTAATACCTTGTTACTTTTCATAGTCTGTTATTTTTTGTTTAGTTTATCCTACCATTTTCCACTTGTAACTAATACCGTCTCTGCCTGTGGTACGTTGTTGTCTACCGTTAATACAAGCACTAATACCTCCTCTATTAATCCCTGTAGTCTTCTCTGCTGCCTTAATACTATCATACTCAGCAATTAGTACCCCCCTCAGCTGTAAACTGTCTTATACGCTTCATATCGGCCTTATGTGCTTTCTGTAGGCTTGCTTTATGTAGTTCACTTAGTTTCAGCCCCTTATGTCCTTCTGCTATTTCTCCTAGTCTCATCACTTAGTAGCCTACCTTTTTTCATCCTACTTAGTTTAATCTTAGTTTCTTCTGTGTGATTATAAGTACCCCTAGTCATTCCGCCTAGTGTCATATTGTACCCCTTCCCTGTCTTATAATAGCTTTGTTCTAGTCTAATACTTGCTATCTCTGCCTCATCTAGTAGTCTCCTAAGTTCCTCCCTAGTATCAGCATGAATAGTTAGTAGTACGGTGTAGTCAAAGTTCTTAGCACCATATTTAAGTATTGCTCTGTCTATAATCTGACTATCTGCCCTTTCTCCTCTCTTGTGTTGTAGGTATCTTTTTCTTGGATTTACAGTCTGACCAACATACTTCTTACAGTTCTTCTTATTTGTCCACTTGTATATAATTCCTTCCATCGTCTGTTATCCTGTTTAATTGTTTAGTTAGTCTTGTCACTCTGGTATCTCCAACCATAACCCCCAGCTGTCTTACCTATACCCCTTGCAACCCTAGACAAGCTACTTATTAATATTCCTGTTTCTTTGCTTGCTATACTTGCACTTGGGTAGGTTGCCATAATTAACCCTGTCTCTAAATCAAACTGTAGGATAGGTTTACTTATACTTTCGCTTATTCTTTCATTACGTCTCCCATAGTTCAGATTATCCCTGTGACTAGACCACTCTAAGTTAGTAAGTCGGTTGTCGTCTCGTTGTTCGTTTAAGTGGCTTACATCACTTAGTTTGTTAGGATTAGGTATGAAGGCCTGTGCAACTAGTCTATGTACCCAGTTAGGATTAGATACACCATTTCTATATAAACCTACATTCAGATAACCGTTACTTTCAGACTGTTTCAATATCCTTTCATCAATCTTCTTAACTGTACCGTCTGTTAGTGTAATAGTTCTAGCAACCTTCTTAACTCTACCTAGGTCGCTTACTTCATACAACCCTTCATAACCTACTACAGGTTTCCAAGTCTCTTTAGATTTTTCTCATAGTCGTTTGTGTTTTTCCTATTCTGCCAGTGGGACAAAAATAGGCCTGTTTAATAATTCATGTCATTGTTATAATTACTTGCTAGATTTCTGAAACTACAAAAACAAGCAAACAATAATTAAAAAATGTTCGCACATACGCACGTACATCTACACCTATAAGGCATTAAGCCATTTTTGGGCCTAAAATCGGGGGGCAACTTAAGGCGGTGGTTAGTTTATCCTGTGTTTTTTCATGGTTTTTCCGCCCCACGCACCCCCATATCCCCCACACCCTACATAATCTACTCTAATTTTTCCTTCAATATTACATAATACACTGATTATCAACACTTTACTTAATCAACCCTTACCGTCCTGTGTTTTTCATGTAACTATCTGATTTAATGTAAGTTACGGTATAGACATGAAAAAAGGACAAATATACGTCACTGTACATCTGTCCTCTGCCTTGGTTTCCCCCTGTCTTGCCTAACTATTCCACATCTTTTTTAATTCATTCATTTTCAATAAGTTACCCTGCAATTCAAACAAGTACTTTTCCCACTTTCCAAATTCTGCCTTATCTCCCCCCACGCACTTAACCTCAGCCTGTATAAGTGCCTTGATTACCTCGCTTAGTTCTATGTTGTTCTTATTCAGCCACTTACTAATATCTTCTAGGCTGTTCTGTTTTGCGTGGATATATTTTAAGGCGTTTACTATCCTTTTATCCCCCACTAATCCCACCAAGTCAATTCTTAAGGTCTCAGTCTGCTTAAACCCTGCATACTTAAACCCTTCCTCCTTTTTTGCAGTGGTGGGGGGATTTTCTACAGCCTTATCCTTCCTTAATTTGCCCAGTACTTCACCCACCATCCTAGCCTTATCAGTGCTTGTTAGGTGGCTGTAGATAGTTTTTATCATATTATCGTCTGTATGTCCTGTTAGGTAGCATAGTTTATCTGGGCTTACACCTTCATTTAGTTTCTGGGTTATAAATGTATGTCTAGCGCAATGAGAGGATAGTTTTAGGTAGGCTGGTTCTGTTACTTCTTCATCCTGTGCGTTTCTGTAGGTTATATCTCTATCTATTCCTGCTAGCTTTGCCAACATTTTAATAGCGTAATTATAAAACTTACCGTCATCTAACTTATCTAGGTTCAAACTAAATCCAGCCTTACTATATCTGCCTATGAATGTTTTAATATAATCATCTTCTACAATTAGCGCACATTCCTTACCTTGGCTCTTCTTAGTCTTCACCTCATAGTAGCACTGTCCTTCTACCTCAACCTGTTTAACCTTATCCGTTGGCTGTCCTACTATGTACTTTAGGAACTGTTCTAGGTCGCTTACTCGTTGTCCTGTTCTACACTGTAAGACAAATATATCCCTGTACTCGCTTAGTGTATCACCCTGTATATTATTAATACTAGTTGGGACAATCATAGAATAACTGTATTTATCTTCTTATCTAGCTCTAGGTCTCCTATAGCCTGCTGTTCTGTAGTAGTCAGTGCAAACCTACCTTTATCTGGTCTCTTATCTGCTTTCTTATTAAATAGTATTCCACCCTTAACACCATACTTAATAAAATCTAATTCCACTGCTAGCACCTTATTAACAAGTCTGACTATTAAACCTGCCTTAACATTTATAGCTGCATTACTTTCCCCTTGTTCTGTTAGGTACTTTATATAACAGTTTAGTCCTGCCTGCTTAAAAACATCTAGCTTAGTTAGATTCTTAGCCTCTAGATATTCTAAGTATGTAGAGAGTTGTGATAGATAAACCCTTCTACTATCAACCCTACCTACCACTACTTTAGGTTCTGGGTATAAGTAATTGAAAGCCCTAACTATTAAATCTGCTGCTTTAATCTTTGCCATGCCTGTAAGATATTCCGTAATGTCGTTAATATTGAAGGTCTCGTTAATATGGTTGCAAAGATACTCTAAATATTCTGAATGTCTAACCCTATACTCTTCTATTTTTTCATTAACTTGCTTGTTGTTGTAGTTATCTAGCTTATTTTGTAAGTTGGATATTATTGCTACTTGTTGTTCACTACTCCACTGGTTAGGCCTCACCTTAGTACCTGTTGGAATCTTATATAACTTACCTTCTATTCTAACCCCACAATACACTGCTGTAGGCACATTTACCCTACCATCTCTTAGGTAAAACTTGATACTCTGTAGTTGCTGCATTTTACTAATTTTTCTGTTACTAATTTGGTTATCGTTTTTCGTTCACACTTTTTGCTACTTTTAGGCCTATTATAGTCTATTTTTACTAGGTCTGACTACTAAGTTTATCTAAATTTGCAATCATTACAGACTTGTGTAACTTCTTTATATACAGTCAATTATAAACCATTTAACTAATTTTTTTAAGATTTTCTGCAAATATAAACATTTATCCGCAAAGCAAAAAAATAAATTAGATATTAAATTGCAATTTTACCCTTTTTGCTTTTCCTCTACCAAACAGAGAAGAACAGGACAATTATTTTTCTTTTATAGAACAAAAACGAATTTCACATGAGTACCTATTAGAAAGCTAAAAGTCTGCGATAAGAATCCACAATAATATCTTCTATGCAATTTTCATCAATTAGTTGAGTCCATTTACATAACATATTTGGATGTGTTTAGCACTCCGCACCATTGGTGCTTACCATCCGCACAATATGTGCGAAGCCTTAGCACGATATGTGCGAAGCATCAACACATCAGCTAAAGATGAGAAGAAAGGGGCATTAAACCCATTATAACAAAGGGGAATAAGAGGCAAATAGCTAACTAATAGAAGGAAAAAGATTTACCTGACAGCTGCCGAAGAAGGTTTTTTTCTTCATGATAAAAAAACAATCTTCTTCATGATAAAAAAGAATTATCTTCATGAAAAGAAATATTCCTTCTCATGAAGATAATTTAGTTATAACGTACTTATTAAACTTGGAAAGACGCTAAAACACGAAGCGAATTATCGTCACTTTCAACTCAATAAGCCCACATTATTAATATATAAGATAGGATACTTATTAACGCAACCACTGCTCTGGATTCAGTTTAGCAGTCTCCTTACGCAACTGGAACTGAAGAATACCCGTCTTACCAACAGTTCCGATGGTCTGTCCCTGTACCAACCTTCTGTCCCTTGCTGACACCGACAGAACCCAAATTAGCATAAACAGAGATATAAATACCATGACGAATCATCACGACACTCATACCACCTGCCATGAAGACACCGCTCACCTCGCCCATAAAGACACTACGAACAGCACTGCCAGGAGCACCCTTGATATTGATACCATCATTGTTCAAACGAATATTTGACATACCAGCCACATTGTACTGACCAAAATGGCTAACAATCTGACCCGACAATGGCATTGGCAATCTACCACGGTTATTGGCAAAGTTACCTGTTATCGCACGATCGGCAGAACTGAGCATATCATTGTTTTCAGCAGAAGAAGCTCGTGCAGCTTCAGCCTCACGAGCTGCACGCTCACGGTCGGCATCAGCCTTGCGTTCGGCAGCCACACGATTTGCTTCAGCCTCACGTGCCATCTGGTCGGCACGAGCCTTCTCAGCAGCAGCACGAGCCTCAGCCTTTTCTTGTGCAGCCTTAGCAGCAGCTTCCTGCTCTTCTGCCTTACGAATAGCACGCTCACGAGCAGCAACACGTTCCTTCTGCAAAGCCTCTTGACGTGCCTTTTCTGCAGCAGCTCTGGCTGCAGCAGCACGAGCAGCGGCTTCCTGACGAGCCTTCTCGGCAGCCCTCAGCAGCAGCACGAGCGGCAGCCTTTGCCTTTGCTTCACGCTCTTTCGCCTCTGCAATACGGCGCGCATTCTCTCGAGCGGCAGCCTCTGCAGCGGCTTTCTTACGTGCCAATTCTTCTGCACGCTTCTTAGCGGCAGCGGCACGAGCGGCAGCCTGCGCCTTTGCTTCTGCAATAGCACGTTCACGTGCCTTCTGTATTTCAATCTGAATAAGTCGGTCAATCTGTGCATTCAGAGCCTGCTGCTGTTGACGACGCTGTGCGATAACACCCCTGCAACACCTTTTTGGTCGTTTTGCAAAGAACTTACAACCGTCTGCTGTTCAACACGCTTACGCTCCATCTGAGCATGTACCTGACGGTCTTTATAGAGAAGATTACTCTTATTGACACGTACCTGTTTCAGCTGTGTATGCTTCTCATCTACCTGCATCTGCTTTGCCTTGAGTTGTTCACCCTGCGCACGCTGATAGGCAGCATACTCACGTACGAAACGAAGACGACGATACATCTGGGTCAAGTTCTTTGCCGAGAAGACGAACATCAACTTGTCTTGAATACTACGATGACGTGCCATGTAACGCATAGAACGGATGAAACGAGCACGACGCTCGCCCAACTGTGACTCAAGAGAAGCTAACTGACCTTTCAGGATACCGATATTCGAATCCAATCCCTTGATATCTGTGGCGATTGTATCAATCGTTCTTTGGTGCTGACCGATTTCAGTATCAAGGCGTACAATCTTCTGCAGACGGTCGTCAACGTCCTTCTGCTTTACTTTCATTTCCTCTTCGTGCTCTGAAATCTCTTTTTGCAACTTCAAGTTTTGCTGTTGTAAACCTTTGATTTCCTCTGTCGTCACGTATGCAGGACCCTTTGCACCCTTCTTACCAACATGAGCGTTGCGTACAGCACCCTTACCACGGACAACTTGCTGACCCTTCACTTGAGCAGGTTGACCCTTGAGTTGAGGTTGTTGTCCCTTCACTTGAGGTTGCTGTCCCTTGAGTTGTTGCTGGTGTTGTAACTTATCCTGCTGCTGCTTGCCCTTCGGTTGGGGTTGAGTTTGCAGTTTCTCAACTATTGGCTTCTGACCTTTTACAGGAGTAGCAGGTGCTACAGCGTGGTTGTTATTAATCGCATTTACAGCTTTCTTACCCTTACCCTTTACGGTAGTTTGGGGTTCTACGGATTGAGCCACAGCTGTTTTTTGCTGTTTCCTATGCTTACGTGAATGCTGCGCAGAAACACTCAGCATACACATTATTGACAATATGAATAATAAAGAAAGACGTTTCATTTAAAAGTTCATTAGTTTGCCGAGGATATCCTCTACGCTTACTTTTGTATACTTATCAGATGGTGTGGTAAAAACTTCCCAATCGCTGGCATCGCTGAAGCTCTCAAGATCGAAACTTGCCTTAAGTGTCTTTGCTGGCTTCTGTCCAAACTTTGGTGTATTGATTGTCAATAGCTGACTTGCAGGGAAGAGCTTTGAGCCAAACGCTTTAAAGTCATCATAACTCCATGAGAGCTTTGAAGCACCATGTGTATTGCTATTATAAGTAACAGTTGTTAGGACAATCTGATTGCTCTTAGGATTAACTGACCACTTATAATCCATCTTTCCGTCTTTAAGACTTATCAGAGTAGAACCCTCTGTCTGTGTTTTACTCTCATCAACAGCAAACTGTGAGAGGTCTGCCTCGCTCACCTTTTGTTGACGAGGGATAAACACTTGATTCCAGAAAAAGCGACTGGAGTGAATAGAAGTTGATTCCATTATCACGCAAGAATCCTACCTCATCGTAGCTTGCTTTTTACATACTGCTTATGTATGCGATCAATAAAGAGGACATAATCCTTTGCAAACTCGATACGTCCCACCTCACTACGAAGAATTGGAATCAGCAACTGTAGACGGATAACCTCATCTTTACGCATACGCAGAATACCTGGTACGGTAATATCTTTTATGCCCATCGTTGAGCGTAAAAGTAAGATTTGAAACAAGGTTCTTTTTGGTAAAGTGCATTGTCTGCAACACGCTGCATGACAACAACACTCTGCATCTTGCTATCCTTTTGTAGCAGGTGCTGTCTGCTGTGCAACCTTGTTATCCTGCACAGGTTTCTGTTGAATCACAGCTTTCTTTGTACCACATGATGCCAACAGCAGAGCAGTCATGCTTACAAGTAATATCTTAGTTTTTTTCATTCTGCTATGTATTTCTTTAGTTCTATCTTCTTTCTCAGTGTCGCATTCTCCTTATTTCCTTCGAGAGCCTTCCTCCAGAACTCAAGAGCTTTTTCTATATCGCCTGTCTGTGCATAGATATCACCAGCGTGTTCCTTGACTACATTGCTCAGTGTAGAGTCATTACGAATCGCTTGTTCGATATATATCTTTGCCTCTTCGTAACGCTTTTGCTGGAAAAGAATCCATGCGTAGGTGTCAAGATAAGTACTATTATTTGGCTCAGCCTTAATAGTCTTATAGCTCATCTGCTCTGCCTTTGTGAGGTTTTTCATTCGCCTCACTGAGGTAATAGGCATAGTTATTCAATGCAGCCACATTGTCTGCTTTCCACTGCAAACAGCTGTCATAGGCTTGAAAAGCCTCTTTATTCCTACCCTTCTCATGCAGGATATCACCCATGATAGCGTAAAAGTCTGAAACAATACTTGGATCACTGTCTGGCTTTTATCTGTCCAACTCCCTTGCGGAAGGTCTCCAGTGCCGCGTCACCGTCGTGCTTTTTGGAACTGAGCCATACCTTGAAATAATAGAATGCCATCTCATCTGGATTGTATTCTATGGCTGGTCGGCAAATAGCGATGACCTTATCGTAGTCTTGTGTGTCCCAAATATTCTGTATCAATGCTATTCTTGCACGCGAATTATCGGGTTCTACCTCAAGAGCTTGCTCATAAACGCGATTGACTGCAGCCTTTGGTTGCTTGCGAAGTGTCATATATGCGGCTTTAAGCATATAGATATCGGCATCTTCTTGAGGAACAGCTAAGGCTACAGAGAAGAGCCTCATCACCTCAGTACTATCTGGAGTATTATCTTTCTGACTGCTTGTAATGACCTGACGGAGTAACTCTAACTTCGCTTCCTTTTCTGTTTTTGGCGATTGCAAGAGTTCCTGTAGGATTGTTTTTACAGTAGCCTTGTCTCCAATATTATTATAATAATCCATCATGGAAAGCTTGGCAAGCGAGTTATCAGGGTCTTCTTTCAGTACATCACGATACTTTTGAAGTGCTTCCTTCTTCTTTCCATTCTGCAAAAGCCAGTTTCCGAACATCACACGATAGTTAAGATCGAGCGGATGACTATCAACGAGTGACTTCAATTCATCATACTCCTTGCGCTTTTCCCCCATCTGTTCGTAGAGTTGCATCTTACTAAGTGAAATCTGCTCGTTGGTTCCTTCCAGTGTTTCCAGACGTTCCAAGCACTTGATCATCATCTTGTAATCATTCTGGGAACCGTAGAGTTGATAGAGAATTTGCAGTACGTCAGAACGCGTTTTATTGGATTCATAAAAGGCGTTCAAAGGCTTTTTATTGCATTAGGATAGTCTTTCTGTGACACATAAAGCTTTCCTAATTTTTTTCCTGATAAGCTGAGTTTTCGGGGTCAAGACTTGCTGCCTTCTCGAAGTATTCACGTGCCACCGCATCCTTCTTCATATCCACATAAAAAAAGCAGCTAACTGGTAATAAACCTCTGGAGCTTGTGGATTGAGGTCGCGTGCATGGCACAGAAGGTCGAAAGCAGCCGTAAGGTTGCCCATATCTTGCTGCCGTATCGCCTCAAGGAAGAAGTAGTTATAACTTTGAAGGCTATCCTTTCGATCAGCATGCATCGCCAAAGAGCCGCCCAACAAAGCAAGAGCAAGGAGGGTACGGCGCATCTTTGTGACTTTCAATATAACGTTATTGAACATTTATCGTTTCTTTCTTTGTCTTTACTTCACGCCCGTATGGCCATATCCGCCTTCACCACGTTCGGTCTCATCGAGTTCTTCTACCTCAACAAACTCTGCTTGTTCGTGACGTGCACGACCATCTGCGCAATGCGCTCACCATCATTGATGGTAAAAGGTTCATCTGAGAAGTTAATGAGTAGTACCATGATTTCACCACGATAGTCGGCATCAATCGTACCAGGAGAGTTGAGAACAGTCAGTCCATGCTTCAAAGCAAGACCACTACGAGGGCGCACCTGTGCTTCAAACCCCACTGGAAGTGCAATATGAAGACCAGTTGGAATAAGTCTTCTCCATGGGTTGCAGTACGATAGGTGCATCGATATTAGCGCGGAGGTCCATCCCTCGCACTCTGTGAAGTAGCATAAGCAGGAAGCTGCTGATGCCCTTTATTAATTACTTTTTATCTGTATCATTGCCATATAATAAGGTACAAAAATTAAGCATTTAAAGCCACATTCATACATTTTATGAAGTAAAAAACTTGTTTTTAGCCAATTTTAATTACTTTTGTGTGTAGCTTTCAAGCCCCCAATAAATCATAAACAGAAATCATCAACACCCAATATTCAACACCCAACACCCAATATTCAGCACCCAGCAAGTAATAAACAGAAATCATCAACACCAAATATTCAACACCCATCACCCAACAACTCCCGCAATGAACTGGCAACAACTCATATCCAACAAGCGTCTCGGACAGGAAGAGCGTCACGCCCTTCGACACGATGATCGCTCTGAATTTAAGCGTGACAGCGACCGATTGATTTACTCTGCACCGTTCCGACGACTGCAGAACAAGACTCAAGTCTTCCCTCTTCCGGGTAGTGTCTTTGTGCACAACCGCCTAACTCATTCTTTAGAGGTGGCTTCCTTGGGTAAATCTCTGGGTGATGACGTTGCAAGAAGACTCATCGAAATACACCCAGAGTTGCGTGGTACGCTCTTTGAAGAGATTGGAACCATCGTACAGACAGCTTGTTATGCACACGACATGGGTAATCCTCCCCTTCGGGCATAGTGGTGAAAAGGCTATGCAGGCATTCTTCACAGAGGGTCCAGGGATTAGCTTGAAGGAAAAAGTTAGCCCTCATTTCTGGGAAGACATCACCCATTTTGAGGGCAATGCCAATGCCTTCCGCTTACTGACCCATCGTTTCTTAGGCCGAAGAGAAGGTGGTTTTGTGATGACTTATAGCACTTTAGCGAGTATCGTAAAGTATCCTTTCAGTTCTACTTATGCCAGCAAACACGGCAAGTTCGGTTTCTTTGCTACGGAAGAAGAAACCTATAAGAAGATTGCTGATGAATTAGGTATCATTCAAAAGGATAGCTCTGAGGATGGTATCTGTTATGTTCGTCATCCGTTGACCTATCTTATGGAGGCTGCAGACGATATCTGTTACGAGATTATGGATATCGAAGACTCCCACAAACTCAAACTTCTTTCGTTTGAGGAGACTGCCGATTTGCTCCTTGGCTTCTTCGATGAAGAAACCAGAAAGAGCATTAGAAAGCGCATAGAAGACGAGGGTGTGACCGACCAAAACGAACAAGTCGTTTACTTCCGTGCCTGTGCCGTAGGATTATTGGAGGCAGAATGTGTCAATGTCTTTGTAGAACACGAAGAGGAGATACTCAATGGAACCTTCGAAGGGTCGCTCATCAAACATATTTCTGAGCTTCCACGACAGGCTTACAAACACTGTACAGAAGTCTCAGTGGATAGGATTTACCGCAGTAAAGCTGTCCTCGACGTTGAGTTATCAGGCTATAAGATTATGGAAACACTGATGAAAGCTCTCATTGGTGCTGCCGTTGAGCCTGAACACTTCCACAGTCAGCAGCTTATTCGAAGCTTCTCAAGCCAGTATGACATCCAAAGTCCTTGCCTTGAAACACGTATCATGGCAGTACTCGACTTCATCAGTGGAATGACAGATATCTATGCACTCGACATCTATCAGAAGATAAATGGTATCAGTTTGCCACTGATATAAAAGCCTCCCCCGACCCCTCCGAAGGGAGGGGAGGCAAAGAGGGGAAAAGAGGGGGTATAGTTATCACGCTATTATCTCACAAATACTCTTTTAAAAGGGCTTGAAAAAGAGTTCCAAATGGCAAGATTTGAAGTTGTTTTTAATATGGGAAATCAACATAAAGACACCCACAACACATTTGTCTTAACTCCATTTCACTCCTTTAACTCCTTTAACTCCAGATTTATCTCCCTCCATTTCACTCCTTTAACTCCTTTAACTCCAGATTCATCTCCCTCCATTTCACTCCTTCAACTCCTTTAACTCCTAAATAGAAACAATGGAAAATCAATATAAAAAGACCTTTCCCGACCTCATGGTAGGAAAGAAGATTATCTACGTTCACGGCTTTATGTCAGCCGGTTCAAGTCATACGGTACAGATACTGAGGGACTATATGCCCGAAGCTACCGTCATTGCACCCGACCTCCCCATACATCCTGAGGAGGCAATGGAACTATTACGCAACCTTGTTGACACCGAAAAGCCCGACCTTATTATTGGTACTTCAATGGGAGGTATGTACACCGAGATGCTTTTATGGTGTCGACCGTATCTGCGTGAATCCCGCTTTTCAAAATGGGAACAACCATCAGCGAGACGAATATGATGGGCAAACAGGTGTTCCAAAAATCCACGACAAGATGGCGTACAAGAGGTAATCGTAACCAAAGCATTGGTGAAGGAATATAAAGAAATAACTGAAAAGTGTTTCTCACAAGTGACAGAGGGAGAGCAGCAACGCGTCTTCGGACTCTTTGGTGATGCAGACCCTGTAGTCCACACCTTCGACCTTTTCAACGAACATTACCCTCAGGCAATCCGTTTTCATGGTGAACACCGACTCATCGAGAAAGCTGTTTTCCATTACCTCATGCCTGTTATCCGATGGATTGACGACCGACAGGAAGGGCGCGAGCGTCGTACGGTACTCATTGATCAGAACACACTCGCTGATGGATACGGCAAACCGAAATCAAGTTTGAACAAAAACTTACGAGTTCTTACTTGATAACTACAACGTATTCTTTTGTGTGTCCTGCACCAACCAACAATCCGTCAGCCATCACTGAACATCAGGCATGGATAGAAGATGCCTTCAGCGCACCAGCGTGGAACCATACAATCTTCACCAACCAGCCTCAACTTCTCTATGGCGACTACTTCATCAGTAGTACTGAACACGACGATTTCCTCGGCACAAGCCTACTTTTTCGGTAGCGAAGAGTTCAAGACTTGGGAGGAAATTATCACTTTTTTGAACGCTTAGGAGGACAGTAAGCTGGGCTAAAAAGGTTCGCTTTCGGTGAATTATTTTTCATGAAAAGAAATATTTTTTTCATCGTGAAAAAGAAATATTTATTTTCATGTAAATAAATTCTTCTTCATGAAAAATAATTCACACTAATAGCCTTTCTGTAACAAAGAGAACTCACAACCAACTGACGAAAAAGCAATAATACCCACTCAAAACATAACCCAACGAATTAGTCCTCACGCATTGTAAAAATGTAATACCTCTTTACCAAGAGGACTGAAGAGACTTTATCCTATGGCACACGAACTATTCTCACGTATCGCTGACATCCTTTCGGCACCATCTGAAGCACAGGCACTCATCATGCACGAGACGCTCGTCATTACTTGTCATGAAGGATTAAAAAACACCCGACATGGTTTCGGCAACCTTTCTTCGCAGGTGGAGTCGCTCTGTAGGCAGCATAACATCGCCCCACAGGATATTGTGGCAATCCAGAAAATGCGCCGACATAGTAACTCTAATGCCCCGATTCTCCCTGAAGACGTGGCTTACGACTGTCGTGCCTTAGCTATTTTCGTTTCTGCTGTTGTGCAGGAGGCTATCCCTTCGTTCCTTGTTGGGAAAATTCCTGCACGTGGACGCACAACGGAGAATATACAGATTACGAATTATCGTTACATTCGTTGTATCGTAAGAGAGTGGGACGAGAGTACTATTCAGGTAGCTGTGACCAATCAAGACAGTAGCGAAGAACTCTTGTTGGTGGACTATATGAACACACCAGACTACATTGATTTCAGCTACTTACGCCCGATGCTACGCGAAGGGATGCAGCTGAATCTTCTTGACTGCACTGTCACCCGAAAAAAGGTCGTACCACGTCTTATCGTCGTTGAGCCAGACTATCTGATAGATATCTCTACCATTGCTAATTGTTTTGAAACATATGGACACCATCCGTTGCTTTTCACTGTCAACAGACTTACCCCCCGCCTGAGCAATAAACACATTGTATTGGGTAATTTCGCTGGTTCTGCACTCGATGATATCATCAATCATCCTGCAGGATACGACATCAAAAAAATACCTTCCGTTCTAACTTCAAAGAGAAGGCTTTTGGACTATGCGACCTGTCCCGACTTTTGATGCAGCATCTTTCAAACAAGATGCAGAACGACAAGTGGAGAATATCAAGGGATTGTTGACGAAATCTTCCAAACTTTCGACCGTGAGAAAGCAATTCTTGAACCTTCCTTCGTATGCGAACGATTGGGCATACAGGGTCGTGTCGACTTGATGACAACCGACTTAAAAACTACTTGTTGAGCAGAAGTCGGGAAAGAATACTTTTTATTGAACGCAAATACAAAAAAATCCGCATGGCTCACTCCATGTTGAGAAACACTACGTGCAGGTGTTGCTCTACTATGGTATCTTGCAATATAACTTCCAACTTAGTCCGAAGAATGCACATATCCAACTCTTGTATTCAAAATATCCCCTACCCGACGGACTCCTCGAAGTGGAGCCACTGCAAAAGCTAATCCGTGAAGCTATCCGCTTCCGTAATCAAGCCGTGGCAACGGAGTTCTGGATGGCAGAAAATGGCTTTGATAGGATGTTGCCATTGCTCACACCGCAGACATTGAACGTTGAGAAGCAAAACGATAACTTCTACAATAGATACCTCTTACCACAACTCACCGAAACACTGGCACCACTTCACCAACTCAACGACCTCGAACGTGCTTATTTCACACGTATGATGACCTTTGTTATCAAGGAACAATTAGTGTCGAAAGTGGGTGTACAGGAAGGTGTTGGAAACAGTAATGCTGACCTATGGAACATGCCTCTTGGGGAGAAGAAAGAGACAGGAAATATCTATACAGGACTGACTATCATCGAGAAAGAGCGTAGCAGTTCGTTCAACGGCTATGATACGATTACACTCGCTGTACCCCAACAGGGCGAAGATTTCCTCCCTAACTTTCGCAGAGGAGACATGATTTACCTCTATGCGTACAAGAAGAACGAGGCTCCTGACGTGAGAATGAGTATCCTTTTCAAAGGTTCACTACAGGAGATACATGGTGACAGACTTGTTGTACACCTCAATGACGGACAGCAAAACCCTGACCTTATCAGCGGAGATTACTTCGCTATTGAGCATGCTGGTAGTGACATCGGTGGCACATCGGCTATCAGAAGTCTTTACACTTTCATCACTTCAAACGAAGAACGCCGTCAGTTGCTCTTGGGACAGCGTGTGCCACGCGTTGATAAGTCGCTGACCCTATCCCGCAGCTACCATCCCGATTATGACGAAATCATCTTGAAAGCAAAGCAGGCACAGGATTATTTCCTTCTTATCGGTCCTCCAGGAACAGGCAAGACCTCACAAGCCCTGCAATTCCTTGTGCGTGAGCAGTTGGCAGAAAAGCCTAAAGTTCAAAGTTCAAAGTTCAAAGTTCAAAGTTCAATCCTCCTCCTTGCCTATACAAATCGTGCTGTTGACGAGATTTGTAATATGCTGACAGAGAACGAACTTGACTATATCCGCATTGGTAATGAGTTCAGTTGCGACCCGAAATATAGTGACCATTTATTGAAGGAAGTGTTAGATGACAACGCAACCCTCAACAGCATAAAGTCTACCATAGCGGATGCGCGCATCGTTGTAGCCACAACCTCAACAATGAACAGCAATGCAGCACTCTTTAATATCAAGCATTTCGACCTCGCCATCATTGATGAAGCAAGTCAAATAT
>BNJV01001543.1_pt1 | contig 44060 bp, 49 predicted proteins | sample 8540591 | NCBI WGS metagenome assembly BNJV01 (sample SAMD00202457, study PRJDB9452) | human saliva metagenome | host: Homo sapiens
TTTTTAAGTAGAGTCCAACCTCAAGGGAATATTGATTTTCGTCCAGATCGTTATTGGATATCTGGAGATGGTTATCATACAACTCTTCATTTCTATGAGTTTCCGTCAAACGGGATGGAGCGATTCTGGTTAAAAGACCTAATGTTGATTCCTGGAACACTTGCCACTCTCGGTTTTTATCATGCTAATAATAAAGAGATTAAGTACGAACTAACCAATTCCATTGAAGAAAAAGCTACTCGTATTTCTGGTAAGGCTAAACACTCTGAGAACCAACAAGAAATTGATGAGATCAATGACTTGATGAAGTTGCTTCAGGAGTTAAGACGTTCCAACGTTACCATGCTGAAGGCTTATGTGCGTGTCTTTGTTTCAGCTTCAACAAAAGAGAAACTCTTTGAAAAGATTGAAGAAATCAAAGACCAGACCTCTAACTATAAGTCTACTATCCTAGCTGGAGAACAAGATTTGAATTTCATTCAACGTTTACTCCACCAAGCAAACAAGTTGATATGCCCAATAATCGAGAAGGTGCTGTCATGAAGGCTTATGATTTGGCTGGAGGTTTCTTCTTTGACCATACTAACCTTGAAGATAAGCAAGGAACTTACTTCGGATGGACACCAACCAATGGGGCAGTCAACTTTAACTTTTTGGAACGTGACGATAATAGAACACGTTCTTTCATGATTCTATCTGGTAATCCTAAGATGGGACAACAAACGTTTCTTTTAAAGCATACAGATACATTGTACGCTAAGGGACATCTGATTCGAAACTTCGATATCGATGGCACGTTTTTAAAACAAACTGAAGAACAGCATGGCTTGGTTTTAGATTTATCTGGTTCAGAAAACCGTATTAACCTTTTCCAAATTTTTGCGACTGCTACTGATGATGATGGTGTAAACGTCGATGAAGAGAAATCTTATAAGGCTCACGTCGAGAAACTGAAAAGTATTTTGAGTGTCCTTAATGATAGCGTTACAGGTGATGATTTAACAACGTTTGGTAATCTAGTCAATGATTTCTATATTGAAAATGATATCTGGTACAGGAACCCTAAACGTCATTTACATGAGCTAAAAGCAACAAAACTTTATAACGATCAATATCCTGAGTTAGAAGATTTTGTTCTTTTCCTAGAGGACCGTTTGGGCCAGCTGGAAGCAAAGAATCCAAATTCAAGAGAAATCAAAGCAATTACTCGTATCTTCAATACCTTTGATGAGCTAAAGACATCCAATGCGGATATGTTTAACGGTTCAACAGAATTTCAAGATATCAGTTCAGAACAAGTTGTTACTTTTGACTTGAGAGGAGTCAAAGGTAAACTTCTCAATGTTCAAATGCTCTCAGTACTCTCACTTGTTTCAGCTGATATGACTAATCACGGGAAACGTTGTAATGCCATTCTCCAGGAAGACAAGACCTTAACAGAAATGGATATGCCTCATACCATCATTAACGTGAGTCAAGCTCAAACATTGATTAATCCACGTTATGAAAAGAGTGTGGAGTCTCTAGCAGATATGATTGAAATCATGTCATCAAACTATGGTGGAATTGTTCTCTCAGTGAGTTCCCTCCAGGGGATTCTCTTTGAGGAAGGTTCTGGTTCTCATAAAGATCCTTATAATATTGCTGTTAAGAAGATTTTCGGGATGATGCAATATCGAGTTTGCTCAAACAGATGAAACTACGATCCCACTCTTGGCTAATGCTCTTCGAGGCTCTATGAACCAATCAGAATTGGAGACTTTACCTAGATTGACAAAAGGGCAACTCTTCATGAATATTGCAGGTCAAGGAAATATTGTATTTAACCAACAATTACTTCAGCCTGAACTTGAACGTTATGGAGAAATCAGATAAGGAGAGAATATGCTAGACAATCAAAACAACCCAGAAGAAAGCAATGAAAATCGTCAGTTGACACCGGAAGAACTGGCTTATTTGGAGCACCTCTACTATAAGGATATGGGCTTTTTTGAAAAGCATTCTGCTAAACTCAAAAATGGTTGGGCTATCAGGAAAGCTATTATGGAACGTGAAAAAGCTTATTTTGGTTCTGAAGAGTCAGATCCAGAACGGATTGCAGCTAAAAAGCAAAGAGATAAAGAGTTCTTAAACCAACTGAAAACTGTAGCAGTAATTGTAATTGGATTCCTGATTTTCTATTTCATTTTACGAACCATTGTTTTTTGGTAAGTGAGGTGATCTAGTGAAAAAATGGATAAAACTTAAGCTTTATTTATCACTTGGTGGTATATTTCTTGCAGTTTTTATTATTTTAATGCTCCTCATTGCCATAATCAGTGCAGCTTCTGGTTCGTCTAGTTCTGGTGGAAGTGGTGGAAGTGCTTGTTCTGCTCAGGTAGAAGACGGCGGTGACTCAGATTCAGCATCGACAAATCAGGCTTCTTCTGGGAATGCTTCAATTGATTCATTTGTTAAAGAGCATGAAGATGCTTATATTGAATCCTGGGGAGCAGGGGGGTTCCTTCCTAGTGCCTCGATAGCTCAGACAATGGCTGAGGTGTCCTTTTCTCAGAGCGTCCCTAGCTTTGGACAGGCGCATAATATGGGTGGTGTTAAGTGGACAAGCACTGCGACATACCCTAAAACGATTGAGAAATATGGATCTGATGCTGTTTCAGGTGGTGGACCAGGGACTAACGTCGGTGATAATACTGGTGGAGGGTACACCTACTTTAAGGATTTCGATGCTGGTATTGTAGGTAAAGCTGAGTTCATGAGTCGTCAGTCGCTCTATAACAAGGCTATTAACAATACGGACGGTAAAAGTACTCTAGATGCGATTGCGGACGGAGGATGGGCTACAGATCCCTCTTACAAAACAAAACTAGAAGAACTATATGATTCTCTCGGAACTAAGTATAAATGGCTTGATGAAAAAGCCATTGCAAAGTATGGTGAGAAACCTGTAGACATAGATAAACTCAATAAAGGGACTCCAGCAGCCTCGGATGGTTCTACAGACTCAGATAGTTCTGATGATTCTGGTTCAGATTCATGTAGCGATAGTGATAGTGGTGGAGCTACAGATGGCACTGGTACCGTTCCTTCAGATGTTACAGCCTGGGGTTACAAACCAGATGAACTTCCTGATAGTTTGAAATCTTTCATTATTGATCCAAGTAAATATGGACTTAAATATGGTGGTCCAGATGGTTGGGTTGAGCATTCAGGACAATGTGTAGACTTAACTGAAAGCTTAGGTAATGCGCTTTGGGGCCATACTGGAGCTACTAGTGGTAACGGAGATCAGCAAGCTCAGGCTTGGACAGCATTCTTTGGAAATGGCCTAAAACTAATCCGAAGAAGGGAGCTATTTTCTCAACTAATCTAGCTAACAATCATACAGGTATTGTTTGCCATGTGTTTGAAAATGGAGATATACTGATAGTTGAACAAAATACACCTTTATCAGGGGTAAGTGCTGGACATATTGATACCTGGAACTATCGTGTAGTCAATAAACAAAGTCAGTCAGACATGGGATTCGTTTATGCCTATCCTGATGATAAGGAAATGAAGGCAGCTAAAGAATAGGAGAGAATATGAAACAATTATTTGAGCTAATAAAATCTAATTGGCTATTTGTAATACTAGGTTTATTAGTAATAATCTTTGCAGTTATTGGGATAGTACGTAATATGCCAGTTAAAGATGAAAATTCTACAAAGACTAGTCAAACACAGCAGTCATCATCGTCAAGTAAGGAAGAAACAGAAGACGAGAAGAACTATCGAAAAGCTAAGTTAGCCTTAGATCATCCATACTCAGAAGCTAGTCAGGCAGATAAAGAGGCAGCCACTCCAAACGTCACTATTGCTATGGATTTTATTACGTCCCACAACAATATAGATGACATGAAAGGTTCCTTAGAAAATCATCTTTACATGAGTCAAAATCCAATGATACAAACAGTTTGGATTGCCATTCATTCAAATGGTTATAGTTATGATCCTTCTCAGCTGGAAGTCCTCAAGAGTGATAGTAGCGACGTTGTACAGCTTCTCATGGTTTTTAAGAAGGATGGAGCAAACAAGGTCTATTTCACTGCAAACTATAATACGACAGTCAATCAGATTCAAGTGACACGCTATTTTGGAGGTCCTATTGGGGCAACTTACGGCTAAAAAAAGAGAGCTGAAAAAGCTCTCTTTTATTGTCAATCATCTAATAATGTGCTAAACTATAAATATATTTATAAATATAAAAATACGGATTTAAATCATGATTAATAATGGAGGTTAGGTCATGTGGTTCTTTTTTTCAGGGCGTTCCTTTAGACGTCTCCTATTGATTATTGCTACTTGTTACGCAATGTTCTTCTTCCAGAAGGCATTTGGGGCAGACTCTCTTCTATTTGCTCTGATTTTCTTAATCACATGCTACGCTGTCCCAGCTCTAGCGATTCCTGTCGGAATTGTATTACTTATCACGATTGGAAATAATAATTCCTTTGGTTGGATAGCTTCACTGATTGAATATGCTATTGTAGGTATACCGTTAGCTTTTATTGCATTACTGATTGTTGATCATTTCAGATTTAAGAGACGGACACAAGGGCCAAAATAAGACTACCAGGCTATGGTAGTCTTTTTCTTATATTCTAGAAAAAAACTCTTAAAAGATTAGGACAATTATGAGATTTTTAAGATTAATTTAAGCAAAAAACATAAAATAAGGGCTTGTCAGAATGTATTTTGTGTGTTACAATAATCTCAGTTAAAAAAACAAGCAAAAAAAAAGCCGTTACAGAATTTTCTGTAACAGTGTTGAGAATTGATTCGCCAAAATCCTATTCTCTCAGCACTAAGCCCCACGCTCAGCTCTTTTTGTATCATCAGACCTTTATCTCTAAATAAAGCTGATGACTGTTTTCCTAAATAAAAGCGATGACCTTTATCTCTGATAAAAGCGATGGCCTTTATTTTTAAATAAAATAGAGTTTTATCTCTGAAAATAAAACAGAGTTTTATCTCTTACATATATTGTAAGGGATAACGACGAGAGTGTCAAGATATGAAAAGGAAATTTTCAGTCATTTTGTCTATTTTTCGTCAAAGACTGTTTTCCTAGTTAATGCAATATACTTTATAACTTTGTAAAATATATAGAAATTAATTAGGAGAACAGAAAAGGACTGTTCTCTTTTTGTTTGTTAAAAAAAAACTAATAATGGAGTTCGAAAATGGGAAATAAGTATTACCAGCAACTGCTGCAAGCTGATCCCACGGGCTTTATCGATCCATTTAAAGATTTGGGAACTTATGATTCAAGGCTTAATAAATTTAAAGAGCCCGTTTCGGAATTGCTGAATCCATTTTCTGGCAGACCATACAGCAAAATCTGGCAGAAAAGAATTGAGACGATGCGAGAGATCTTTATTTCTTATATCAAAAGTACAGCTGATCCAGAAGGATCAGAATCTAGAAAAAAGAGTGTTGAGGATAAAGAATCATTAAACATGATTGTTTCAACATATCTGAAGCTAGGTTTTCACTTTTCAGACATCGAGAAAAGGATCGATTATGCTCAAGGGCATCTGAGAAATCACTGGTCACGAAAAGATCATATCAAATTTGAAGAACCGGAGTTTTTCTTAAAAGAAGACTTGAAAGACGGTTACTTCAATCCAACTCATCACTATAGAAAGGAATAACAATGAAGTTTCATAATGATATTTACTCTTTGGTTCTGAATCAAGGGGTAAGAACTTATAAATTCAAGAATAGTAAAAATGAGTTGGTCGCAGCTGAAGAAGAGACTAAAGGCTCTATTTTTGGGTACCGCTCAAAAGAAGATATGATTAGTGCTCGTGGTTTTGTGATGACATCAGTAGAATCTGTAGAAGAAAATGCTAATCAGCTCACTCACTGGACACCAAACGTCTATCGTTTTGGTGCGTATGCGGATAAATCTCGTAAATTACACGAGGCCACTCTGAAGGGAATTTAAGACAAATCAATACATTTGTTGTTGATTTTGATATTCATTCTGAAAAAGAGGCAATCACTCAGTCAGATATTTTGACAGCATCACTTGATCTGGGATTCATGCCAACAGTCATTATTCAGTCAGATCGTGGCTATCAAGCATATTATGTATTATCTGCTCCAGCCTTCGTGACAGCAGCAAGTAATTTCAAAGTTTTGAAAATTGCGAAAGAAATCTCTCAAAATCTTCGTATACATTTGAGTGAGACTCTTCCAGTTGATATGACATGTAATCACTTTGGAATTGCTCGTATACCAAAAGAAGAAAACGTTGTTTTCTATCACAAAGACTATACTTACACATTCAAAGAATGGATGGATTGGTCAATGAAGCAGTCAGATTTTCAGTTGATTGCTAAACGTCCAAATCTAAGTGTCATTGCTGGTAGTAAAGGGGCTAAACAAATTGATGAGCCCTGGTATAACCTTCTTCTAAAACGTTCAAATATCAAAGGTGCTAAAGCATTGATGGGACGTAACAACGTTCTCTTTACTTTAGCTCTTGCGAACTATTCTTCAGGTGTCTCTCAGAGCGATTGTGAGACGATTTCAGCTCAATTCAATGACCGATTGTCCGAACCATTGACTCAAAACGAGCTGATGAAGATTGTCAAAAGTGCTTATTCTGGTAAGTATGAAGCAGCTAGTCGAGATTATATTTTGATCCTTTGTAAAGCTTGGGTTAGCGAAACCCTAACGAAGAAAGATCTCTTTATTCGTCAAGGATGGACCAAATTCAAGAAGAAGCGTGCAGATCGCAAGAATAGTCATTTGCACGAATGGGAAAGCGATGTAATGGCTTATCTAGAGTCTTCAGAGCGATCAGATACCCCAACAATCGAGACAACAAAAAAGGCTCTTAGAGAGGCTCTTAGCATCCCTGAGAGGAGTTTGGATAAAGTATTGAAGTCCCTAAAAGCAAAAGGGAAGGTCCTCTTCACAGTCAAAGCTGGCCGTGGGGGAGGAATTAGACTTGCATCAATTAAGGCAGTCTTCTTAAATCTTATCCAGCTGAAGAAAGAGACCCAGGAGGCCCGTATGAACGTTTTATCAGCTATGTTTGAAGAAAGCAAAGGAAAACTTCAATCACTTCTAAAAACAGCCGTAAACGGCGTTAAAATCCTTGAAAACACTCATCTTTTTGAGGAGGATATAGGATAAAAAATAAAACCCGCAAACTGCCATTACATTAATATCTATGATTGCTGCCTAGAGAAGAGAAAGGGTAAGTGTTCAGGATTAGGAAAATAGTTAAGGAGTAGATTGACGATGAGATATATAGCAATATTTAGTTATGAAGAAGGGGATTTTTTAAGAACAGAGGCTGATGAGTTGATGCTTTTTGAGAGTTCTGGATTAGCTTTACAGTATATCAGAGAGCATTTTCAATTGGAAAATAAGAAGAGTAAAACTAGACGATTTTCAGATTCAGGACCTTACTTTGTTGCACCATTTAGGTTGCAAAAAAGTTGTAGCGTAGAGATCGAGATACTTAATCATTGTGAGAGATTAAGGCTTTTTCGTGATACTTTTTCGAATTAATGAATTAGATTAATATCTACAGGAGGTAGAGAAATGAATTGGAGAATTGTTACTGGTTATTATATTACTGCTCTTGGTCAAGAGTCTGAAAGATATTATTTTAAGACTACAGATGAAACTATAAAAGTAGGTGATGTTGGTTTAACCTTTTATCAAAATAATCAATTGATTACAGCTATTCCAGCTTTGATTCGTATTGAATATATCAGAGAAACAGAGGTTAGTGAGGATGAGTTTTTGGAACAAGAAGTGACTGATCATATACCTTACTTACCTGTGATTCAAGTATATGAGTCCTTTAATCTTGAATTGCATAATAGACTGGAAGATTATTATTTAGAAATGAAAGATCAGATGAAAGAGTTGGCTGATGTTAATTATGTCCAAGGTAGTATCTTTGATTTTATGGAGGACAGTTAATGGCTAATAGTAAAAAAAGGATTTTTCTAGTAGTTGGTCTATTTGTTTTGGTTCTTTTAAGCTTTTTCATTTGGAATGTTTAAGTGGATTCAGAATTCTAGTAATGATTATGATTCTAGACTTAATGAGACAGTATTGTTGTCTGAGAAGAGTTTACCAGAGAGCTATAATATTGTTTTTTATCGAAGGGATTGTCCGTTTTGTAAGGCAGGTAAGAAGGCTGTTTTAGAGGCAGCTAAGGAGACTGAAATTAAGACTTATTTTGTTAATGTTGTGACTTCAGACGGTCAGAAAGTTGTGAGTGAATATGCAGTGTCTAAAGCAGCAACTATAGTAGCTGTTAGAGGTCAGAACAGACAATCATATATCTATGCCTATAAAACTAAGGACGGTAAATTTAGAGCCAATCAAAAGAAGATAGAGGAGGCTTTTCATGAGTAAGCTTATAGTTCATTTAATCTTCTGGTTGGTCTTAGCCTATGCATGGTTATTTCCTGGTTTATGGATTACGATTATTACTAATAGAGGTGTGAGAAAACGAAGTTTTTATGCTTCCCTGGTAGTAATAATGTTCTGTTGGTTTTTCTATCCAAAGAGTAAAGTTGAATTGAGAAGATGGAGGCTAAAATGAAAACAATTGAACGTATGCGAGAATGGTTTCAAGAGAATATTGTTAAGCGAAAAGTGATATTTTTTGCGGTGATATTTACGGCATGGGTGGCACTATTATTTGGTGCTTATACCTCTCCAAAAAGACAGGTCTACACACAAGAACAGTTGATGACTAAACGTTCTTTTTCGAATGGAACAGGAGAAATTGAGATCACTTCTCAAACATATTCACCCAAAACAGGTATCATTGTTTTGGAAATTGAGACCTCAGATATGACTTCATCTGTCGAACGAGGGATAGATCCTAACCGGTTAGAATGGAAACTCTATTCTCCAAATCCGTCGTCAGAAACTTCGATGGAAGTCATACCAGTTAGCGACAAAAAGATCTCAGTAATTATTCGTAATGTCCCTAAAAACTTCGGTGTTTTTGCGATGGATATTAAGAATAAATCGGTTAAACTAAATGATGTGAATGTTGATATTTCATCTTCAAGTGATGAAGATAAAACAAAGGCTAAAACGACAGCAGGTGAAGATACTGTTCAATTTTTTGTGGCGACTCAAAATGATAAATTGAAGACTAAGACCATCAAAAATATTAGTCGAGAAGACTTTGCACTAGCTGAAATTAAGAAAGAAAAAGACTTCCAAAAAGGACAAAAGAAACAGCTTAATGATGCTATTAAGAAAATCAAAGACTCTATTTCTGATGATGAAAATACCAAAGCTAGTTATCAAGAAGAAGCCAAATATTTGACTGGAGATGACTTAACAAATAATCAGAAAAATATTGATACCATAGATACAAGCATTCAAAATAAGAATGAACAAATTGAAACAGCTTCTGATAATGTCAGCAAAGTCAATGAACGCATTACCGCTCTTGAGAAGAAAGAGAAGGCAATAAAAAATGGAACATTTGAGTTTTCAAATGCGATTCAAACCATCAAAATGAAATAGAAAGAAGAGAGTAATATCTCTTCTTTTTTTATGGTTTGTCACTTTACTGAAACTAAAATAAATATGTTTTAAAATAGAAACATACTACAAATAAGGAGGCCTATTATGGCAAGAAAAAACATTTCAAAAATTGATAAAGATATTCAAGCAGCTGAAAAAAAGGTTGAAGAATTGAGAGCAGAACGACGTGAAGCAGAAGAAAATTTTTATAAAGAAATTGGGAAACTTTTCGCAAAAAAAGAGTTTCTCAAAGATGAATCGTTGAGCTTCGAAGATCTTATTTCACGATTGAAAAAGGAAGTGAAAGATACTCAGTTAGAGTTAAAATCTCAGAGTAAGCCAACAGAAAATGCTCCTCAAAATTCAAACGAATTTACGCAATAATTTTGTCTAAGTTGTTCATTTTTTAGTCCCAAATACCTAGTTTTCAACCAGCAGAATTGACACACATCTTACGTATTATGGGTAAAAAATCGACACACAACCTACTCAGAAGTGTGTGTTATATGTAGGTGCAACCGAGAAAATTACCGGTACGGGAAACGTTGATACTATCAACATATCACAGCATGTGATATCAGTTTCCCTTATGCTCTTTTTTGACCTTTTGGGAGGATAAGTGGCATTAGTCCACGTTTACTCGACGAAAGTCAAAAAAACCGCATAAGTCGAAAACTTGTTTTCGGAAACGTTGCGAGGTTTTGGTTTTCTTTTTTGCTTCTTTTTGCTTTTTCCTCAAAAAAAGAAAAAAGAAGCCTCTTTTTGGAAGGAGGAAATTTGGAAAAAAATATGGTTTCAAATCGAAAAAATAGAATTGAAATCCGAGGACTTTCAGATCAAGAAATTGATTACTTAAAAGTCCTTTCTCGAAAAAATAATTTCAATTCATTTAATAGTTTTTTGGTTACAATGTGTCGTGAAAAAATAGAGAATGGCCAATTTAATCAGGCTAATAATTTATATGTTGCAGCAATAGAAAGTATGAAGGAAACTTCTCAACATACTCTTGAATTAGTCGAAAAACAAGGGAGACAAATTTCATCACTGGAGGAGTCAATATCAAACTATGCCCAATATATTTCTAGATGGTTAGAATATGAAGGGATGGTAGAAACTGATGACTAAAAACTTTGTAGTAAGAAAAGTTCCTGATGATATTTTTGATCAACTACATACAATATCAGACAAATATAATTATGCTAGTTTCAATGAGTTCATGTTGGCACAAATTTATAACATAGTAGTAAATGATGGTCTTAATGCTTATCAAAATAAGTTTGTAGAAACGCTAAATGAAATCAAATTGAATCAGAAAAAAATCATCGAACAACAGTTGAAAAATGAGGTGGCGATGGTGGGACTAGATGCCAAACAAGATTTGATAAAAGATCTAACTCTTGATTGGCTTAGTTTTATGGATGATGTTGATGCGTTAGCTGCTGAACGATCAGCAGGAGGTGAGTAATGAAGAGAGGAAAGTTTTTCTTTATAGCTATTATTTTTATAGCTATCATACTAATTCAACCAGGAAATAGAGAAGGCCTTAAGTCGTTATTGACTCAAAACGATATAGCAACACAATTCGGTTGGGGCCAGCTGGCTGAAGAAAAAAAATCTGAACTTGATGATGAGCATGATGTTCAAAATGCTCAACTAAAAAATAAAGTATATGATGGTCAACAAGTCATTACTGTGAATGATAAAGCCCAGTTTTCCGAGTCAGATTTGAGTCTGAATAAAGGAAGCTGGGAACATTACTCTGATCTTGATTTTTTGAATAGGGTAGGACAAGCTGATGCACTGTTAGGCAAAGACTTGTTACCACAAAAATCACGTGGAGACATATCTTCAGTAAAACCTACTGGCTGGAAAAATAAAAAGATTGACTTTAATGGTCAATCGGATTATCTTTATAATAGGTCACATTTAATCGGTTTTCAATTGACTGGTCAGGATGCCAACGTAAAGAATCTTTTTACTGGTACACGGGCCCTAAATGCAAATTTTGAAAACGAAAAAAATTCGATGGTTTATTATGAAAATAAGGTTGCAACTTATATTAAGTCTACTGGACATCATGTTCGTTATCGAGTGACACCTATTTTTAAAAATGTTGAATTAGTTTGTCGTGGTATACGTATAGAAGCACAAAGTGTAGAGGATGATTCTCTATCTTTCGATGTCTACCTTTTTAACGTGCAACCAGGATATTCGATAAACTATTTAACTGGCACGTCAAGCAAGGAGTAATAAGGGGGAGTATATGGTAAATGACGTAAAAAGTATTAGGAAGAATTTTTATTTCACTGAAGAAAACAGTAAGAAATTGGATCTTATTGTGGACTATCTTCAAAATAAGTCGCACTTAGGAGAGGGAAGAAATGTCTCACAATCTATTATGATAATGATAGAATTTTTCTATTACTTTATGATTGAAACTGCTGATCCTTCGTTGAACTACCATCAACGTTTCACACAACTTACTGATAGACATCAATCAATGATTGATGAAGTGAAAAAAGAAAATCGTCAGCTTAAACGTCAACTTGATCAATTGACTTACTTAGCTCTTGCTAATTTCCATGCTGCAAACAATCCAAATTGGCAAGCAGAAGAATTAGAGTCAGTTGAATCAAGTTATGATCTTGAGCAAAAGCAACTATTGGATCGTATTGCTGAATTGATTAAAGAGGATAAAGACCGAGGGCAAACCCAAAAGCACTCACATAAATCCAACTAGAGGTAATTAATTATGAGTAGTCCAAATATTACTTTTATGCTTCAGTATACTGGTGCAAATAGCCAATTTGTAGACTACACAAACCGTAAAGAAGCAGTTGATATTCAGAACGAGATGAATGAAACACAGAAGGAACTTTTGAAGGAACTTGGTCAAGAAAAAGTAGATCAAATCCTCTCGGATGTCCCTGAGCAGTCACTCAATTTCACTGAGTATATTAATTATATGAATCGTTCTTACGCTACTGAAAAGCAGACTAAAGAACTAACTGCTGTCTTCAATCAAGATAAGAATCATCTATCAGTAGATGAGGTCAATCAGCTGAAAAAAAAATTTGGAGAGAGCCTATGAAAACGGCTCTCTTCTTTGGCAAGGTGTAGTATCATTTGATAATGAATTTTTGGCTGAACAAGGTTTGTACGACTTAGCGACAGGTCAAGTCGATCAGGCAGCCATTAAGAATGTACTGAGGGAAGCAATGCCTCATCTCATCCAACGTGAGGGGCTTTCTGATGATGCTTTCTGGTGGGGGAATATTCACCTCAATACAGATAACATTCATATTCATTTTGGCTTGTCAGAACTTCACTCTAACCGTGAGAAAATCTTTTATCAACCGAGAGGAAGAATGGAATATAAGGGTAACTTCTCACAGAAGTCTATTAAGGGCCTTAAAAGTGAAATTTTTCATGGCTTACTAAATGATCAAACGAGAAGCCAACTTTTGAGACAAGAGCAGGTCCTGGCCAACCTTAAAACAGATCTTCTAAAAAATGTTTTAGTAGATCATCAAGTGTCTCGGCCGGCTGAAAAAAAATTTTTGGAACAGGCTTATAATCACTTGCCTCAAGATAGACAGTGGTCCTTTAAGTCAAATGCCAAAGATTTTGCGGTTAGCAAGTTCTTCATCAATCGCTATCTAGATAGTTATTTTGAGAACGAAGGAAAAGAAGTCTATCAAGACTTTTTATCTGAGACTAGAGACTTTCTAGAAAACTATAGACAAGCTTATTCAACTGAAAAAAATCAAGCTTACGAGAAAGTTAGATATGTTGATGGCCAAGCGGTCAAAACTGAGGCTCATTCTAAAGGCTTTGATGTAGATAAACTGGTAAAGAAAAGGGAACAAGAGCTTAGAGAGCGTTTAGGAAACACGATTCTAAAGCAATTTAAGGAAGGTGTCCCAACATTACAGTCAGATTCCAATATAGAATCAAATTTACATCGCTTTAGTCCAGGTAACAGGAAGCGACTTTTAGAGCAGAATCCTGATATTTCAGTTGTAAATGACTCAAAAGCTTGGGAAAAACAAGGTTATCAAGTACGAGAAGGAGAGAAACCTTACACGATTTTAAAACCTATCTACCAGGAATACGATAAAGATGGTACAGGTAAGGGCTCTATTATTGGTTATAATAAGGTTCCCGTTTATGATATCTCTCAAGTTGAATCAAATATCAACGATAAGCAGCTCTCGATGAAAGACCTCTCTTATTTTTCAGCTGATCAACTTTCAGAATTGATTGATGCTGCTAGAAAAAAAGAAGATTTGTCTGAGAAGGAACGTAAGGAACTTGGTTTATACAGATATGCATTGTTTCAAAAGAATGTAGAGATAGAACAAACTAGGCTCAAAGTTCTCTCTAAGGTTGCTGATCAATTTAAAGCTTTGCCTCAAGATCAGCCTTACTTAGATTTCAAAAAGACAGAGCTTAATAATCGTCTTCGATTGACTCAACTTCAGTTGAAGCCTAATTATCAGCTCTCAGCAGCTGAAAAAAAAGAAAAGCAGATGCTTTCTACTCTCTATATTGAACCTGAAAAGTTGTCAATAAAGCTGGCTAGTAGTCAAAAAATTAATCCGTCCTTGAATCGCCTGGATCAAGAGATGAAGCTAGTCAGTCAAGTGAGAGATCCTCACTTAATTTCATTGTTTAGTAATGAGGGAACCAAAGAAGATTCTATTTTAGCCCTAAAAGCTCGAAAGAATATCCTTGAGGTTAAAAATGACATCTATCAAAATAATAAAAAGTTGAAAGCTTCTGAAGACAACGAAAATCAGGAATTGAAAGTTATCAATGCTAAGAAGTTCCAAGATTTAAAGCGTTTATATAGTGTTTTGGATAAATCTAACACTAATGAAAAGGATAATAGCCGTATGAACCAGCTGAAACAGCAGGTCTCAAACACTATGCAGAAGGATCAGCAAGCTCGAAGAGCGAACTTGCAGCGGAATCATGGAGCTATGAAGGCAACTGATGATTTTATGTCTGGCTTGTCGGCTGTTCTGAAGGCATCAAGCAAAGAAAATATAAACGCCCTCAAATCAAGAGATCGTCAACGTCGTCGTGAAGAGGAAGAAGAACACTCTCAACAGTTATAGATTTTTGCTCTGAATTTTTCAGGGCTTTTTTTCTCTTTTTAGGTGCAAAAAACATTATCAATAATATTATTTTTCAATTTTAGAGAAAAATCCCCCAATAAACGTTGCCATAAGGCAACGTTTATGTTATAATATACTTGTAAGATAAAGAAAGAGGTTATTATAATATGGGATACATTGGTAATAAAAGAAGCGAACGCTCACAATATGCTATTGAAAGTGGACTTGTTACTAAAAGTCAATTAAAAGCATGGCAAAAAAGAGCAGTAGAAAGCGGAGCAGTTAGACCTTGTGAATGGCATCACACAGGTAAATATTTTAACAAGACTAACTACTTTGATCTAACTGATTTTGAAGAACTAAACCCAAAAGATTTTCCACCTAACTCTAAGAAAAAAGAAGATAAAGAAACATGGTATGTTTTGGTATCTGCTGAATGGGGCGGTACTAAAAGATACCGTAAAATTGTTGGAGCTAACGTTAAAGTAACGAATAAAATAACAGATAGACAAAGAACTGCAAATAAGTATTTTTTATATGGTGGTTATATCAAAGAATTTGATACCGAAGCAGAAGCAAAACAATTTGCTAAAATTGCCGAATTAGAAGATTGATTATTGAGAGGTGATGAAATGAGAATCAACACTACTAGAGTTTATATGGTCTTAATGAATAGGGCGATACCCGCCTACTATTTAGAGAAAGAGCTAGGAATTAGCCGTTCTACAATTACAAGAGTGCGGAACGGTGAGAGAAAGCTTGAGAATCTAACGTTAGAGACGATTATGATAGTTCAGAAATGGATAGATGAGGGAAACTATCGCTTTAGTTATGATTATAGTGAGCTTATCGAAGACCTAGAAGAAGATGTCGCTGAAGGTTTAACAGATGATTACCTATTTATTGTCAGAGGAGAGTATAATGAAGCTTTAGAAAAGTGTCCTATTATCGATTACTATTATAGTGAAGAAGAGATTGAAGATGGAGACTTGGCTGAAAAGGTATTGACAGAAGCGGTTCTGAATGAAATGAAACAGGACAACGCTTTATAATATACTTATAAACATAGAAAATTATAGAGGGAGAATGATAATGAAGTACCTTAGTAAAGAAGAATTTGTCACAAAAGCGTTAGAATTTATTGCTGAAAATAAATCCTCTTTTATTGGGATTGATGAGAATGGTGAATTTAATTCATATCAAGAAGACTACACTGCACAACAAAACTCAGTTGTGTTCTTTGAGCCACAACAATTAGATGAAGACGACCTTGAGGGAGAATTAGAGACAGATGTTTTTGGGGTTTATATTGAGAAAATGGACCAATTAGATAATTCTACTCTATAATAGTTGAGGTATTTGTAATACATAGATGGGAGTATGGACCATGAGTTGTGAAAAAATAATTGAGATAGCCTATGACATTTTTTTTTGGCTGATAGTTGTTGTTAGAATATTATTGTATTTAGCTTTTTGGTTGACTATTGGTATTTTGCTTATGGCTTTTTTGAGTGCCTCTGTTTACTCCAATTTTATGTATGGGCAGACTGTTTTTTGGCAGACGTTTTATAACATGATTTTTGATGGTAGAGTTATTATGTCTGGATTGTTTTTTGGTTTTGGTTTTTGTGTGGTCTTTCAGAAAGTTTGTGAAAGAAGATGATGATTAGTTGTAAAAGGATTGCTAGTATTCTAGGCTATGTATTATTTAGAATATTTGTTAGTACAATAGTTGTAGATTTATTTCTTGCGTTTATTTTTACTTTTATTACACATAGTCAAAATAGTTATTGGACGGCTTTTTGGTATGTAATTAGTGATTTTAGAAATATTATTTATGGTATAGCTATTATAGTTGTCTTATGGCGTGCTGATAGTATGAATTATAGGAAATATTATGAAATTAAACGAAATAAACATTAAAGCTATGGCAGTCAAGAAGAAGCTGAGTCGGAAGAAATAAAATATTTTTAGTAACTATAATTTTATGCTCCGAAAAAAATCGGGGCTTTTTTTAAGTTTTCAATTGTCACTTTACTGAATTTATTGCCATTATCCCTTATAGTAGACGAAAAAGTGAGGTGATTATATGACTACTTATTTTCCAAGTATAGACACTAATGAGTTAGATTTCAATGAGGATTGGCTTGTTGAGAGTCTAGATGAAGATTCTCAGATAGTAACATTTGTTGGTCAGGGCAAAAACCAAGAATTAGCTATTGAAATGCCCTATACAGTAATCGTTGATAGCTCTGACTCGCTTTCAGTCGGAGAATTAGTTCATCTACCTAAAGAGCTATTTATTGTCTCTCAGGAAGGTGATGCGAAAATTGATGATGTATTTTAGGGAGTAGTAAATGGCAAGTTATACTAAAGAAGAACGTCAAGCAAGGAAAGATTACGCTAAGAACCGTTCAATTATTGAAGTTGCTGAAGGCTTAGGGATGGAACTCGTTCGTTCTGGTCGTGATTTTAGATGGAAAGAACACGATTCTATGGTTCTATCACCTGAAAAAAATCTATGGAATTGGTTTTCTCAACATAAGGGAGGAGATACAATTGCTTTAGTCCAAGAAATTCGCCAGGTAAGTTTCAATCAGGCTGTTGAATTTATTAATGATGGTAATTACCAGGAAGCAGCAACCGAGGTACAGACTAAAGAGACATTTTCAAATTATCTAGAACCTTATGAAAAACCTTTTGAGGAAGGTCGAGCTTACCTTAAAGATGTTCGTGGGCTTTCAGATGAAACCATTGATTTTTTCTATGATCAAGGTGCTATGACACAAGCAGATGCAAAAATTGGAGATGCTATTGTTCCTGTTATTGTATTTAAAACGCTTGATCATACTGGACAGATGGTCGGTGGGAACCTTCAAGGGATTGTTGAGAATAGAGAACTTTATCAAAAGCATGGCTATTTCAAAGGTATCATGAGAAACTCTAATGGGTTCAATGGTTTTTCAGTTGATATCGGAAAGCCAGAACGCCTTATATTTGCTGAAAGTCCTATAGACTTGATGTCATACTATGAATTGCATAAGGACCAGCTGGAAAATGTTCGTCTTGTTTCGATGGATGGATTAAAAGAAGCTATTATTGGGACTAATCTCGTTCGTTTAGAGTCTGAGCTTCAAGGGCGTAGGATTGCTGATCAGTGGCTATCAGCTGATTCTCATCCCCTAGATGATGCTGTTAAGAATGGCTACTTTTCAGATGGAAAACATGGCGATATTATTACTCTTGTTGTCGATAATGATGAGGGTGGTCATGAATTTATTAATTCGTTGCGAGATAAAGGCGTAGGATTAGTTGCAGATCTTCCTCCTGAAAAACCTGGAGAAATTAAACAGGATTGGAATGATGTATTAAAAGCTAGTAAGTTTGACAACCAAGAGATACAAGAGGAAGAGATATTACCAGCAACAGAAACCGATCAAGGATTACACAATCAAATTGAGGATACAAAAAAAGCTCCTGAACATAGTCAGGAGCAAATAAAAAAGGAGAGGACTTCTTTGTACATGGGGTCTTTACAGCCTGAAGCTGAAGGCAGTCCCGCACCCGAAGTCACCGAAGCAACCTCCTTTGAACGCTCTGTTACCAGACGTCCTACCGTATCCTCTCGCTATATAAATATTAGCATAAAAGATGGCTTAAAGTCAAGAAAAACACACAAACGTCGGTCTGTTAGTGAAAGTGATTTGAGCAAATTAATAGGTATGGTAGAGGGGTTCAAGATGCTGCTATTTTCTATAGAGATGAATTGGCTCATTCTACAATAAGTTATTTCACTTCAAATGGGGATATAGCTCAATTGACTTTCAAGGAAAGTAACTTTATGCACCTAACTGGGCTTGAACCAATTGGTGAGAATGGTAGAGTTATAAAACCTACTAAATTCCTGCATGATTTTGCTAATGGTGGTGATCTTGTTTATGACGATATTATAATTGATAACAATGAGGCTACTTTTTCTAAAATGAAAGTTTTGCCTGATCTTCCGGTTGTGTTTGAAACAAATGCCTTTTATTTTGACAATTTACAGGATATTGACCGTTATAGGAAAAATAGCATGGACAGTCTAATCAAGTCAGATGATAGAGATATCATGTTACTTTTCAGATCAACTCATGGTGAAACAGTTCCAGTATCAGTTTTTAAGGCGAGAAAAAAACTAGTTAATGAACTAACCTCGGCTAATAAGAACGAAATTATTGGTATTTTTCGTGAACGAGACGGTAAGATTGAAAAGATGGCCATTAATAGTGAATTGGTCAAAGATGATGGCCAAGAAATGCTCGAAACATTAAGAAGACTGAAGTCCATGAGTGAGGGTGAAATAACTCTTGAAAATGAGGATAATCCTAGTCCTGAACAAATAACTGCATTTACTAATGTTCTTGATGCAGTCTACAACGTCGGACGATCTCCACTTGATCGAGTACCAGAAAACACCCGTTCAGCGTGGGAACACTTTTATCAGATGGCTGCTGAATTAGATAATGACTTTGATGATATTGTAGAACGAGCATCTCAGGATGGCTTGTTAGACAAGCAGTCAGATTTTTATAAAGAATATCAATCAGATACAAACTATAACGAGAATTATCAAGTACGAGTGAATTGGGCTGAGAATCACGATCTAGGGCCAACACTATCTTTTTCGGATGAGAGTCAATACGGTTTAAATATTGATTACAAAACATTTGTTAAAGAGGTTTATAAAGCTAATCAAGAATATTTTCAAAAACATCTTGATAGTATCAATGATCCAGATAACTATATTCCGGTTACCAAGATTAGTTTTGACCTCTATGGACCTGGCGGCCAGCTTTTACAGGAACGAGTACGTTATAATATTGCTGAAGAAACTAGTACTATTTCTCATATAGTTCATAATACAATTCCAGTTGAGGACGAAAATCAACTTTATAGGTTAGACTTGAAGGCAATTTATGGACTTGGTCTATTAATGCCGCACAATTTAGCAAATGAAGTAGAAACTACTCCCAAAGAACCATTATTAGATACTCCAATTGAATACAGTTCTCCTAAAACAGAAGTTAAGCAAGGAATTGCTGAAAGAGTAGAACAACTACTAGCTCAAAGTCGTCTCAAAGCTTCTACAGCAGCCCAAGAAAAGTCGGTTGAAGAAACACCTTCATTACCTTCTGAACCTGCGATAAAGGACAATTTAGAGGGTAATTTGGAGCATAAGAGAGGGGAGGTAACAGATGACTTTCCTTATCAAACCGCTTCAGCCGAAGAATTAACTCAACAGGCTATCAAAGCGATTAGAAATTACACAAATAATCCAGATGAACTAAAGGAATATTTAGATTTCATGTCAAACTTCCCTAAATATTCACCTTTAAATACAGCTTTGATAAATGAGCAATGGAGGGGAGCTAATGCTGTAGCAACGTATAACCAGTGGCGAGAACTTGGTGAGCGTTTAGGTATTGATAAGGATGACGTGAAACCTTTTAATATTGTTTATCATAACAAGCGAACAGGTGAGAAGAACGAAGTTAAACATGAAGGTCTAAGTGTCGCAGCTGGTCAAAAAGGCCAAATAAGACTTTTTAGACCAATGATGACGAAAATGATTCCTGTCTTAGATGAAAATGGCCAACAAGTAAAAAATGATAAGGGAAATCCAAAATTCAAACCTTACTCAACAGCAACTGCGGATGAAAAGCAAGCAGTGAAACTTGGTCAGCTGGATATTAAGGAATTTCAAGTGAGAGATCCTAAGACTGGTAATCCTAGATACCTCCCTTTCACTGTCTTTGAGCTATCTCAAACTAATATAAGGCCTGAGAGCCTTCCTAAACTCATGCCTAATCGCCATTACAACTTTGACACTGACCAGGTTAAAACTCATGAGGTTCTTCAGGGGCTTCGAGATTACGCTGAGAAAATCGGTGTTCGTGTTGAGAAAAGTGACACTCTTGGAAATGCTAAGGGATCTTTCACCAGATCTACAGGTTATTAAATTGAATGAAGGTAATACGCAAGGTGAAATGATCGGAACCTTCATTCATGAGCTTGCTCATGCATCTCTGCATAATCCTAAGTTTGAAGGTTTCTATAAAAAAGATGTTCCAATAGAAGTGAAGGAATTAGAAGCTGAGATGACAAGTTATATTACGTCGAAACACTTTGGATTAGATACATCAGAAAAAGCTATTCCATATATGGCAGGGTGGACTAAGAAGCTTTCCAAATTGTCAGATAAGGAGCTTGAAGATTCAATGAAACGAGTTCATCAAACCAGTAAGAATATGATTTCAGCTGTTGAAGTTCACACTCGCCCCCTGGAACGGAAACTGTCAAAGTCAATGAATTTAGATCCTAATATAGGCTTTTCAGCAAGTATAAAACCATAAGAAAAAGACTCTAAAAATGAGTCTTTTTCTGTTAGTACAAAAGCATATAAAAAATGAACAATAGGCTACAGCCAATTGTTCGATATAAGATACTATAATTGATCCTCAATATTATCAGAAGACTCCAAGTATTGATTTAAACTGTCAATGTTTGGGAAATTAACCCAATAAAATATAGTAAAAATTAAAGTGGGTATCAAAGCTGCAATGGAATAGAAAATAGAAAATAGTATCCAACCTCCTGAAACGGCTATAGCCACTAATAAAATTAGGAAAAATGCAGCTGATAGGATGTTAAAAAAAGAGCATATAGTCAATAGTAAGTATTCTGAATTTTTTCTTTTTGAGTTGTTTGACATACGATAGGTAACTATGAAAATTATCGTATATAATATACTTGTAATTATTAAAAATGACAAACATAAAAGGGTTTTAGGAGACTTTTCATCAAAATCTATAAAGATTATGAGAGCAATAATTGTTATTAAACAAGAATATAGATTTTGTGATAACATTTCGAATCCATTATTAAGCATTAAATCAACATTTTTAGTATAGTCGATTTTTCTTTGAACCGCTCTATACGCCGTTAAACCATAGACATGTATAAACTTTCTAGGTACTTCTTTGATGTCTTCGTCATGCTGCATTAAGTCTTTACTGTTTAAATCAAGAATTACACATAAAGCAAGGCCAATAATAGCGAACAAAATAAAAGGAATTATTAAATCAGGAGTTAACCAACTAAATTTAATTGAAATATCTTCTTTTCCATAGTAGGACTTTGTAAATATTTTAAAAAAAAGAAGAAAAGCCGGCCCAAAAACCGATAAAACATTAACTATTAAATTATATTTTTTAGCCTTAACTGTTAAATTTTCCATAATTAACCTCTCTAATAAAAGCAAATCTATTAACAATTAGCTATCTTAACATGGAACAATGTTATAAGCAATCTTATTCTGATATATAAACCAATCTTTTTATCAATAATTGGGTCCTTCTATAACCTTAATTTAGATCCTAATATGGAATTTTCAACAATCATAAAACCATAAGAAAAAGACTCTAAGAATGAGTCTTTTTCTGTTATTGATTTTCTTGTTTTTTGATACTTTCTTCAGCACGTAGTTTTCTAGCTTTTATCAGGTCACGATAACACCAACTAAAATAAGCAACTAATAACGCACTAACGACAATATAGATCCCTAAGAACCAATTAGTAGGCATGAAAGAAACATAAACCACCAACACTAAAATAAAATAGAAAATGATTGCTAATAGATTAGTTAATACAGAAATCGTTAATAATAGGTAATCTGACATTTTTCTTTCTTCTTTGTTTTGTTTCATTTGATTTAAAGACCAAAAAGAAAAAAGATACATAATTAATGTAATGGAAAAATAACTTAAACAATCAGCAATACTACCATCAAAAAGAGCAAGAATAGCAGTAAGTGCAACTAAGCTTGCAAATATTTTTTGAGATAGAGTGTCAAAACCATTTTCCAATAACAATGCTACCCCTTTTGTATAATCAATATTAGCTCTTGCTAAGTCCCAAATCATTCTACCATACCTTGAGATTGCACTTCTAGATATATCAACAGGTTCATTTTCTGCTTGCTGTTTTTTTATAACTAGGCCATGGAGGTCTAGTAATTGAAATAGTGTAGATGCTATAAAAAGTAGTATCAATATTTGAATACCCAGTTTCAACAAAGAAGTATTCTTTAACCCTGTATCTTTTAATATTAAGTCGGCTAAAAGTATAATACCAGGAGACACTAATGTGATCCAATTAATCAATACATTCCTATTATTAATTTTTTTCACAAGCTCTTCAATTGTCATATTTTTTACACTTATTGATTTATCCATAATTTCCTCCTATATCAAATACCTTATAAGATTATCATGACAATATGAGAAAGGCAACCTAAATTAAGTATCTTATCCTAATTCGTTAATTACATTTTCTAACTGTTCCTCTCTAATAACTTCCCAAGATTCTACTTTTTCACCTGGTAAAACATAATCATGAATCTTATCATCTCTACGAACAATGTTCACGGTATCACCTTTTATAAAGCCTTTTTTAATAGCCTCTTTCAATTCATCAATTGTAATCATCTTCAAACTCCTTCACTTTTTACTTATCTATTCGTAAAAAGTTTTGTTTTTTGAAGAAATTATATTTGTTTTTTTCTTTCTTCAAGTTTAACCTCATTCGTTGGAGACCCCTAAGAGTTTCATGTTTGTGATTGCACTATTTGCTGTTCCAGTCTTCTTTGTCATCTTACTGAAGAAAATATGTTTATCTCTTAAACTAGAACTACAGTAATAAATGAGGAGGGAATATGAAAACTTTAATTCTAGCTGAAAAGGATAATCAAGCGGAAGCATACGCCAAAGCTTTAGGAACATATCAAAAAGTCAACCATATCTATATAATAACTGAAACTCCGTATCTGGAAGGAGAAGTTCATATTGTAGCTCCAGAAGGTCATCTCTTTGAATATATGGATCCAGAGGATAACTGGAATTTAGATAAGCTACCATTGCTTGATTTCTCTTTTAAGATGCAGCTGAAAAAAGGGAAAATTCACCAGCAACGGTTTAATCGTATCTATCATGAGGTGGAATGGGCAGATAAAGTTATTATAGGGACTGATTCGGAACGTGAAGGAGAACGTATTGCCTATAGCATTTTATCTAGGATTCCAGATGGCATTAAGAAAATATCGAAACGGATTTGGGCTCAAACGTTGTCCCCAAGAGGATTAAGGGAGGCATTTAAGAATTTGAAAGATCCTTCAGAGACTTATGATCTCTACTTAGAGGCTGAAGCACGTGCACGATCAGATTGGCTCGTTGGAATGAATTTATCTCCACTTGTAACACTAGCTCTACAAAATCAGAATGTTTTAGCTAAAGGGAAAGGTAATTCTCTTTCAGTTGGTCGTGTCCAAAGTCCGACTATTCGACTTGTGTGTGAAAATGATACAAAAATTCGTCAATTTCAACCACAACCTTATTGGAAACTCTTTTTAGAGGATAAGCAATATCAGGTAAGTTTTGCGGGAACGGAGAAATTTGAATCAAGTGAACAGGCTCTTCAGACGGCTAGGACACTAGATAGAGTTGCTGAGGTTCTTGATGTAGTAGAAGAAGATGTTGTTAAAGCACCACCTTCACTTTGATACAGCTAGTCTTCAATCTTATGCCTCTAGCCATTTAAAGATTGATACTCAACAGAGCTTAGAAATTCTAGATAAGCTGTACCATGAAGGAGTGTTAAGCTATCCACGAACAGGCTCATCTTATATTACCGTTGATGAATTTGACTATCTTGTAGAGCATATTTCTGCCTATAAGAAACACCTTGGCTTGGCTATCAAAGTAGATTACTTAGAACCACGTCAAACTCATGTTGATCCGGAAAAATTAGATGAAGATAGTCACTATGGATTAATACCGACTGAAAAATTACCGGATCTTTCTCAGCTGTCGAAAGAGGAACGATTGATTTATGAAACTATTGTCAAAGGACCTTGCTGATGTTTGCTTCAAATTATCATGGTCAAACGCAAAAGGTAGTACTTGGCAATCAAGGTAATGTTTTTAAAGCACAGGTTAAACGAACCTTATCTTCAGGGTGGGCTGAATGGCATGGAACTAAGCCTAAAAATGATGTTCAGCTACTTCCTTATAGAGTAGGTCAAAAAGTATACTGTCTATCTGGGGTTCAGGAACTATCAACGAAACCCCCAAAACGAATAACGGAGGCAGAGCTCTTTGGCAGTGTGCTAAAAAAATATGGATTAGGGACACCAGCAACACGAACAGCTATTTTCCAAAAGACGTTAGATATGGGCTATATCAGACGAGATAAGAAAACTGGTCAGTTGTTCCCTGAGAGAAAAGCCTATGTTCTAGTTAACTTTATGTACAATAATGAGTTTTCTAATCCTGAGACTACAGGGGGATGGGAAGACTTTCTCCATCAGATTGGCCAAGGTAAATTGGAACCAGGAGAATTTGTCGATGCTATCAAGGACAAGTTAAGAGAACAAGTTGAGGCAGTAAAAGAAGGAGGTCACTTTTGACAGAAAAAAGTAAAACGCCATTACTAGATAAATACACTGAAAACTTATCTGAGAAAGTCTCAAAAAAACCAGATGATTTTACGGTTTATGGTAGAGATGCTGAGACAAATCATGTCATCATTTCACTTCTCAGACGGACTAAGAATAACCCTATTTTAGTAGGTGAGGCTGGAGTAGGAAAAACAGCTATTGTCGAAAACTTAGCACTCTTAATTCACCGTGGATTGGTTCCTGAGCGACTGAAAAAAGCAACTGTAAGATCGCTGGAGCTATCTAGTTTGATGGGAAGCGATGATGGTGGATTTGTCGCAAAGTTTAAAGGGATTATTGAGGAAGCTATTGCAACATTTGGAGAAACGCTTCTCTTTATCGATGAATTTCATACTATTGTTGGTGCTGGTGGAACAGAAGATACAGCGCTTGATGCAGGGAATGTTATTAAACCAGCTCTTGCTCGTGGAGAAATTCAATTGATTGGTGCGACAACACTAGATGAGTTTCATGAGTACGTCGAAACGGATAGAGCCTTGGAACGTCGTATGCAACCAATTATGGTTAAAGAGCCTACGGTTCCTGAAGCTATTACTATCATTGAGTCAGCTAAAAAAATATATGAGTCTTATCACCATGTCACAATTACTTCTGAAGCTGTAGAGCAAGCGGTTAAGCTATCAGCTCGATACATTACAGATCGTTTCTTGCCAGATAAAGCCTTTGATTTGCTTGATGAAGCAGCAACAATTGCAAACGTTGAAGGTTCTGATAGTGTTACAGATAAAGATATTGCTGAGGTCCTTAAAGAAAAGACTGGTATACCATTAACAACGATTCTAAAAGGAAACCAGGAGCGATTAGAGATGCTTGAGCCTACTATACGCAAGCGTGTAAAGGGACAAGAACATGCTATCTCATTGATGGTAGGAGCTATTAAGATTGCTCAGGCTGGTTTGCAAGATGAATCTAAGCCTTTGGTTAGTGCTATGTTTTTAGGTCCTAGTGGATGTGGGAAAACTGAATTAGCGAAAGCTATTGCTGAAGCTCTATTTGATGATGAAAATGCGATGATTCGTTTTGATATGTCTGAATATCAAAGACAAGGGGATGCTATCCGCTTAATTGGGGATCCAAAAACAAAATCAAAAGGCTTGCTGACAGAACAGGTTAAGAGAAAACCTTACTCCGTGTTACTCTTTGATGAGGTTGAAAAAGGGCATCGAGAGGTTCATGACTTATTGCTTCAGGTTTTAGATGATGGACATTTAACTGATAGTAGTGGCCGAAAAATTTCATTTAAAAATACTATTGTTATCCAGACAACCAATGTTGGTTCACGAAAGGTTATTTCAACAGTTGAGACTAAGGGGCCTATTAGTGAGCTCAATATGAAAGATCTCAGACGTTTTGATAAAACGATGGAAACAGAGTTAAAAACGATTTTTCGTCCAGAATATTTGAACCGTATTGATTACAAAATTACTTTTGATATGCTTAATCGCCCAATCATTAAGGAAATTGTCGGAAAAAATCTAGAAAAACTTGAAACTAAGTTAGAGAGACAGGGAATGTCTATCAGTGTTTCTCAAGATGTTATTGATTATCTAGCAGATAACGGAACAGAACCAGAAAATGGAGCTCGTCCATTGGCTCGTCTTATGAAACGGGTTATAGAAGCACCTATTTCTGATGAAATTTTGAATTTACAAGGTGATGATAGATCTGGGAAACGCATTTCTGTATGGGTTGAAGGTCAGAATGATGATGAACGTCGAAATGATGAAAGACGACAACTAAAATTCAGCATAGAAACACCGTCACTATTTGCGGAATAATTTTTGTGAAAAGTGATTTGTCATCTTACTGAAAAAAAATTTATTATCTTTTAAACTAAATTTATCAAATATTTGAGGAGGACTTATGTCACAAATGAAAGTAAAAAATTGTATTGCTAAGGTCAAAGCTAAAAAGGAAGCTTTTATCCTTGGATTAGGGATGTTTCTCTTAAACCTACCTGTAACTGCCTATGCAGATGATCCATTTGCAAAGACTGAAAATTTGGCAAATCAAGCCACTACAAAGGTGCAAGGGATTAGTTTAGCATTATTCACAGTAGCTGCTGTTGTTGCTGGTCTATGTTATGGACTAGGTGGCCAAGAGATGAAGCAAAAAATGAAAAAACATGCTGGATCAATTATTATTGCTGTTATTGTTGTTGCAGCAGCACCAGCATTTCTAGTCTGGCTTAAAGGGTTTATTGGGGGGTGATTAAATGGCATTTCCAACATTTGGGAAAAAGAAGGAAGTTGCTATCCCAGATGATTGTTTCGTAGAAATTGTTTGGAATGATAACCAGAATCCTAATAAACTAGATAATCTTAAAGCTATTATTGATGCTATTGATCAAGAAGTATTGGTTGAAAGTCCAACGATGCTTGCTGATACATTGCCTTATGCAACGTTTATTCAAGCAGAAGTGCTGTTTACTAGCATCAAGCAGAGCTTTGATAGTTTCCAGCTGAAGAAAGTTGGAATTTGTCGCAGAGACAACGGAAAGATTGTTGATGATGGAGAAGTTTATGCAAGTCCTTTCGTGATTAGTCAAGATTACCAGGATTTACTTCGACCACTCATGCATGCAATATTGTATGATGATGCGTTTAAGATGTTTACATACGCTGAGAAGAGAGACTACTTCACAGATGATATCTTTCCATTCTATACAAGAAGTCTAGGTGTTTCTTCAACTCAGATTCCACAGTTTCCAGCTGATGATGGCTCACATAAAGTAGAGGACTCATCAGAGGGAATGCAAGATTATCAAGTTATTGATGATGAATCTGTTCCTAAAATTACAAACCAAACAAGCATTGAACCTTCTAAATGGCAAACAAAACTAACGTATGGTTTTGGTGCTGTAGCTGTGCTAGGTCTAGTGCTATCAACTGTTGCACTATCTTCTCTAAAAGATAAGAATGAAAAGATTAATTATTTGCATAGTCAGGTTTCCCAACTAGAAACAGTACAGAAAAATGAAGGAAAAGTTGATCTTTTTGTTCGATATCTTTTACCGAATCTCTATTCTGGAGATAAGAAAAACCTTAAGGACTTTCTTGATTCTGGCAACAGTAAATATACGAAGGCTGAGACAGGAAGCATTCTATCTGTAATCCAGGAATCAGTTTCAGTAGAGGATAATGTTTATCATGCAACCTATGTAGTTGCCATTTCAAATGGTGACGATAAGACTCAAAGTAAACGTATTGAACTAGAGTTTAAAGCTGATAAAAAAGCTCGTTTTGGCTTTAAGCTAACCGAAGAACCAGTTATCAAGGATTTTGAATAGGAATAATAATGATATTTAATCAGAGAAAACAAGTGAGAGCGCCAGTGAATTAATGGTTAGCTTTCACTTTAAACATTTAACTTAATTTTCAGGAGGAAAATATGTCTAAAAAAATTATTTTTTCGGGCCTTTTGGTCTCTACATTAGTTCTTGGAACAGCAACCTCATTTGCTGATAGTGTAAGTACAGTTGATAGCTCTACTCCAGTTCCTGGAGTAGTAACAACTAAGCCTTCAAAGGATAAAGATAAGGATAAAGACAATAAGGAAGTAGCAGGAAATTCTTCAAATAATTCAACTACTCCAGTTGTTCCAGTATCCCCAACTACTCCAACTACCCCAGCAACACCATCAAACAATGAGAACAAACCAGAAGCTCCAGTTGCGACTGAAGATAAGAAAGTAGAGGATTCAACAGTAGCACCTACAGATACTACTAATGATAAACCAGCACCATCTGAGACTACACCAAGTTCTCAACCGGCAGAATCAACTACACCTTCATCTTCTGCAACGTCATCAAATGGTATCAGTTTGTCACCAGATGATATTACAGAAGCTCCAGCACAAGGTAACGATGTAAAACCTTCATCAAGTGCATCTTCACAGCCGTCATCTTCAACAGCATCATCTTCAAAAGAAACTGTTCCGGCTTCCGATCAACCTTCAACATCAGTAGCTTCATCAAGTCAAAAATCTAAGAAGACTGAAGCTACTCAAGATCCTAAAGCTGCTCAAACTCCTAAAGCTGAACCTTCAAAGAAAGCTACAGCTCAAGCTCAACAAAATGAACCTACACTTCCAAGCACTGGAGAAAGTGCTGGTTTGACAGGTATCTTTGGAGTGGTTGTTAGTTTGTTTGCATTGGCTTTAGTTAAAATGAAGAAGTCAACTAACTAAATTACAAAAAGAAAAGCCCTTTGGCAGAAGGGCTTCAGACAATATTTTAAAAAAATAAGTCATCAGGAGAATTATAACATGGAAAAATCAAATAAAAAAGTCTTCGGACTTTGTGGAGCTGTCCTTGGGACAGCCCTTATTGCTTCAGTTGCTGTAGGAACGAATGCTTCAGCTGATGAGGTATCTAATGCACAAGCAAACAATACTACAAATACTACAGTAACAACTGTAGCATCAGCATCAACAACACAGAATAACGAAGTTCCAAAGGAAATTCCTTCTTCAGTTGAAAATGTTACTCAATCTGAAGCTGTAGATACTGTAAATAATGCACAGTCTACCTTGGCATCTGACGTAAAAACAGCACAAGACAAAGGTGTTACAGTAAATGAATCTACCAAAAAGGAAGAAGTTGTTATCAATGATGACAATGCGACTGAAAAGACTAATGAAGTCTTGGCAGATCTAAAAGATCAAGATCAGACAGTTAAGAATGCTCAAGAAAATGTTGAAGCTGTAGATAAGAAAGCTGAAGCTTTGGCCACTTCAACAGCAAATGTTGATCAAGTTAAAAAAGATGCAGATAAGGCTGGTGTTCCAGTAACGGTTACTACAACAGACAGTAAACCAGAATATACTTCTACTGAAGGTCTTTCAGGAAAAGACCTACGTGATGCTCAGGACCGTAATACTGCAACTTATGAATCTTCAGTTGATTCAGCTATTGTAAAACAAAATGCATCAGCAAAAACAGCTAAAGAACAATTGGATGCCTATAATAAGGCCTACACAGACTATAAAAATGGTGTTGTAAGCTCAACAGGGCTTACATGGTCTAATGGAGTTCAATTAGAGGCTGGTCAAGGAGCACAGGCAATGACTGGTAATGAGCAAGTTATTGACTGGTCTGATGGTACTCTTAAATCGGCTGCAAAATATGCTACACAAGGAACTGATTTGAGTGAAAATAAAGATGCAACTTTTGATAGCATCTTCAAAATTGACGGAACAGGAACAGTCAATGTTAAGAATACAACAAAAGGAGATGTTGCATTGACTTTCTCAAACATTGTTTCTTCGGGTGCAACATCAAATTATGTGGCTCTTTGGGGAGCACCTAATGGAGGTATCTCTTGGTCAGTATTTGGCTTGGTAAACGGAGCTAATACTGGTGGTGGTATTGGTGAAGGTGCATCTGGTTCTGGAGGAGCTGGTAATGTTGTCTTGACTCATATCAATAGCTATGATCTTGGAGTTGAAACATCTGATAGTGTTTCTGTATTCACTTTTAACGATATCGATAATGATCAGACTATCTCTAATTTACAAGGGGTTGATTCTACAACCGTTGAAACGGGTTCAAATGTAACAAGTGGACAAGGTTCGTATGGAGCAGGGCCAGGAGATGTCTCTCAAGCATCTGGTCATCTCCTTGATTCAAATTCGGTACGTTGGATCTACAAAGACTCTAAACCACGTAAAATCTCTTTGAATCATGCTACTTCTGGCAATAACACTTCTATCGTAGCTGGAATTTTCGGTGAAGATAGTAATATTCCAGTTGAACCTAAGAAACCATCTTTAGCCCTACAGAAGGTTACAGTTTCTAAGCCATCTGTAGAAGTTACTGTACACTACTACGAGATGAAGGAAACTCCGAAACCAGAAACCCCAGCAGTCCCAGAGACTCCTCAGACTCCAGTAGTTTATACTCCTGAAACACGTCAAACCCCAACCTATCAAGCACCAGCTCAACTCCCTCAAACAGGTGAATCAGAAACAAAAGCGGCTGTTGCTATCGGTATTTCATCTCTATTGATTGCTGCTGGATTGACAGTATCACCAAAACAAACGTCATTAATTCTTCTTAATATACTTTTTTCATTTCTTCCTCAAATAAAATAGAGAATTAATGACTTAGAGACCTAGTGAAAATGCTAGGTCTTTTTGTTTGTCACCTTACTGAAGAAAATATGTTTATCTATTAAACTAGAATTATCATGAAATGCAAAGGAGTATACTATGACGAGTCTTTCATCGCTAGATGACTTGATGGTAGATTCTCTTCAGCTGAGTTGTGCAGTATCACAAACTAAGAGAGATCATTCAAGTCAATTATTACAGGACACGCTGAAGGAAGCACAGAAATTTTTGAGTCAAATTTCAGCTATTAGTCCTCATGAGCAATTTCAAATATTCTTGTATTCAAAGATCTGCTCTAGACGTTTAGAAGCGTTCTTAAATGCTAGAGAGGAAGTGATGCTAATTGATTGATGTAGCATGGCAATTCCTAGTTTTTCTTTTTAGACTTGCTTTGAGCAACTGGCTAACGATTCTAGCTAGTATAGGCATAATCTATTATCTGTTAAGGCAATCTACAGAATTTAGCTTAAAGAGCCTACTGAAAGGAATATCTGAGCGTTTTAAACATCTGCGAGGACTTAAGAAAAATGAGCTAGGAAAGTCACTTTGGGAAAGTACTAAAAGAGCAGTACTTCTATTACCCCTAGCAAGCCTGGTATTTCTAACTAACCTAAGTATCAGAATTATCTTCAGCTTGCCATTTGTGAAGAATGGACGTAGACGTTTTGATAAAGAAATGAAACCATTTCTAGCATTTAAAACGTGGAAGAGCTGGGCTGGTATGGGAATAGTTTTCTCCATCGTTGCACTTTTATTAGTGAACTACTTAGTAACTTTGGTGAGAGGAATTGTTGCTTATGTCTCAGCAATGATTATTGATAGGTCTATGGATGCTAGTTTTCCATTTAACGTATTAAGCTGGAGGAACTTCTTTAATATCAAAGTTTTTTCAGTTGCCCCACTTCTATCAGTACCTTTATTTGCTTTAGGATTATTTGTCGCTTGGCGATCTGCCTGGGTAAACTTCGAGCAATATCGAGATTACAATGCCAATGAAGAGGGTGATGATCGCTTTGCAACTGAAAAGGAAATCAAGAGACAATATAAAAAGATTCCCAATAAATCCCAAACGTACCCAGGAGAGGGTGGCTTTCCAGTCTTGCATACTCGACGACATAACCTGGAAGGCTTTACTTTAGGGACTAAGATGTTATGGGCTAATAGGTCGCTAGGAAACTTTTTACTTAATAGTGAACGTGTTTTAGGGAGCCTATCCACTCCTTCAGGTGATTATTATATTGAAGATGAGCCAATGAACGTATTGGGCATTGGTATGACTCGTTCTGGTAAGGGTGAAGGTTCTATTACTACGGATATTGATATCAATAGTAGAGCTGAGAAGAAACCATCAATGATTATCGGTGATCCCAAAGGTGAGCACTATCAAGCTTCTTATAAGACCATGCGTAAACGTGGCTATAATGTCCAGGTGTTGTCATATCAAAATATGGACTTCTCCATGTCTTATAATCCCTTGGCTCTTGCGATTGAAGCTGCTAAAAAGGGGTATCATGAAAAAGCTCAAACTAGGGTAAATGCTGTTTCTGAAGCACACTATCCTAAAACTAAGGGCGGTGATAAAGGAAATTCAGAATACTTCCGTAAGTCATCTATATCACTATTCAATGCTATTGTTATGGCTTTGTTTGACAGAGCACACGAAGCCTATCAAAATGGTGAACTTGATGCTTGGGACACAGTGACGATTCGAAACGATGCCAAATATCTTACAAGTTTAGGATCAGAAACTGTACTTGTTGATAGTGTTGGTGAAATCGTTGAAAATCCTGAACCAGGACAAGCTTTAACTAAAAAGTCTAAGTTGACAGTCTACTTTGATAACCTCAGAAAAATCAACCAAATCCAGTATTCTAAATTTCGTGAAATGGCTGATATGGAGTTTCGTACATCAGATTTTGGTGAGGGTGAAACAAAAGGGAATGTCTATTCTAGCATGATGACAGGGATTAATTTGTACTTGCAAGATAACCTTGCTAAAATGACTTCAAAGAACAGTATTGATCTAGAATCAATTGGCTTTCCTCGTCGTATGTCTGTGAGATTCCGTTCTTCAACTCAAGAAAATATTGAAAATCAATACGCTTATCAAACCGCTATAGTAACCATTTCTTCTAAGAATAAATGGGGAGCAAAGGTCCTTGAGAAAACCTATGTTGACTCTCAAAAGGCCCTTGTAGATGAGTTGGGTTATATCAATTTTGTCATTGAACCGAAGTTACCTGATAAATTTACTGTAACCATCAATTTTGATGTAGAAAGTAATAATACTAGTATTCGCCAAGACAGCTATACTTTTTCAGCTGAAAAGGTTTATCAGAAGAAAGATAAAGTCATTAAGTTGGATGAATACACTAAGGAACGAGTTCTTGATCATATTGAAATCAAGGAGGTATCTAGCACTAAACCTAATCATTTGATGTCAAAAGAAGATATTGACTTTATCTATTCTGAAAAACCTACTATCATTTACCTGGTAACACCTCCACACAGGACAGAATATAATGCACTTATTTCCCTATTCCTGGATCAGCTCTTTAATGCTAACTATGAGCTGGCACTGTCTAATGGCCGTAAGTGTATTAATAGGATTCTACATATCCTAGACGAGTTCACTAATCTTCCCTTTATTCCTAATATTGATCAGAAGGTTTCAATTGGACTCGGCCAAAATATTCTTTATCATATCTGGATTCAGAACAGAGAGCAGCTTGAGAATGTTTACGGTAGAGAGATAGCAATGACTATTAGAAACAACTGCTCTCTTGAGGTATATATTAAGTCTAAGGGCTCCACTAACAAAGAATTTAGTGAAGAACTTGGAAATAAAACGATTACTAGTAGAAGACGATCAGCCAATATCATTGATGAAGCAAATCCAAATGTATCAGTTGATCATAAACGTCAGGATCTCTTGACAGCTAGTCAATTGAGTAAACTTCAAGAGGGTGAGGCCATTATCTTCAGAGGGGTTAAAAATCGTGATCAATCTGGCCGTAAAGTAACGCCTGATCCGATTTTCCTTCATGATAAGACAGCTCTACCTTATCGATACATGTTCTTGACTGAAGAATTTGATCAAAGTATGACTTTAGCAGATATTCCAGTTGAATCTGCTCACCGTGGTCTTAATCTTAAAGATATTGAAATAGATCCTAAAGAAGCATTGATGAACCTAATTCAATGGCGATATGATCTAGAAAGTCGTATGGTAGCAAACCCTAAATTGGCAACACGTTATAAAACAGGCACTACTACTTCTTCTTCAGGTGGTAAGGTTTATACTAATGAAGAGGACTTTTATCAAGATATGATTGATCAAGTGATGCAGGAACCAACAGTAGCTAATTCCCTTTCGAATCCATTTGAAGATGATGACATACTTTTTAGTGATGAAGTTATGTAAAAGGGAAATCATACAGGACAATAAAGTATACTTTATTGTCCTTTTTTATATTTCTTGGTATTATAAGGTTTAAGATATGGACAATAGGGTTCGGCAAAAAAGGAGGTAAAAATGGCAAGAATTGGATATGCTAGAATAAGTACCAACGAACAAAATCTAGATAGACAGCTAGAACGATTACAGGACACAGAAAAAATCTTTCAGGAGGCTGCTAGTGGTGCCAGCAGAGACCGTCTTCAGCTAGAAGCGTTACTAGATTATATTCGTGAGGGTGATGTGGTCGTCGTAACAGAATTAGAGCGATTGGGACGTAATAATAAAGAATTAACTGAAGTCATGAATGAGATTCAAGAAAAAGGAGCTACACTGGAAGTCTTGAATCTCCCTACTCTTAGAGGTATCGAAGATGATAATCTGAGAAGACTGCTTAATAATCTGATCCTAGAGCTATATAAGTATCAGGCACAGGCTGAGAGAGAGCGACTGAAGGAGAGACAAGCTCAAGGTATAGCAATAGCAAAGTCAAAAGGTAAGTATAAAGGGAGAAAGGCACTGTTTAAGCAAGATGACGAGAGGCTTCATCATGCTTTTTCACTCTATTTATCAGGTCATTCTGATAGGGATGTATCGAAATTAACAGGTATTAATGAACGAACTTTCAGAAGATATCGTGCTAAATATGGTATCTCAAGGTAAGTATTAAGTTGGGTGCGTAACCAATCTATTACTAGACAACTAAGTATAATCGTCATGCTATCCCTTAAGGCCCCCAAAAAGCTTTCTAGCTTTTGGGGGTTATGCTTTCCGTCCCAAACTACTCACCATGTTTTAGTAAGTATAAAAGGATTAAGATAATGATGATTTGTTCCATGAGTCTCACCTCCTTTCGCCAGTGTTCCAATCACGCATACATGCGTGATAAACTGGCAAAAAGAAAGAGAGGTGAGCCATGGAACATCAAGCTAAACAGAGAGACGGAAAGCCTAAGAGTTCTCTATGCTTTTGTCACAATTAACACCATGATAAAAATCAATATTTAAATACATATATAAATCACTATAAAAATAATGATTTATATCATTATCAATAAGGGGTTGAAAATAATGCTATGTACGGTGAAAACCCTAATATAATCAACGTTTAATAGATTTTAAACCCTAATTTTAGAATATAAAAATAGCTATATAAATACATATAAAAATCAACATAAAAATAATGATTTATATCATGACTAATAATACAATGATATATAATGTAGATTTTTTAATAGCCTACTACTGCGCCTTTTTTGAGGGAAAAAACTCTTGCGTCTTTTGTTTTTAATGAAAAGCCTAAGAGTTTATCAGAACTAAAGACAGAATATAAAGATATTTATGTTTTTTATTGATAAAGAATTAGTCTTTTAGTATAATAACATTAGATGATTTGTTCCATTCTCACCTCATCAAGGGTTAATGGAAACGCTGTGAAATTCTAACATAGCGTGAAGCGTAGGAAATTCTCCTACGCTTTTTTTGTATATAATAGGGATCAGCCAGGTTTGCGTATCTGAATTAGTAAGTGAGAGCTGCTAAGATCGTCTTGCTATCCCTTAAGGCCCCCCAAAAGCTTTCTAGCTTTTGGGGGTTATGCTTTCCGTCCCAAACTACTCACCATGTTTTAGTAAGTATAAAAGGATTAAGATAATGATGATTTGTTCCATGAGTCTCACCTCCTTTCGCCAGTGTTCCAATCACGCATACATGCGTGATAAACTGGCAAAAAGAAAGAGAGGTGAGCCATGGAACATCAAGCTAAACAGAGAGACGGAAAGCCTAAGAGTTCTCTATGCTTTTGTCACAATTAACACCATGATAAAAATCAATATTTAAATACATATATAAATCACTATAAAAATAATGATTTATATCATTATCAATAAGGGGTTGAAAATAATGCTATGTACGGTGAAAACCCTAATATAATCAACGTTTAATAGATTTTAAACCCTAATTTTAGAATATAAAAATAGCTATATAAATACATATAAAAATCAACATAAAAATAATGATTTATATATTGATTTATATGTTGATATATATTATAATTAATATATAGAAAATATGAAAAGAGGTTATCTCCATGAAGCTAGTTAGTTTTGTTGCTATCAAAGGGGGTGTAGGTAAAACCACCTTAGCTCTTTTAACAGGTCAATATTTAGCACAAAAAGGAAACAAGGTATTATTTATTGATCTTGATCATCAATGCAATTTATCGCATTTTTACAATATCTATCAAGACTCTCAAACAGTATCTAATATCTTTACTGGAACAGGGGATGTTTCGATCTTATCTATTGCTCCAAATATTGATCTTATTCCTGGTTCAATGAGGCTTGATGAAGCGGAGAGAAAACTTGAAACTAATCCAAATCAAAATATGCGTTTATATGATTGGTTAGATGATAATTATGATTCTCGAAATCTTGAACAGTATGATTTTGTTATTATTGATTGCCGTCCAGACTTTGGTATTGCAACTCGAAATGCTATTGCTGTAAGTCATACAATATTTAGCCCAATCACTCCTAGTGATTTTGCTTTTGAGGCTAAAGAAAACTTAGAGATTCGTTTAGAGCAATATCGTCAGACTGAAATTATCCGTCCTAGTCGTGAATCTCTGATTACTGCTAAACTGTTCTTCTTACCAAACATGATTAAGCACAATACGGCCAAATCAAAAGAGCTACTAGAAGTGTTGCAATCTGAAGAAGGAATCGTGCATTATATTCCTCAGAAAGAATTGTTTAATCGTGCATCACAAGATAATACAATTATTGATATGATGAATGATCCGGTAACTCGCAATGTCAATAGAGGTTTCTTTTTTACACTGGAGGAAACACTTGAGCAAGTTGAATCAATAATTCAGCAATCATAATAATTTTATCGCTATTTATATCTACATATAAATAATGATAAAAATCAACATATAAATACAGATAAAAATGAGGATAAAAAAGGAGAAATCAATGGCTTTTGAATCTAAAAAGGATCAAATGAAACAAGTGCTTCAAGAAGAATTACCTAAGAATCCCCCTACGGAAAAGCACTCAGGAGGACGTAAGGCTGGACGTCCAGCTGGAAAATTGAAACATCCTTTTCAATTCACTTTAAAACCTGAAAACAGGACCAAATTAGACGATATTGCTAAGGAATATGGCTATAATAGCGCATCAGCATTTCTAGATGATTGGATTGAAAATTATGAGGTGTAATAGCTATCTTTTAGATAGCTATTTTTATTGCTATAAAAACCATGATAAAAATCATGATAAAAATAGATATTTATATCAACATATTATTTCACGAAGCCAATAATAGCGTGACATCTGAAGGAATTATTGCTAAACTATAAATATATTGATAGTCAGGGAAGGAATATTTGATAATGGCATTCGAGAAAAGAAAAGTAAATGAACGTCAAGTCGGCGGAGAATTTGAGAGGACTAAACAATTTCAGCTTACGTTACAGCCCTCTGTACGTGAGAAGATAAGTCGTTTAGCAAAAGAGAACGGTTATCGATCAGCTTCCTCTTATGTCAACGATCATTTCAAGAATTTGTAAAAAGTAATCAGTTAGCCTAGATAATATAGGCTTTTTTTGATTTGTCATCTTACTGAATTATTTTTCGTTATCCCTTATTCTAGTATCAGAACAAGATGCTAGTGACAATTCCGGTTGTTTTTGCTAGAATACCAACATCAATATAATCTATTGGTAGTTGTCAATAGTGATTGTCTATAACACAATATAAAGGGGTTCGAAAAATGAAGAAATTATTGAGTATTGCGGTGTTAGCTTTTGCTGTGATTGGTTTAGCAGCATGTAGTTCAAAAGATGCTAACGGTATTCCCAATAAATTACAAGATAAATACGTTGGTCATTCTGAAAATCCAGGTTATGATGGGTTAATTTTTTCTGAGGGAAGTAGTACTTTAGTCTTCGATAAAAAAGAAAATAAAATTACTAACAAAACTGAAAATCATACAGAACCTTTTGTAGTGATTCCTGAAGACAAACTTGACGGAGATGCTAAAGGGGCTTTTAATAAACATAAGTCAGAATACGATGGTACTGATTATTTTATTTTTACAGCCAATAAAAAGTATGATAAAGATAGCTCAAATGTTTATGTAGCAGTTTTGAGTGATGGAGGTAAAACAATTCAAATTAATGAACTTGAATACAGTGGCAAGGATGATGATTACCTATATCATTTTTACGGGAAAGCAGAATAAAGAATAGAAAAAGCCTATAAAGGCTTTTTCTTTTGTCATCTTACTGAATTATTTTCCGTTATCCCTTATTTTAGAAATAAGTAAAAAAGAAAGAAGGTTATTTCTATTGGCATATAAAACGTTTTCTGAATTTGTCAAAGATGCTGGTGGTAAGCTAAATGGTGATATTTCAGGAGATAAAGCTAAAAAAGCCGTTCAGTTTTATTCTTACTGGTCTAATTATCTTGAACCGACTAATGCTGTGATGTCTTTTTTAGCATCATTAGGTGGTGCCCTTGCAAAAGCAAACTATTATATCTTATCTAGCCTAGAGCATGTGTTTAATAATATGTTTAAGCTTTTTGGGCTTTTTGGTTATCTTGGTAATCAATCTACAGTTATTGGTAAGATTTACTTCTATCTTCAGATGTTAGGGTTTACTCTATTTGTATTAGTCCTTATATTTAGTGTGACTACTGGAGTATTTACGAAGCCTGTTAAATACAAGAATGCCATTATTACGTTTCTTGTGGTCACGTTTGTCACTGCTGTACTTCCCTAGGGCTGACAACTGTCACTTCCGCAATGGCTCAAGATGTTCAGAATGTTCAAACAATGTCCGCTGATGGGAAGACTAAGACGAATGAATCTTTATCAATTCAACCAGTAAAGAACAATGTGACAGACCTTAAAATATTAATAGATAAGGACTTTAATACAGAACTCTTTCCACTGGATAATCAGGGGTTTATTAAGCCAGTAAAAGAAGGTTCTACTCCAATCAATAATATTACGGATGCTACAAGCAAGAAAAATAGTAGTAACTATATTTCAAAAATTGATTTTGGAGCAACTTATGGTGTAAGTAATACAAAATTACTTGATGATTGGGAGAAGAGCGTTCCGGCTATCAAAGGTTTAATGCTTCACAAATTAAATAGTAACGCAGATGGTATTGAAACTATCAATACCCACAAAATTATTAGTGGATTGAACGCTTTTGAATCTGTTTACTTGAGATACAAGGTCAACTGGGTAGCTATGTTTGCTCAATTCTTTATTTTGATTATCTTGTTCATCACTATGTCCATTAAACTTGTGAAATCTGTGTTCGATATTCTCATTCAAGCGCTTATTTCACCTATCTTAGGCTATTCTGGATTAAGAACGAAAAAGTATAAGGAATTGTTGTTAACAATTGCTGGTGCTCTAGCTGGAATCTTCTTTGAAGTTGTCATTATGCGTATTACTCTTGAAATTTGTCGAGATCTTCCAACTCTTTCAGTTTCAGCTGTGTCTAAATTATCAGGCGGTTTCTTTGATGGGTTGAATATGTGGGAACAAGCCATTGCTGGTACTATTGTTTACCTGGGAGTCTTTCTTGGGGCCATGCAAGGTGTATCAATGATTGAGCGTTGGCTTGGGGTTTCTACTTCTCAGAACGATACAGCTCAACAATTAATGGGTGCTATGATGATGGGGAATGCTTTGCAGCTGGAGCAGGTACACTTGGTGCTGGTTTAGGACATGCTACCGGTGCAGCTGCTAGTGGTATAGCCAAAGGGGCTAAAACAACTACTGGAGGTATCGTTAAGGCCGGAGGTGGACTCAAAGGGTTATCTAATGCGGTTAAAGACCAGGGTGTTGGCGGAACCGTCAAAGGAGGCATCAAAAACCTTGGTGGGCTTGCTACGGATAAATTCAATCAAGGTTCAGATAAGATTAATGGCCTCTTTGATGGAGCACGTGATAAGATCTATCAGAGCTTTACAGATTCAAATGCACCTCTTCCTGGTGGTGAAAAATTTGGAGATGCTGCAACACATAGAGAAGAATCTGGTGTGCCTTCAGGTTTAGGATTTACTCCTACTGAAGGACCTGAACTTGATACTAATCCAGAACCTACACCAACTCAGACAACTCAACAGGGAGGAATCACAGATCCAACGACTAAGCTTTCAGCTGGAGGATCTGGCCCAATTTCTTCAAGTTCACCTAAGCCATCTTCTTCATCTAAAAAGTCTGATGGTGGATTGAATCATACGCTTCAAAATATGAAGCAACACAATCAACAAATGAACATGGGTAGTCAAAAATTATTTGGTGGTCAAGATCATATTAAAGGATTTGAATCAGATGATTCAGGAGAATAGTCTATGGATTGGAGAGACAAAGTTGTTGTCATTACAGGCAGTCTTAGGCCACTCTCACGAAAAGAAGTAATTGCTTATCTTAAAGATAAAGGAGCAGTTGTTCAAAATTATATGTCAACTCAAACTCAGATATTAATTGCTGGCCATAAGCAGTTAGATTTGTTTGATCCAGATAAGCGCTCTATAAAATACCAGGAAGCCTTATCAAGGAAGTCTCAAGGACAAGACATTCAGATTGTATCAGAAGAGGAGTTCTTCTCGGATGTGAGATATTCTAAATAATAAAAGAGGTTCAGCAAAATGCTGAATCTCTTTTAATTGAAGTCATTTGTCATCTTACGGACAAAAATCTCATTATCTTCTAAACTGGACATATAATAAAAAAAGGAGAAAGTGATATGAGTGACATAACGAGTCCAGAGCAGCTTATTGATACTTTGTTAGATACCATCATTGAGAACGAGGCTAACCAGATTAGTTTAGAGGATAACTATTCGGCTATAAAAAAATTACTGATGGATTACCATCCCCAAAAAGAAAAACCTTATCAGATTCAAACGAAAGTTTTGACCGGTGAGACAGCTGGAGAGTTACAACGCATATTGAATCATTATCTAGATGCGCTATCTTTAGGGAAACGTCGTTCTGTTATTGATATCAAGTATAGTACTATGGAGAAAGGCGCATCTGGTCTATTTGGTGGATTTTTGGAAATCCAACAGAAAAGGAGTATTCAGCTGCGATTATTTATAGAGAGGAAGTAAAAGAAGAATATGAATAAAACATTATCATTGAAATCGTTTGAGAAAAAGAGCATTGGTCTTCTAGGAGTTATGCTTCTTGATTGGCTTGTAAAATGGACCTTGCGTTTACAGAACTATATTATGATTGCACTGTTTATTGGTCTTTTTTTGGATAGAGGTGTAGGGTTTGATCCATCAGACTTTGAAAAATTCTTAATTGGTATCATCCTTTTATACTTTCCTATTACCTGGGCTTTTAAAGCTTCTCAGCGTTCAGAAGATAAAATGAATACCTTTCTATTTACAGCAATGATATATATATTGGGCTTGTTAGCAATGTCAATGGTTGCAGCTTATTCCATTGAACACGTTACAAACCCAAACCCACAATTTATCAGTAATGTTATTTTTGGTCTTATTTTAAGTATCTTCATCCGTAAAGTGGGAGATGTTATTAGGGTGAAGACTTATCATCGCTATTTATTTAAACACGTTTTGAATAAGTCCTATTTTTATCCTAATCAGTCAGATAATAAAATCCTTTATAAAGATTTCTATGAAGACATGACGGTAGATAATCCAGAAACTCGTATGACTCTAGTTAATGTGGGAGCTATTCGAAAAGCTTATCAAAATTGTGTCGCTGTATCTTCTGTTAAGGTCGAAAAAAAGACAAGTAGTAAGTATTTTGTTAATGCTGACAATCATCAGCTAACAAGAGACTATGAAGATAAGGAAAGTACTTATCATCTTGATATTGACCTTCATCCTTTTGGAACAAAAGGAGTCCTTGTATCTTTGAAACTGATATCATTTACGATTATACGTCCAACTGAAATTGCTAAAAAAGCTAAATAAGTCTGCTCATAGGAGTAGGCTTTTTCATTTGTCATTTTACTGAAGAAAAACTGCTTATCTCTTAAACTAGAGTTATCAAAAATTTGTGGAGGACGGCATGAATAACACTCATAAGGGAAATTATGGAGTTCCACGTGACATTAATGCAAGAGTTAAAATTATGGGACTCATTATCCTAGATATTATATTTGTGGGGGGTTCAACGCTATTAGCTTTCGTTTTTGGGACAAAAATTTTTCCTAACGAACAGTGGATGCAGTTCCTAGCCTTTATGGTTTTAACGGCAATTTGGACACTCTATTTAGTTTTACCGACTAATGGTGGTAAGAAAAACTGGAAAACCATATATTTATTCTTTAGAAGACGTAGACACCGTTATATTAGTATTGATCGCATGAAATAGGAGGTAAGAATGGGAATTAGAAAAACAACACAAGAACCTAAAAAACATGGTTTAGGCTCTCGAAGTAAGACTTCAAAGGTAGAAAAAAAAGAAGAACCAAAGCAACCTAAGCTTGGAACTACTTCTGATGTAAAAGTTGCCTTAACACCAGCTCAGCTAGGAAAAAGACCTTTAGGAAGATCTTTATTTAGTCCAGGGCAGTACAAGCAAGAAGCTGTAGATGTTTCCTCAAGTATCTTTGATTTAGATTATAAGCGTATCGTGAATACCAAGGATTATCCTATTGAAATGGTTGATGGAAGCTATATTCAGCTGATGGCTATTCGAGGAAAAGATCTAGATAGTTTATCAGAATTGGCTGTAGTGAGAACATTAATCAGCTTTGAAATGTGGTTATCAACCTTCAGTGCTGATAGACAGATTGTCTCTACAACATTGCCTACTGATACAACCAGTCAACAGCTTGATATTAAGAAGCACTTAAGTAAGGTTAGAACTGAAAAAGGACAGTGTTCACCTAGAAGTAGACGTTATTTGCAGCTGGAGGATAGAGAGAAGAAGCTGATGGAAAACCTAAGTTTCGAGGAACAAATTCAAAATGAAATGTATAACAAAGAATTTGTACTCTTCCTTTATGCGCCTAACCTTAACGAGTTGAATCGACAAGTAAGGTTAGCAATGACTAAGGGAAATAATGATTTCGTTCCTTATCTACTAAGCAAAGAAAAGAAATATCAGATTCTAAAACAATACAATAATCAAAATGAAAAAATTTAGGAGGACTTATGCCAAAACTATCAAAACGTAAACAGAAAAAACTTGAAGCAAATGGCTATGATTTAGATTTTTTAAGTAGAGTCCAACC